>Ga0302271_10000072_pt1 | contig 78874 bp, 50 predicted proteins | sample III_Bog_N1_1_FD_198767 | JGI IMG/M metagenome (GOLD analysis project Ga0302271, IMG submission 198767) | Peat permafrost microbial communities from Stordalen Mire near Abisko, Sweden - III_Bog_N1_1 | ecosystem: Environmental > Terrestrial > Soil > Wetlands > Peat | place: Sweden: Abisko...
ACCCCAACCCCAACCCCAACCCCAACCCCAACCCCAACCCCAACCCCAACCCCAACCCCAACCCCAACCCCAACCCCAATCAAATAAGAAAATCAACTTTTATTAAGGAAAACAGCACAATACAAAAATACATTTTTTAACAAAGAAACAAAACATACAAGAATAATCATAAATCGAAAACTTCCTCATGTACGTCAATTCGGACAAGTGATTTCGAGAGAGCTCTTGATATCCTCTGCGCTGATCTTACTAACTATGATGGTCCACATACAAAAACACCGATTCTCTTCTATTTCGCCAGCTAACAGTCATGTTTCATTCTAGTAAGATAATCTTAAATATCCGGCCTTTTGGAGACAAATTGAATCTCGTTTTTTTCAATATTCTCTCGTTCTTAGCCTTAAAACAGAACTCCTTATGTTTTATCTGTAGTATTTTCCCGTTGAGAGCTCTAATTATTACTGATTTCTGTGGTGTTTTCTTGCACTTAATTTCCTTCTTTTGTTTTTTTCCCTTTTTGGCTATTCTCTTCGTCTAACTTTTTAGAACAATGACAAAATATCTCCAATAATCCTTTTTATTTGTCTTCATTTGATAATAGAGAGTTCATATATTCAATAGATAGAATTTCTTCAGCATTTTCAGTGTCCTTAGTCGTCCAAATCAATAGTATTTTATTCAACGGTCTGCCTTATTTGCGCTATTCTAAGAGATCCTTGCAAGTGCTGACAATAGGAGTCACTCCAATTCCACCACCGATTAACACAATGTTCTAGTAGTAGTCTCCAGCTAAATCTATACTTGGGAATCCAAATGGTCCACTGATGAGTGCTTAGATTTAAGCTCCTTCTTGCTTAGCCAATGCCATAGCATTCTTTGTCCAATTTCCGGATGCTTTGAAATAAATTTCAAGTTTTTTCTCTCCAGAAGATGAATGGATACTAAATGGATGCCACTCAAAGTAAGAAATACTAGGAATGCAGACACATACATATTGTCCGCCCGAATAAGGAAAGTCAAAAGAAGGTAGAGTCAATTTAACTATTTCCTTATTCACCTTGTAAATTGTCACTTTTGAGCAATTTTTTGTATATCTCCATATCACAAACGATCTGCAGGTTACAAAATAAAAACGATTATTCAGGCAAATCTTTAACTCTGTAAGACACTTATTTATGATTTTTAATTTGGAATAGGTTGAGATATGTAATGCTTAATTAGCTGCTGGGTAATGTGGCAAAATTAGTTATTCGTGAAAATCAATCATGTGGCTCAAAAAATCGCAAGAACTTTCAAGCATATATCAAAGAAGTGTTTGGCGTTTGATGATATTATAAAAGAATCAAATAAGAGCTTAAACAATTAAATTCTGGCTATTTAAGCCTTCCCAATGCACCAAAATAAGTAATCTCATTTGGAGCACTTAAAAGATTAATTTCATAAAATCTCCCAATTCTATGTTTTTACTTTATGGCAACGTCTAGAGCCCAGTATCCTAATCCAATAAGGCCGATTACCGCACCATGAAGCATCGCGCCGACTGCTACTACAATCACTCCTACCCAATGAAGCCTCATGAAAATTTCATGGGTGAAGATCCTAATAGGCCATAGACTAAAACCTAACATTCCGCACATGGCTCCAAGAAGTATCCACCCGGATAGTTAAGTAGCTGAAGAAAAGAAATGAAGAAATCCTGAAGCTACAGCTGCCCATCCAAAGAGTTTATGCCAGAAGATAGCCCTTTCATAGGAGAGTCCACAGATAAAGCAAAGAAGAGAGTTTTTCGTTGTAAATACTATGCAAGCCACTTTGATTCGGGAAAAAACAAAAAATATTAAGAAAAAACTAAGGAAATAAAGGTCTTCTTGATATTCAATGATAATTCAGCTTTGAATTTAAAATGAATGCTTACACATAAGAATCGATGCTGCATTACCAGATGGACTATCTTATCCATAATTAGCTGCAACATTCAATCCCATTAAGCCAAAAGAGCCAATAAAAAATATGATTTCTCCAATGGACAATGACCAATAATACATAGCAAGTACTCGTCTTCCGAAAATTTGCTATAGCCATCCTCTAAATCTCTTAAGAAACATAGGCAATGCAATGTAAGTTCCAATCAACTCTTCTTAAGAGTAGCTCTTCCAAGGAGGTAGTAATTTTTCTTCTGTTGTCATTAGGATTCGCAAACTTGAATTGTTTTAGTGTTTTATCAATTTTTGATATTATCCCGCATAGATTTTTTTCCATTTAAAGAAATTAATTGCAGATTTATCAAAATACATAATATTTTGAGTTGAGTAAGATAGTTGATAAACTTATATTTTTGTTCTTTTTTATTTGTGTGTGTCATGAGAAAAATCAACGATCTTTTAAAGAGTATGATAGAATTGAGAGTTATTTAGATTACATGCTCTGTAATTAAAAAGGTGGGTTTTTTAATTAGGGAATGCATAATTGAAACAACAAGCAAGTATTTTTGATTAAAATGAAAAAGAAAAGAAGATAAATAAGGTCTAGAATAATATTTAGTTCACTTGCTGCTCTTAACTATGTTGATCAGTGAGAAAAGAAGAAGTGACAATCCGATTAAGCTCAAAGGAAGAATTTCAACTTTGAAAATGAAAATATCCACCAGAAAGGAATACAAAACTCTTGTGTAGGACAATGGAGATAGTTTAGAAGGGCTTTCCATTAAGAGTGCTCTGCTTTGAAAATTTTATCCAAAAAATGCAAGTAACGCAATTAGTAGAGTTATTGCTAAGTATTTGGGTTCTGTGTACATTCTGCAATCAAACGATTCAGAGTTCATAAGTCCAAATGGAGTGATAACTAAATTGGACAGATAGAAGTATTGCATTGCTACGGAATTCGATGTTTTTCCTTGTAAACCTTTAAATAAACTTTAAGATGCTGCTAGAAGTGCTGCCCCACCGAGCATCGATAAACAACCAATAAAATGATTAGATGATGACTGTATTTTTTCTTCTGATTCCCCATCAAATGAACTGAAGATAAATTAAGGTCTACAGATACATATTATCCCGAGAAAGCTTATGAATGTATAGAGTTAATGTGGTCTGCTGATTTTTTCTTTGTAGAGAATCCAGCAGAATATTTGCACCCAAATAGGATTTGTCATGCCTAAAACAGTTGCATCGGAGACATTTAGTTGAGAAATTCCATAGAATTGAAGTAAAGGAGAAGCCATTTGAATAAGAAATCTTGCAATGAGGGTTTTTTATGCTGATTGATTTGCTGGATACATTTATTACCTGGTAGCACTAATCACCATCCAATTTAAGAGAAATGCAATTAAACCACGGACATAAAGGACTTAAGATGAAGAAAATCCTTCTGCATTGAGCATCTTGAAAAGTCCCCAAGTTGAAAATATCAAAAGATGACCTAGAAGGGCATACAAATAGGGTATTCTTTTGTTTTTATGTTCGATGTCATCTACATATTCGAAGAATTACTCTAATTTTGCACTCATCAAGTAAGAAATTATCTTTCGAAATTATTTGTTTTATCATTATGGAAGATACGATATCTCGTAGGGTTTTGAATCAATTCGAAGCAACCTATTTGGAATAGCAAATTATTCTGACAAAGAATACTAGGTATTAACTTTGGTCTTTAAGAAATAGACTGACTGGATTAATATTAAGATCTGCTGTCTGTTGGAATCTGGGTTGCTGAGTTCGAATTATCACAGGGAATAATGCGTGTCTAGTTTAATTGTCATTCAACCTGAGATAAAAGGAATGAAAAAGAAAAATATTTAAAATTATGAATTTCTTGAATTGTCACGTGAATTGTCTTTTTTTAAGAGTAATTTGATATTAAAAAAATAATAGGAATAAATCCAGAAAAACAAACAAAATGGAAGATGTTTTAGGGTGATTTAGCATTTTCAAGTATTTTAAATATCTTTATTATTAGTGTAAAATAGAAAAATTAGATGAAGTTTGTTCACTGGTGGAATATCCCAAATTAGTTGGTACAACAACCCTCGAGTTAATGCTATAAAATAAAAATATTATTATTCTTTAGTATTTTAGTAAAAATACTGCTAAAAAACAAGAAACAAATTAAATAAAAATGGATTTAAACTAGATTCTGTGCTCAAAAAACAATAAGATCTCCATTATTTTAAATAGTTGATCATCCCTCACGTAGTCATTAAACGTTCAAATAATAAGTATGTCATCTCCCTGGAATTCTTGCTATCTGGTAGAACTCTTTTTAATGATGCGTTATAATGTTTTAGATTATCAAATTCCGTTTGTAAAGAGTAGTAGTACAAAAACACTCCCCGAGTATTGATTCCTAAATTATCAAGCTGAAGAGGATAAAGAGTCTTAAATTAATTTAGAAGAAAGTCATTTCTTTCTAAGAAATATTGAAAAAATAAAACCACCAACCTCCCCTAACTAAGCAAAATAAGATTTTAGTAAATAAGTAAAACTGGCTAAGCAGAAGAATATGACTTATTTATTAAACTTCATAGACAAAAAATCTTAGAAAGATTTAAAAAAGGAATCACACTTTCTATAATGGGATTATTATTAGTTATCTAAAACTGTTTTGTGATCTAAGTTAAATATATTTTCGGAGGTAAAGATCAATCGGTATCGTCTGTAACAAGAATCAAAAACATGAAGAAACAGAAGAAGAAAAGAGGGTTTTGAATTTGAGTGAAAATAATTATTTTAATAAGTAAAATGAGAAAACAATAATAGCCATTTTAGACTAGTTTGTTTTTCAATATGTGATATCCGTTGTTAGAAGATCATTTTAGATGAGAAGACTAAAGGAAAGGATTATTAAAATTGAGATATTCAACGGATTTCAGAAGAAGTATCTTTTCTTTTATTTAAATCTAAAATAACGCTTTGACCTACTATCCCTTAATTTCAAGTGACTTTTACGATTTTAAGTAGCTGAAACTCAAAGAATGAACACTTCTTCATGGACATCTACTCGAACATTATCATTTGAAATTTATTTGGATATTTGTTGCACAGAGGTAATCAGTTTTTCAGGACCGCAAACAAGAACTGCAATTTATTTCTCACCATTTTGTGCTGCAATAGTCTGTACTTTTTTCATATAATCTTTAATATTCGGACGAGAGGCTATAAATCTAGCACTATTCTTATCTTCTAAGTCTCTGATCGATGACTTCTCTCCTTCAGTTGTCTTAGATTCCCCTGAAAAATGAAAGAATGACTCATAAAATGAGTTTTCATTTTTTTTAGTTTCCTTCTCCAGCAAAGAATTAATATATTTCTCTGACATAATCTCAGTGTAATGATCCTTTTCTCGAGTTGTCCAGAGAAGCACAACTTTCGTGATGGGTCTTCCTTAGAACTTCTGCTCAATAAGTGATTTAGTAACACTGATAATTGGTGTCACACCAATCCCACCACCAATCAAGACAAATGATTTATAGAAATCACTTTGCAAATCAACACAAGGAAAACCATGTGGACCACTGAAATATGCTTTGGTCATTATGCCTTCAGGAGCAGAAGATGCTAGAATCATTAGATTCTCTGTCCAATCTCCTGCAACTTTAATATAAAGCTCTAATTTGTTCTCTCCTTTCGATGACTGAATCCCAAAAGGATGCCACTAAAAATATGAGATCTAAGGAATGCAAATGTAGATATATTGCCCACTGAGAAATGGCACAGTATGATTGAGAACTTAAACTCTAATAATATTCTAAGCAACTTTCATTAAATGAACTTTAGAAGCATTCTTTGTGTATCTGTGTATGACAGCTAGCCTAATTTAAAGAAAGTTGTAAGTAAAAAAGTCAAATAAATATCACAAAAAATACTCCTTTTTTTATAAAAAGCAATTAATCAGGATACTAAGAAAGTATCCCATAAAATAGATAAGTAGGATTAATTTACTTGATAAGAAAATCTAATGCCCAGTAAGCCACACCAATGTAGCCAAGAAGAATTCCATGCCAGAAGATACCTACACTCATCGCTATGAAACCAATCCAATGAAGACGAAGAAAAACTTCATAGAATTTCATACGAATTGGTTACAGACTAAATATCATAATGAAGAATAAACTAGCAAGAACCAACCAACCACTGTCTTTGTTGTATGCCGCTTTAGCCATGTGAAGCAATCCACCTAGGAGAGTCAGCCAACCAAATATTTTATGCCAAAAAATTCCTCTTTCATAGCAGACTCCAAAGAGAAAACACAAGAAGGAGTTTTTCGTTGTGAAGATCAAGCAAAGCACTAGATTTATGGAAAGAAAGAAACAAAATAGGTTGTTAGCAATGGAATGAATGGGCTGAGAGCATAGTTTAAAAGAAAAATTTTGTAGAAAATAATCTTACTTAAAGGTATTGAAGCAGCCATTCCTGACAATGAGTCGTCACCATAAGCGAACCCATAGAAAATACCAATCCCTGCAAGCACAAGTATGAAGCATATAATCTCGCCTAAGCACATGTTGCAATTATCATAAACTATCACTCGCTGATTAAAAATCTATTGGCATTTTCCTCTAAAAACCTTCAAAAATCTAGGGAGCATCACGTACGTTCCTAAGTATTCTTCTTCAGTATAATTGGACCATTTCTTTTCTTGTTTTTCAGACTAAAAGCCTAAGTTCTCCAAAGGGACTACTTTCATTTCGCACTCGCACTATTTCCTTCCCACAGATCAAACTTTTAACTTATTAATTGCACTAATTAATATTTTCGCCCAGTTTCGCCAGTCGATAACCACAAACAACCCCCCATAAATTAAAAAGTATTCTACGATTGTATTTTTCAATTGTTTTACTCAAATATTTTTCACTTAACGTAATTACTTACATACTTAATTTCTTGTAATGTTTCCCTCTTTCTCTCTCTCTCTTAGTGACTATGCAAATATTAGATTTATGATAAATAATTAGATTTTTTTATTTATGGGCAAAAAGCATTATTTTTAATTAATTCACTACTTTTTTACTTATTCTTAATCAAAAAAAATATATTTTAGATTTGACTGTTTAAATTCAGCTCGAAATGTATTTGCTATGTCAAAATGTGTGTACATCATGCTCCAATAGACTTCATCTTTGTGAATTAGCGCATAGCAGATTTAATTAACAACTACTTAACTAGCAATTTAAGAGCATTTTAAATAAAAAATACTAACAATAAACTCAGAACGATTCTCGTTTTATGTTGCGCTATCTGCAAGTTTAATTATTTCATTTTGTGCTGTCTTTGGAGGAATTAATTCATCAGAAAAATTCAAAATCCCTCTTCTGATTACTTTAGATTTCTTACTTTTTATGGTTAATTTACAAATGTCATCTTGTGAGAAGCAATATTCATAATTCTTAATCAATCTTAATAATCTCTTATTCATTAGAAATAAAAATGTGTGTGTGTGACTGAATGGATTTTAAATAAACAAGCATACTTTATAGATTCCAGAAATATCTAAAATCTTATTAATAAATTATATAAAAATAAAAAATAATAATACACAAGATTAAAATTTTAATTAATCAACACTAGTTGGATTATTCATAAATTCGCAGGCTATGAATAGAAGGTATAGTTCTACGTAATAAACTTATTAGTATTCTTCGAAGTCAATCTCATATTACTCTTGACATTCTCAAGGATAGCAAGAGGATTTTGTTTGAATTAAATTTATTGTTCTTCTTCTCTCTTCCTCTTATTTGATTATTAAGGAGAGATCTTGTTCTTAATCTGTATGCTAATAAAATTGAATAAAATCTCAACCAGCACATCAGAAGCAATAAGGATTAATTCAGTGATTTCAGGGATAAATCCAAATATTGATTTGTATTCACCATTTCCTAGTGTATTTGAGATAAACCCGTCTTCATCGAATGAATATGTTGGTTGAAATACGAGAAACAATCCTATTCTGCAGAGGATCCAAGTTCCAACTAGATAACTGATTATTCGAATCACTAAATGTTTTTTGTATCCTAGAATTTATGACATTTTTAGAGGGTTTTTGAGGAATGCTATTATGAAAACATAATGCAAGAATCCAAAGATACCAAGTGTGCAGACAATTTTAGCAAAAAAATATCCTGTTCTTCCTCCTAAAATTAGCTAAGATGTCTCGGTAAGTATCGGTAATCCAGCGGTGGTAGTAGATACACCAAGACAAGGATCGAATGAGATATAATAGAATAAGTTAAATATTTAATAATGGCAGTAGTAAATAAAAGCAAATTCAAGATTTGCAAATATCTAAGCTGCTATCAGATGCTTATTTTACGGACTCAGGATGCTATTCTTAGCATTGAAGATTATTGTGTACCAATCTAGTTTAAAAATATGGTAACATTTCGCTAATAGAATCGAGAGAAATGACAAGAAACAAAAGAACGCATAGAAAAAGAAGAACGCGGAATTAAACACATCTAGAATAGTCTTTTCGTTTGTGTAATCTTCAAAAGCAAGGTTATCTAAACATCCATTCAGCATCTTCATCGAAGAGAAATTTACATTCGTTTTCATAAATTACCCTGTGCTCAATGAGATAATTTGACTTGTTTAAACGGATGCATTCACACCAGCTAATACACTCACAGTGATTACTTTCATGCTACCTTGATTGCCTATTGCATCCCAAGAATTCACGACACTGCTTCTAAAAAAACTGTTCAAAAGCAAAAAAAGTTTAAATAATTGGAAATTTAATAATATTATTCACTAAAAGAAACAAAAATTTAAGTAAATTGATGCGATTTTTGATTTGTGCTTACAGAGCAAAAAAAAGAATAACAATTACAGAGAGTTTGATTGCTATTTTAATCACCTTTCCTATTGATCCTCCGAAAGACTAAGTTGGGATGATTTCAAGTGTATTCTTCATTTGCTTGACTTCCTCAGGAGGCAGATACTCTTAAAGAACATTCGATGCAATAATCTAAGTATCTTTGACATTTAAATTCACATTATTTTTCATTTTAGCTGAACTTACTTTAGAAAAACCAGTTTTAGACATCATAGATTTATTGAAAATATCTTTGTTAAATTGTATTTTCTAAGTGACAGCTTTCGGAGGATCAAAATCAGCAGTCATATCCCAATCTTCATTGAATTCTCTTGATTAATATAATTAGCTAATACTTTGATTTATACTACCTCTTCCATCTCTTGGTATCGCCACAAATAATTCCTCTTCTTCATCTTTCCCGAGTGTTCGATTTTCTTCTGTAGGACGATTAAGATTCCCAAATCCATTTGAAAATGAGTCGCTTGCTGTTTTTTAACTCTAGGCATCATATTCCACTTATAATAAGCTTCTCCTTTTGTTACCTCTTTGAAAATATCTTCCCTTTTTACCATTGCCATCTTCATCAACTTAATCTTTGTAGGCAATATTAAATTTTTTTTAATTATTTAGATTATTGTTATTATTACTTCCTAGAATAATCTATTATTTCCTTTTCATTCTCAGTAGCTTCTAAAACTCTTCATCATCTTTGTTTCCAATTATCATTGATTCACCCAAGCTGATTGGGAAGATATTTAGATTGTAATTTTAATCTAATTGTATTTTTTGTATTCCTTTGAGAGTACTACTCCAGTCTGGTCTAGTCTACACTGAACAGCTCAAGCACAAACGGATAATATTTTACAGTGATTCACTCACTCCTATTGATCTCTATTTAGGGAAAATAGGCATTTACTGCAAATCGAAAATAGGATTGTCTCCATAAATTATCTTGTACAGCATAATCCCAAAATTCCATACATCTGCTTTAGGCAAATCATACCTTCCATTCAAGGGGCCTCCAGTCTACTTACATTCAGGAGCAATCATATCAATCACTGACTAATTTTCTCTTAGAACTCCTTCACTCAATAACAGAGGCTCCCCGATTTTAGCCATTCCTTGATGCACGTAAGTATTCTTATCAAAAAGTCCACATAGAAATTAAATATTTGGATTTATTTTAATCATCGTGTTAAGGAATCTGTGCATCACAAGAACTCCATTGATTTCCCAGACACTTCGCTGATTTGTGTTTTTACGGCGAGCCAGGTATTCATTCAAGTTTCCTTGATTACTGTAGCTTACAATAAGGAACAGTTTACCAGCAACTTTAGCGATTTCTTTGATGGTAACAATAAGACTTCTCCCATGTTCATCTTTAAGCGATAAAGAACGGAATCTCTGAAGAGAAAGCATGTATTATTCGTTAGTCTGATTGTTGTTACTTAAATTTATGATTTTCAACCTGACAGGTTCGTCTTAGCTAATTCCAAAGTATAAATCTTCACTGGCATATCCGCTAAAATCATTCCTTAATTTGCTTTCGCTGAAGAACGTATATTAAGCTAATATCGAGGAAGGTAAATTCTTGAAGACACTAATATTACTTTTCCCATTCGTTTAATTCAACTCAGCATTTCTACTTGGTATTCGAATTAATTGCAGAAGCTCACTGGAAAGCACCTCAGAAATCGAAGGTCTATCTTATGGGTCTTTTGCGAGAAGTTATGTCAATAACTACTCACTTTATTTAGATATTTGCATAGGAAAATCACCTTCTTTTTCTTGAATTAAATCAAGCCATCCAGGGAGTTATGTATTGTGAGAATAAATTGCACTTAATACGTCATTGCTAGACTCCCCAGCGTAAAGAAACTTTCCTGTAAGTAACCTGAAAAAGAGCACCCCTAAGGCCCAAGAATCAGATAAAGCTGTGGGATGCAATATAGACTAGGGATTCTCGTATTTGTCAAGTATCTCAGGTGCAAGATAGAATAGACTTTAAAGAGATTGATTTGTCAGTTATGAAGACATATCTTAATAGTTGATTCCACTGAGAGCTTGCGAAGTTAATTCAAATCTTCCTTCATCAATAGCAAGATTTTCAAGACAAATACATCCATGTACTAATCTTTTAGAATGAAATTCTTGAATTCCCAAAGCAGCATATTTGAGAACTAGCAGTGCATCAGGCTCATCTAGGCTTTTTGCATTCTTAAGAGAATTTGCTAGTGTGCCAAGAGTATTATTACAAGATAGAATTACAGCTGTCCTTTAAGCTGAGACATTAACAATTTCTATTACTTTTTGTGTGAATTCTCTAGTTGAATTGGAAGCAGATAACGCTGAATAAAGTTATATGGAATTTTTTCGAAGGCTGGTTTTCGACGATTAAGATTGAGATCGATGATCAGATTCTTAGAATGAATAATCATCGATCAACTTAATGTAGATCTTTGAGTTGTTTTGCTTATCTAGTCCAGTAAACACTCGAATGCTTTAGCACTCATACAATAGGTCTGATGAAGAGTAGAAGAATCTTTAGTTTATTGAATATTCAGAGCTATCCATATTTGAGATGAGAGAGTGTGGCTTAAGGATTAGCAGACTTTATCTGTCTGTTTATCTCTCACTCTCTGTTAAGCAAATTTTCTACTTCAAATCCCAGTAGTTATTGATTTGGATTGGGATATCAAACTAATTACTTTTTTCTTTTTCTCTAGCTTAATCAAAGCATCTAATGAAAATGCAAAAATGAGATCATTTAGCTTACTTTCAATTCTGATAAACTATTATTCTTTATCATTCAAATTAAGTGCAAATCTATGATCTTTTTGTTGATTTCCCCCTTTCTTGACATGAAAACTATTTTTAATTGTTGCAAAATTTAATCTTTTTTCTCGAAGGGAATGTAAACATATTCTTTTATGCTCTGAATACTCCAAATACAAATTTATTATTATTTAATCAATCTCATTCTTTTTAGCTTTGGAAATGTTTTCTAGCTAAATCAATAACTTCTTGAATGCTCGAGAAGCTCTCCCTGGTAACAACAAGATCTCTTGCAAATTATAGAGCTGTGAGTTCACAATTAGCTTTGATTTCTTGGTCTGAAATTGATTCTAAATCTTCCACATGCGCGATACCTACGATCCTTCGGATCATTTTGGCTCCAGTAAAACCTAATGAGTCATGCAACACATTCTTCAAATATTTTTGTTAGATAGATTGTCGGAGTGTGTTGCTTTTGGAGATGATCGTTTGCATGTAATCTCCACCGTTAATCGTGTTTTGAGGGTCATTCCATAAGCATACGAACTCTTTCTCGTAGTTTTAGTAAAATTCCAGAGTAGTTTAAAGAACCCATTCTGCATATTCCGATGAAGAATTCAATTAAGCACCCTAGCTAGCAGCATATTGCTTTTAGCTGAAATAATTGAGTAGTAGATTTGCTAAGAAAGACCCAATATCGAATCCAAGGGGACCATAAAAAGCAAACTCTGGATCAATTACTCTAGTTTAGTCTGCAGTTACCATAATACTTCCAGTGTGAAGATCACCATGCAAGAGAGCTTCTTTGGAGGAGATAAAGGTGTGTCTCAAATCAGCTATGAAAAGAATAAGCTCTTCATCTGTAGTTTTAAATGAATTGGCGATTTCATCCAGTTGCGGTGATGTCCATTTGTTATATTTCGATTCAACATAAGGATCAGAGAAAATGACTTATTCAGAAAGAGCACACATTTCAGTATTTTAACTCCATTTTTCGATATTCACTCTGAACTCTTTGCAAGATAGATGCAATGCACTGCTGAAGAAGTGAGTTTTAGCCATAAAGAGAGCGATATCCTTAGCGAGATTTTAATATTTAATCTGCTAAATTAGCCCTTTTCGAAGAATTATAAATGGAGGAGGCAGATATTCCATAACAATCAAGGCGTTTTCATTGTCAAAAATCAGTGGTTAAGGGATGAACTCAAGTACAATTTTTTGCTCAAATTACAAGGCCTAATATTCGAAGTATGCTCTACTAAGTGGGAAAGGCCAGCTTGGTCCGACACATCTCACATACGGTAAAGCTTGTTTGACAATTACTTGCTTATTAGAAGAGGATACTATGAAAACTAAGTTCAGATTGCCATCTCCGACTTCCGAAACTGTGAGTGTATCATCTTGTGAGAAAATTGAATATTTTTTCACAAGATTTTCCTTCAAAAGATTTTCATTCATTTCTACCCATGAACCAAGAGATCTATCACAATCGTACTCACCTCCTTCATGGAAAATACGCTTGATAAGGGCACTTGGAGTTATATCAAACGATGGATTCCAGACATCGATTTCGCTTGGAGCAATTTGAATTCCTTTAATATGAGTGAGTTCTTCTCGAGGTCTCTACTCAATATGAATGTCACCTCCTCGCAATGTATCTCTGTCAATAGTTTGAGTAGGCAAAGCCACGTAGAAGTTAATGTTATGATGTTTTGCTAAGACTGCAAATGTATAAGTTCCTAAATTAGTTTTTACAAAAGAAAATCAATTATTTTTTCATTTTTGTTGAAACTATTTTTCAACCCAAAATGGCCTTTCTGTATTACCTATTTTATTTGCGGCATCTCCATTTTTGACAACTCTATCAGCTCCTACTACCACAAAGTCTACATTACCTTGTTGCATCAAAAACCCAGCCATGCTATCTGTTATGAGAGTTCCAGGTAGTTTATCGAGCACTGCCTCAGAAGCTGTTAATCTTGCGCCTTGATTGTAAGGTCTAGTCTCCGCAATATAAACACGTTCTAATCTCCCTCTTCGATGCAATTCTCTTACGATTCCTAATGCTGTACCATCGCCAGGGGTAGCTAGTTTACCTGTGTTGCAAATTGTGAGGACTTTAAGCTTCGTGTTGGTATTTTTCTTTTCAGGGTGTTAATCTTCGAAATCTTTAATTATCGCATCGACTCCAAGGATAGACATCTTGTGGCAGGCATCAATGTACTGCTAATTGAAGGAGTCAATTAATATTATTAAGGACTCTTTGAATCCTTGAATGCTCGATTAGTTATCTTTCTTGAAACTTTCTACAGCCTTATTTAGAGATTCGGTATCATTAAAAAGATTGACTGCTGTAGGTCGAGAAGTCCGCAGATATTCCACTGAATTCAAGATACACTATTGGAGTTCTTGAAGAGTCAAAAATTATTTTGTAGCAAGTTCATTTCGAATGGCTTGAGTTGCAACAACTGAAATCAAAGGCGCACCACGCACATTCATATCCTTTATCACCTTCCACGCGTCTTGAATGGTGTCGATTCGAATCTACTCAATTACAGTTGGGAGTTTGAGTTGATCAAGGACATAGAAATGAGTATCCGCAACTCTATGAAATGCTTAAAGGTTTTCCATTATTGGATCAGATTTAAAAAATTGCAAATTTGATATTTTTCTTAATTGAATAATTATTTCAAGTGCAAAATTAAGATAGCATTTGCTTTTCAATCTGAAAGAAAGGATGAAGAAAAGCATAATTAAGAAAGATATTAGCGGATATTATTGCATCTTATGAGTAATTATAGGGGAAATATGCTAAAAGAACAATTCTAGATTATTAGATTGAAGAAATTTGAAAGAACAAAAGAACAAAATTATTTTGATAATTCTGACCTAACTTAAGTTAAAAAGGAGAAGCAATTCTGCAGTATTCAATTATCAAAATATTATTTTCTGAGTATTCTCATAAAATGAATCAGAATTGGTACTAGACAATATTGTAATTGGAAATCATGCATTTATTAGTCGTAAAATTACAAAACTTTTAAATTAAAAATAATATAAGTATTTAGATTTGTTTGAACTTAATTTGTAGAGAAGTCTTAAAAGAAAGGGGGGGATTAGCATATTTTTTAATAATAAAAACTAAGACATTTTCATCAAATTTAAAGAATTCGTGAATAAATCTCATGCATTTTCTCACTAATATACGAAGGATGTGGTCTATTCTCATAAGCGGTGCACGATTCTATTAATTTAATAACATCTGGATCGAATTACTCCGGATGAGAGTCAACTTACGATACATAATTTGCCCATAAATTTTATTTATCCTCCAGAGCTTTTCGTACATCGAATGATTTCTTGAATCCCCTCCAAGGTTCTTGGCCAGTTGCCATTTCAAACAGCAAGCATCCAAAACTCCAAACATCCGTAGTTGGTGTGAGTTATGTCATATCAAAATGTTCTATTGGGCAATATCTAGGTGTGTATCCTAATATTAATGTGTCATGGGTTTCCGAATGGTAATTAATCTTAGAAGTCCCAAAATCAATGATTTTTATATTATTATTCGAATCTAGAAGAATATTCTAAGGTTTTAGATCAGAATGAACAATATGATTGTTGTACAGTGTCTCTACAGCTTCAGCTATCTGCACAGCTAGTCCAATATATTATCTTTAATAATCCTTGTCCTTGATGTGCAAAGCTGTGTGTTATTTTAGATCAGTTGTGATGAATTTCTGCTCTTTTTAACATTTATTTCCAACTAATTACATGAAAAAAGCGAACACAAAGGAAGTTCTGCCAGAAAGAGGATGGTGTCTTATTTCAAACGAAATACCAAAGATCTAAGTAAAATAGCTATTGTCTACTAATGTTGTAGCTAGTGTCTATATTTTAACTTCATTTAGCAGCATTTCCAGTCTTTCCCCAAGACAACTCATTTCTTTTTCTAAATCATACTCAAATACTTTCTAACCCATGTCTTATTCTCCAACTTTCACACGAAATACCGTCCCAAATCCACCTTTACCTAGTCTTTAAGAATGATCAAAACAAATTAGACTCGCTGGGAAAAACCGCAATCTAGCATTCACTTCAATATTCGTTTCCCGTGAGCCAACTTGCGATTACTATTGTTTCTAAATCTCCTTAACGAATAATTTAAACCCATTGAACTGCTCTTTCACTTCAGCTAAAGCGTCTTCCTATTCATTCTGTTTCGCATATTTTCTAACACTCTCATATCCAATGTCTAAGTACATCAATAATTCAGAAAACTGCGCATCCTAAAGTGCAACTAGCTCTTTTTGTAATATACTTTTTCTTTGCTCGTTATTTGCAGATGATTGTCCATTTTTCTTTGGAGTTTATTTCCCTGCTAAATCAGCTTGTTTTTGCTATTCTCTTTGTATCGTTTGTAGTTAAAATTTCAACCGACTATTTTCTAATTGCAATTACTCCATTTCTCTCTTTTTTTTCTCCATGGCTGCTTAGAAACTCAAACGAAGCATCTCTTGTTCTTTAATTAAATTTTGATTATCTCCTCTTAATTTTTCAATTTCTTCTTCGTTAGATTTGTTGGTGCTTTTTCTAGTAATCGAAGAACTTGGAACTCCAGAGAAGATCAGAGTATGGTTGAAAGATGCGACAGTAGTTGAAAAATTATTATTATTATTCTCACGACTTTAAGAACTTCTGTTAACTGAGCTTTCTTCAGTTGTCATTTTTCTTTTCTTTTCATTTGCAGACTCAAATATTGGCTGCAACTGTTACCCTGAAGTGCTGTGCTTCAAAGAAGGTGCTTTCTTGAATATGGGTGTTTGGCTTCTTTTCATTTATTGTTCTGCATCTTTTTCAAGATTTAAAAATTCATTTTGATCTTTAAATTGTACACTCTTGTTTGAATTCAGCAGCTAACTTGGGCTTAGATTCATTCCTGGAGTCGCCGATCCAGTTAATTGCATTGATGGGGAGCGAAGAATAATCGCAGGGAGATTAGATGAAGACTCCGTTTCTTGCCGCTTACTTGAAGTTGATCTAATCTCAGGAAGAATAACTGGTGTCGACGAGCATTAATTCGATACATCTTTGATATTATTCTAGCTCGTTTTTCTAGTCTTCTTCTTCATTCCACTGAATAGATTTCTAGTCACATGAGCACTTCGAAGGGGCTATTTATAATACTTTTGCTTTTATTCCTCCGCTACAGCTGCTGCAGTAGATGAAAAATCTTATGGATATTTATAAAACGTTGTCTTTGCCATTTTATTATCACATGATATATTGACTCTCCTATCATCTAAAGGAGATAAGCTTGCATGATGATAATGCATATTATTATCTTAATGTGTTCCTGTGCCTACTTATATCTTAGGGAGTTGAAAAGTTGTCCTAGGGTTTCGATTAACATTTAGCCTAGGATTCTGCTATCTCCTTCCATCACTCATCAGGAAGAATTGTAATATGATATTCACCAGAGGGTTTTTTGTTTGATTGTTTTTTTTCTTCTCTCAATATTTTGAAACAAAAACAAAAAAAATCATTGAAAAAGTAAGAACAAAACTTGTGGGAGAAAAACTATTTAATTTTTTGTGAGTGTTAAAAGGAAATAGAAGATTAGTTGCTCTTCGAAATTGTAATTGTAAGTCTCTTTTTATTATTGTTTGACTATGGCTATTCAATATTACTTACGAATGTTGTTTTTTTGTTCTAAGAATAGAAAACATAATATTAATAGAAAACGAAGGATTTATTATTCATCGCAGTCATTATTTTAGATTCTTAAAAAGCAATTGACGCATAGCATTCATAATGAAAAGATTTTAAAACACCCTAAACAATCATAATATTTTTCAATTATAACTTATCTATTTTCGTCCGATTATCTTAATAGGCGATAGACTGCCTTTCTCTGAAATATTTCTAAAAGTTAATGAAGGTGAGCTATGTTGAATCTTCAGCTAAGAAAGGTTATTTAAGTTATTTTTAAATATATTTTTCGAGGAACTAATGAGATATTCGTGTGTATTTCTACTTTCGCTTGATTTTTTGATCTTTTTAGGAGATAACAAGATTTTTTCTTAGATTCCAAGATGCGTCTTGGATGCAATTTAGCCTTGCTGTTATTTCAACAAATCGAATATTTTAGCAGATTGTTCATGGATTAGTTTTTCTGTTGGTAATCTTTCAGCAAGCATTTAACCTTTTTGTTTTGCTTTTCCAACTAATTTATCGAATTCTTGTATATATCTTTCATTTTTCTTTGGAGAAATCGATATTTAAATTGATCTTTAACTTCCAGTTGAGTGCTTTCGAGTTGATTAACTTGATATTTTATACTATTATAAGGTTAATTAATCTCTATCGATTGATTCAAAGTTCCTTATTCTTTATATATCTTCCTCTGTTGTTTTTCTACTATTTCTTCTTCTTTCTGAAAGGAATTCCCTAGTTGACAGTATTTCTAACTTATCATCCTTAATTCCTGAAGTCTAATATCTCTTTGGTTTTATTGGAGTGATATCTCTTGAATTACCCTAGCTTCTATTCTAAATCGGTAATAGTGTTTATTAACACGGTGAGATCCCAATGTGATCAATATTAAAATTCTTTTAAGCCAGTAACATCTTGAGATTCTCACATTTCTTCTCAATATCTACATCCTTATCCCTTCTAATGTCTTCAAAATGATGAACTAATTTTGCTCTTTCCATTTAATACTTAGATTATCCTATCGCTCTTGAGAAATCAACATGGGGCAGTTTAATCTTCTTTTTTTCATCAGAATACTCGGAGTAATTCGAAGGAGGTCTTTAAGAGCTTCCTGGATTATTCGGTTTGATGAAGTAATTATGAATAGTCTTCGAAAGAAGTAGCGCATGAAATTATTCTTTTCCTAAATATCCTGTTCGTTCTCTGTCTACAAGTGTCATAATATCCATGAATGCCTTCTTGTCTAGATTATTAGTTTTTTTAATCATTTGATACAATGCTTCACTTTGAATAAAACCTTGATTTCGACATTTTTCAGAACTTCTCGCTTAAACCGCTGAGAATAAATCATCAATATCTTACTTCTCAAATACCTCTCGAGATCTCCATAGATAGTTGATGTTTCCTTTGACGCAGTATCGTTTACGCAGCCAGTTTTAAGAACGCTTTGAAGAAAGGATATTCCATTTTTTATTATCATTCAATCCTCCTCCTTTTTCTTTTTAGAAGTAATCTAAATCAGTGATTAAATTCTAATCCAGTTGTTGTTGTTGTTGTTCTTTGAGATGAATATTATTAGTCTTATCATAATAATCATTTTCAAGAGAAAGAAATTTCCCTTCAAGAATAGGGCTCTCTTGTTGTTCAAAGTACTTTCTTGAGATCATTGTACCTTTGAGAGCTGCTTGGGAGGAGGTTTGATGAATTAATTATTTTCCTCCTTTTTTCCTAAAAATCATATCATTAAATGTAATATCAAAAGCGCATTCTCAACAACTAAGATAGTATTAAATAGATCTCAGACATTCATAAATCCACAAATAACGTAAGATAAAGTGAACACAAATCTTTATCATTTACCAATTCTGATTTATCAAGTGAAATAATTCTAAGTCTTATTTACCTTGCCATGATTTGGAATAATTAAGCAAAAAAACAGCCCATAATCCAAGAGAACTATGAATATTTTGAAAATAAACTGAACAACAAGTACCTATCTCTAATCAAGATTTAAGAATAAAAGAATTTCCCTCTTAAAATTTTCTCCAGCATGAAGATTTAAAAAGATTTAATTTGAAAATGCGTTTTTATACCTAAACAAAACCATAGTTAGTTCATTTTTCCACATCATTTTGTTGGGCTGACTTTTTCTATCATCTTTCATTTTAAAAATAAAAAATATTCTCTGATTCTTAAAATATTTTCCATTCAAACTAAAGCAAAAACAAATAATAAAAAAATGATCTTTTAAAAGTCTTTCTTCTTCTCTTTTATCTGCCTAGCCATGATTGGGACGATTCTCTCTTGCAATCATGACACCGACTCAGAAATTCAAGAGATTCATTAATAATTCAAAGATCAACAACATTTATTGTAAGATTCTCATAATAGATTGTTATAAAATACTCTATCAGTTTAGCCTGCACCGATTCGAGTGACTACAAATATGACTTCCTTAAAAGACAATGCAGTCACACCTTTCTAAAGATAATACGTTAGTTCTCTTGTAAAATCTCTTATTAACTTTCTCTAGAAGTTCTTGAAAGTCACTCCAAGCCGTTCTAATAATATTTTTATGTTGAATGGCAGCTTGTCAACTTGCTTTTACAATCAAAACATACCTTTACTCGATTTATCTACTGGAATTCCAAATTCCGATATTCATATTTACATTTCCTATGAACAAGGGTTTTCAGATAATTTTGTAGGTGCCGGCTGGTGCTCATTCTCGAAGTCTCCGGGTTCTTTTCGACCTAATTTCGGAAGAATGAAATTTAGTCTCAGCAACATTCCACTTGAAGCAGATTCAACTCCGATCACTTATCAAAGAAATTTTAAAAAAACTCTTCATTAAGCGATCCATATGCTTGGATTTTCGAGTGATTCCATTCAATTTTGGATCGATAAATCTACTAAATAATCTTATTCTACATTCAATATCAATAAAGTTATTTCACAGAATAACATTGGTTAATTCAATTCAACAATCTTATTCAGTGAGAATGTGTTAAAGACGGCGAGAAAGTACTACAATTGCAGCACTTTACCTGGAATGATTCTCGAAAAATTCGTCAGAAAAAATCATTTATTGTTTCTATTTCAGAATTATGAAACAAACAATCTAATAACTCTTTTTTTTCCTTCGTTTTTAGGGATCTCAAGGAGAGATTGGATCTCATTGGGAACCGACTATTGCTAATGGAGAATAAATGACTCCTTCTTTATCGAATAGAGGTTAATATTTGAGTGTTTTTACAGTTGCTGTATTAAAAGACACTGGATTTTGGTGGGATGTAAATGAAAATCTTGCCTCTGAATTCTTCTGGGGAAAAGGAAAAGGATGCAATTTCATGACTTAATCCTGCAATTCAGAAGAGAAATTTATAGAATTTTCCAAAACAAACGAATAAGGTTGCACTTTCATGAATGATGGAGAGGGGATATCAAAAGAAGATTTAAGCAATAATTGTTCGTATTTGAAACCAAATCCAGAATCAATTTGCACTGATCCTTCTAATAGCCGCAATATCACCTCAACTCAAAGTGCTCTTTATCTGGATGAATTCTCGTTTGACAGCAAGTGCTTCGAATCTACACTCTTCTAAACTAGTATCCGAAGTGTTCGCTAAAGCTTCACGAGATGTCATAAATTCAAATGTTCAGCAGATAGATCATCTATTAAAATAATTTCTTCAATCTTTTCTGATTTTTCGTTCGATTGCCTTTCTGAATTTGAAGGTACTACGCAAAAAGTATTTTTTCAATAAACGCTAATAGGGACTGTAACCTGCCCAAGGAATTATTAACAATTCTGTTCAAATTAGCAGTGTAAGAATTTCTGTTCTTCGAATGGAATTTGCATAAAAGGGTATTGTCTCTGCAACCCAGGATATTCTTCCGAAGACTGCTCCTTAGCTTGCCCTGCTTTCTCTGAAAATGGTTATTGCGTGAATATCTGCTCACGAGGAAAATTTTCTAATCCAGATAATGTAATAATTTTGCAATTGTCTTTAATAATAATAATAATAATAATAATAATAATAATAATAATATTGTCTTTAACAAAAACAACTTTTTCCTTGATCTTATTTTTTTGACAAATTTGTTTACCATATCAAGACATGCAAGACAACATGCCAAGAAGGATACTTTCCATCTGGGAAAACATGCACACCTTGTGACTTCTCTTGCTCTAAATGCACAGGCCCATCCAAAAATGATTGTACTGCTTGCTAGTTTTTAACATTCTTACAGTAAACTACCTGTGTTGAAGTCTGCTGGGCAGGATATTATCAAGATGATAAGAATTCTCTCTGCATATCTTGTCCAGTTGGCTGCTTGACATGTAAATCTGACGAAGTGTGCTTATCGTGCGATTAGCAAAATGGATTCAAAATGATAGGATAAATCTGCAGCAATTGTCAAACTCCTTGTACGCGATGTCTTCAAAACAACCCTAGCTCATGTATTGATTGCTAACAAGGACTAAGTTTATTCAACTCAACTTGCGTGAAATCTTGTCCAGATATGTATTTCAATGATAAAAAGAATCATTGTTTGCCATGTCTCCATGGATGCCTTGTTTGTGATACTTAAAGCACTTGCATACTCTGTGACTCTAAAAATAAGTTTAAATTTTATGACCTCATAAATACAAACACAAAAGTTTGTGTTTAATAATCAGATTGCTTTGAACCTTGCTCGTAGTGTAGTACTCCCTGGAAGCCACAGGAATGCAAGACTTGCATACCTGGGTTTAGCCTTTAGTAGAAATCCTGCACAGAGAACTGCTATCAAGGATATTTTTCAGATGAAAATTATATTTGTTCTCCATGCTCTTTAGCTTGCAGAACTTGCCAAGACGATAGCGATTACTGCACTTCATGCGATGAACCCTTTGTAACAGATTTATTTATTTAGATATTTTTTACTTGTTTGAGAAGAGAATTATTGCTAAAATTATGATACTTGTTTTAATATTTAGAGTCTCAGCTACAATAAATGTGTTAATAAGTGCCCATAAGGAGAAGTCTCAATTGAAAACATTTGTGGTAAACCAAACTCGGCACTTTCAAAAACAACAACAACTGCACTTTGGGCATTTCAGTTAATAATCATTTTCTTTGAATTGTTTCTGTGAATAATCTAAACCTTCAAGAATTGATATATTCATATGTGTGTAACGAGTCAGCTAAATCTAACGTTTAATCATTTTTTTGTTGATAAAATAACCGAAAAGCACTCTCAAATCTTGATTTAAGATGATTAATTATTTCATTTTTACAAAGATATTATTTGCTCAAAAATAGATAATAATACATTCAACATAGATTCATTTCAATGAGCATTCGATAAAGCACTTTGAGGTATTATTTACATCATTTCCAGTTAGTGTGTCTGCTTGTGTTGTAAATTTCCTCCAAATGCAAATGTTGAAGAAGTTTGGAATTGCTGAATTTTCTTTTTTTCATTAGTATCCGCTTGCATAATTTCTCTTTAACTCCAACGAAGAAACAATTACCATAAGAAAATACTAACACCAACCATACATAACACTATTATGCCTGTTTTATAAAGAGAAAAAACTAACTATTTTATTTCTGCTTAACAAGTGATAAAAAGAATGGTTACTTTAAGCCTTCTTTTATTTGAGAATATCCTTAGCAGCAGATAAAAAGTCTGGTTAAGGAATGAAAGCCCAGATAGTAATGAAGAGAATAAGTCCTATTTCAAGAGAAGATAGAAGTGTCTTCAGAGCGAAATGAAACTACAAGATAATGAAAACAAGTCATAAGAATTGCAATATTTGAATGTAAAGTTGTTATATGCTTACGACACTCCATTTGATGTGAATCAGTTCTTCTATGACAAATATACAAGACATAACTACTGCCCATATGAGTGATTTATCCTACATATCATGGAACTATACATATATTTGCATAATGAGGAAAATACTTAGAATTTTAGTGTATTTGCCTCCTAAAGGAAGATAAACATAACGCACGATCCATAAATGATAGCTACGTTCGTAATTTCGAAGGAGATCTCTAACACTATTGAAGTTCCAAATCCATTTTCCGACATTATCTTCTGCTTCAATGCCATGACACAGACTCCAATAGTAGCCTAATTTCCAATAGAATACCTAAATTGCCCTTTTATTGATATTTAGTTCGAAAGAAAAAAAATATTTTATATGAAATAATTGATAAAATGAGATTAGTTTACCATTTCCATATTACCATCCCAATAAGCACAAATACAGCAGGAAAGGGAGTTAGTTTTCTTATCCAGATATAAGCATTCAAAGCATGAGAAGTCAAAGCATTTGGAAAGAACAAAATATTTAGCAAAACAATGAACCCATAAAAAAGAATCAGTTTAATAGCAAGAACAGCTGGTTGAGGAAGAATTTAAGAAATTAGCGTATCAAAGTAATTGGATTTATCAGGATTAAAAGGAGACTAATTATTAAACCTTTAATATAGGAAATCTTTATAAGTTATTATTGGTCCTCTATAAAAGAAAGGAGGATAGAATAAGTACGAGAGAAAGTTAAGAAAAGAGTAATGTTCAGTATCAAGGAAGTTTGTTATTCTACACTTTTTACATTTCTTTTCGAGATTGCAATCTGGACAATTAACAGAATTATTATTAGCAGAAATCTCTTAGGCTTGATTTTCATTTTTTCTTATTAAAGTTTAGTCCTCATGTAGGTCTAAGCTGAAACTTAAACATCTTATTATTAGATAAGATAACACTATTTTCCAAGAGTACGGAGCAGCTAAATCGAAAGAAGTCTTGAAAAGACCACAGAAAAGTGTTAAATATTGCTAAAAAAGAACAAATTGAAAAAATTGTTACCACAGAATCGGAGAGATAGTCTATCTTAAAGCCATTGAAAAAGAATGCGCAATTCAAAAATGAAAGATTCAGTATCCATCTTGGGTATTTAAAACCAAAAAAATGATTAAGAATTGATGATATTAAGATTAGTTTTTGACTCTTAAAAGCTAATATTTGTACATTAAAGGAATGAAGAAGGTTCTCCCAATAAACATCTTAGTGAATGCAAAACTAACGAAAGAAAACAAGAGTGTGTAGATTGTTTTCAGACGAAACAGAAGAAACGAGAGGGCTAAACCAAAGGCAATGTAAAATATTGATAGAATCATATATCTCCTTGATGCCTCATTGACGAAAGAATGAATCACTTTCTCTGAAAACACTAATTAGAAAAAGTAAAATGATATGCTTTTAAGAGATCATTTGAATTAGAACATACCTAAAAACCCAATGGGTATGAAAATAAGGTAGTAAATATGAAAATGTATGTTTGTCCATTCAAAGTCAGAGACATCTTCAGCGTACCATATAGAGTAGAAGTGACTTGTGCCTCGTACTTCGTTTGTAGACCACAATTCTGTTTTTGGAAAGATAACAATGAACGTGAGTGATTAGTTTTTTTAAATCATTTTACTGAACAAGTAGTACAAAGAAATTCCTAAAATAGTCAAGCTCAGAATAATAGCAATAACTCCACTTGTCCACTTCACAATAGTCGAAGATATTCTGCAGGAAGCCAGCGACTTCTCAGTTGATTTTTCATGGTGATTCTTAATTCCATTTGTTTTTTACATAAGAAAAAGCTGGAGATAAAAGTTACTGCCCGAAAAAGAAAAAAAAACTTTTTTTAGATTCTAATTTATTACATAAAAAATATATGGAAATATGATAAAGAAACTACTATTTTAAAGAATAATATTAATTTTGTTAAATGTTTGTTAATATAAGGAGCATGAATTGCAATCTTAGTGGATTTCTGTTTTATTAAAAGGACTGATTCTTTGCACTACATCAATTTACTGATTTGGAATTCGCTTTTCTGTTTATGAGATTTTAAGAAACCTCAGGGCTGTGTGTGTATTTACTTTCCTCAATTCTGTTTCAGCGATTCAGCAAAATTCTTATTTCTTTTTTGGCTGAGAGAATATGAAATTTTATCTCCTTTATTTTTTTTATTCTGGTGTGAATTGCAGAGTTTGATTAAGCTTGATATGCAAAGAATTCGATCGTGTAGACTAATTAAGTTGGCTGAATAAATCGCATGCAGAATCACTTCTGTTTTTATTGTTTTCATTTTTGTTTCCATTTTCATTGAGGTTTTCTATTGTTTAAGATATTTTTGGATTTGGAGTTAGATTATTTATGTTTTTAGTTAATAGTCTTTAAATGATTAAGAAGTTATTTCTTTTGGCTTCTGCAGTTGTTGAAGTAGCTGTCTTGAAATTATCCTTTTATATTTCTTGTATGTTTTGTTTTCCCTTTTCTAAATACTTTAATTTCAAAGTTTAATCTTCTTAATTATTTAAATGAGAATTGGAGATTTCATTTTTCTTAATTATGCTGATTTTCTTGCTATTTTTATATAATACTCTAAATTTTGCAACGCCTCCACAAGTATTTGGACAAGGATTTGGTTAAAATCCTTTCAGAGTTAATGGTAATTAGTCTTATTGCATTGATATTACATTTGTGTAAAAAGGGGAATTCTGTTGTTAAGTTGATACAAATCTATTATGGTCTTCAGAATCTGTACTTTAACTTTCTCTTCTTCCATAGCATAAGTCAATAGAATTCTAATGCTAAGTTATTTTAGAAATGTGCTTCTATGCATCCTAAATGGCAGATTATTTAAAACTAGAAGTTCTCCCATGTCTTAGTACATTCTCAGTAGTGAATCTTGAACCAGGATTTTTAGAATTATCTTAAAATCGTATTGGAGAACTATGGTTCTGAGTATTTCTGCTATTTGGTTTCTTAGATAAGAGTTCTTAATGCGTTTAAGCTAATATTTCATTTGTAAAGAGTGATCTTTGCTGCATGAGGAAAGTATTTTCAATGACAAATGATGAAGAATTATTATTGGTTTTGATATTTCTATCTGAATTTTGGCTATGCTTATCTTCTCTATGCAATAAAGAAGGTACTTAGTGATTTTTTAGTTATCCTTTGCTCGAAAGCACAGCACTAAAAATTGGTCTAAAACTATGTCTTTTTTTCATACTTGTTTGAATAAAGTTCACTTTCGACTCGTCATATTATTCGCCTTCATCAGCTTTAGTTTCAAATGAAAAATTTCTAAATTTATTAAGAGGTTTCCATGGGATTTCATGAGCAGATCTCTTTTCTAGATTAATCGTTTTAGCTTACATTTATCCAATTAGTCTTTTAATTTTTTTATTTTTTCCTTGCAGCTATTGCTCATCCTCTGAAAAATCCTCTTAAGAAATCATTGTTTTTGCTGAATTGGCATCAACTTTTGCTTCTAAATTATGCGGGCGCTGGCATGCTGATAATGTCCTTGAATACTTTATCTTGCCTTTCAATTATTTAGTTAAGATGCTTTTTAGATTGTTGAGATTAGTTTTGTCATTTTAATTGTTAAGAGTAGCATCAAATTTGTTAGATTGTGCTTCAGTTTCATCAGTTTTAAGATGGTCGCTGCTACTATTTTTAGGAGTATCATCACTACAATTAACTTTCTGAATAGAGTAGCATTATGTTGGAGGATTTGGTAGAAGTGATTAATCAGATTCAAGATGGTAGTGCCCTTCAGTTTCTGAAAATTTTTGAAGGAGAAGAGATTAGTCAAGATCTTTGTCAAGTACGCCCTTCTGTTATGAAGAACGATTTGATACCATTAGGTAATCTTCTATTGGTTTTGGAGAGAAATATCCACTGTTTTGGTAAGAATTCTGAGCAGAGACAGATCTCCTAATTAGGTAAATTATTTAAGAGGAGAAGTTTATCTGATTTATTAAATCACATCAAAGTGGAGACTTACTTTTTTTATCTTTTTTTGCTCTATCTCCACGAATATTAAGTTACTTCGTGTTGATTAGGGTGTCCACTAAATAACATCAATAAGAACAATTAGGTAAATAAATCTATTTCTATGAATTTAGAATAATCAATTCATTAAAAAAATAACGAAAATAGAAAATATCTTTTAAGATGTCTTTTAATGAAAAATAATAAGATAAGAAAGAATTATTGTCCTAATAACAATCAGCCTTTACTTTTAGTGTGCCTTCTGAAAGTCAATCTAAACTTTTCAATGGGATTTTAAAAGAATTACTAGATGATTTTAAATCAATTTAGCAATATTGAAGTTAGAAGATAAGAAGTCTGATTTACAATTAAAAAAGTAAACGTTCAAGATAATTATTTAGAGCAAAGATTGATCAACTAAAGTTAATTTTGCACGCAGTCCCTATTATGCTTTGCATACACCTTAGGTCTTGAGTATCAGTTAATAGAAATCCTATATTTTAAAATAGAAAATATAATTGTTCAGAAAAGGCAAAAAAATACTAATTATGATTTGAGAAAGCATACATTTATCCATTCATTCAATCACACTTAGAAAAAGGTTAATTAAAAAAATAAACAGAGTTTTTGCTACGGCTATGACAGTAGAGCCATTCAGTTCCTCCTCTTTTGTTTCCTCCTTCAATTAGTGTAAGCCAATCTTGTGTAAATAATTCTTCTCCTTTGCTCAGTAAATCAATGCTTCATTTGAATTGAATTCTCTTATTTTCGTGTGTTGTAAAAATAGATTTATTATTCAGTTCTTTTTATGTTTCCAAGTAATATCAACTTTTCAATACCATCGATTTTTAGTAATTATTCCAACTCAATAAAACAATTTTTAAATAGTTGTCAAGGCTTACACGCACACCTACACACATAATATACAAAGGAATACCTGCTGATATTCAATTGCATTTAATCTTATTTATTATATTATTTAGTTCGTTCATTGAAATAGTGAAATCTTTTTCACTGCATTATTTTTGTTAAACCATATTTTCGAGTTTACTACTAAGATATACTAATTTAGAACGGATGAGCAATTTTTTATAATATTTTTTTATATAATCATTTAATTCACTCATTTTAAGAGAGAATTGTTGTTCTCTTTTTTAAACTTTTTTTGAGACTTTACCACTATCCTTCTTATTAGATAACTTTTTTTTCCCCCCACATTCCGTTTGGATGGAATTTTTTTTTCAAACAGGTTTTAAAGTTCCTCATTAAGAAATTTTAAGTAACAATAACTGAGATATTTATTATTTTCAACTTAATAGATACCTTAGGTTTCACTATTCTGAGGTATTTCTTACTTGGATGTAGATGGTTATAATATTTTTTATGGTTAGGCAACCACAATATCCTACAGAACACAAGATATTAATAACAGTAAAAGAATCTTGGTAGTTGTTAAAGCCATTACTCTTTTGTTTTTTTGTTGTTGCTTTGTAAATATTTTTTTAAAAAAAGTAGCTTTTAAGTATTTTTTTTTATTTTTGGTTTTTGTTTAATTTGCCTAATGATCTCTTCTTAAAGCCCTCATGATAATAGAATATTCATATCAAACAATAAAATCAATAATGTAGAATAGGATAGAAAAAAACATTTTAAGATCAGTTTAAGGAAAAAATAATAATTATTTGAGAATGATTATTGGATTTTGGAAGAAGAAACGAGAGAAATTTATCTTTTAGAGATAATAATCCATTAAAATCCCTAAAGAAAATAAAAGTAGACTTTAATTTATAGAACCATCTCTTATGTTAGATTTCATTCCATTAATATTCTTACTAGCTTAATATTTGTGAAAAAATCGTTTTTTAGAAACTAATTTTCTTATGAGGTTATCTCAATCTTGCTATGATTTGTAGAGGAGCTAAATATCTGCTAAAAGAAGAAGCAAGTCATTTCTAAGCAATCAATTACAACTTTCAATAGGAGGCAAGATAATATTTCTTAAGAAGAATCATTAGATTTATTCTTTTTGGATAGGAAATTGGTAATTTAATTGAATTTAAAAAAAAAAACAATATGAAGTTGAGAAAAATAGTTTGTTTTGTCTTATCTGAGTATGCTTGGGATATCTGAATGGTAAATTGTAATATTGTCCTTGAAAATAAAGCATAACAATATAGCTGCAGCTAAAATGATATTATTATTCTTATTATTAATTCCATTAGCTGAATAATGCTATTTTAAGTTAACAGAAAAGTGCTTCATTATCCTATTAAATGCTTCTATTTTCCTCTTACTATTGTTAAATTTATATTTTTCTCTCTCAAATAATCTGATCAACACAAAGGATTTAATACGTACTTTCTTTAATTTTAAGAATTCAAAAAAAAACTAGTCTAATACATCGGTACCCATAAAAAATTGTGCTCTTAAGAATTCTTTAAAATGATAATAGAATAATTTATAAAAAAGAAAATTAAAGCTCAGTTCTTTATCTTTTTTTATCAGTATTTTACTCTTTTGTATCATATTTTAGTTAAAAGATAATAAAACAATAGAGGCAGAATTTTATTTATTAGTTTTATGATTTGAAAGAATACTACTATTAATAACTGATGGTTTTCTTAACAAACTAAATAATATTTTGATAATTAACGCTATTATTTTTACCAATAAAGAAATATCCAACAAAGTTTGTGCTGATTGATTCGTTGATTGCCAAGAACTAAAACCAACAAAGCTAACTCAACTGCTGTTTTTTTTTTATTATTTTGTTGTTCAAAAATACTTAAAATCGATCATTCTAACTTCGAATTCACATCTTGAACCATTTCTAATAATGAAACCTTCCCTTCTAATGAACTCTCCAGCTAGTATGTATCCTAACCCACATGGATATTATCCTTAATCTCATTTTTCTCCCATTTCCATAGAATCCTCTATGCAAACATAAAATCCTAACACCCACCATCTCTAAACCTCTCCAAATCAAAGTTTCAAGCAGGTAACTCCTAGAATCTCTGCAAGAAGTAGTTTAGATTCACCTGCGGTTCATTTCTTTCGTACGCGCACATCTTCTGATCCACAACTTTCAGCATTATCGTTCTAGAAATAACAATAATAATAAAGTAATTTTAATGTAAACTAAGATGACAGAAATCTTCCGAAAAAGCATCTTAACTCTATGCATAATCATATTAGAGACACATCTCCAGCTAGACTTACTTTAAACATTCAAAATAATCAACCAAACAATCAGATAATTCAATCCAAGACCAATTAAAAGAACAATTATCCCCTCTCTAAACCAATACTTCAGGAAGATTAGAAATACTACCAAATTGTTAATTAGTTTTAATTTTAGAAAAACTTAGTAACTGAACATTAACCTGAAATCGTAAATCTTCAAAGTAACTCTCTTTCCTTTAGGAATACCTCCTCCCAATAAAGATAATTAATCTTCGATTCTCCAATGCCATCCTCCTCTTCTAACTCTAACGCATTAATTAACAACAGAAATAATATGACAGAAATACCTTAATCTAACCCTCCAAATTCTATTCGAATACTTTAAAATAATCCAAGAAAAACATCTGCAATTTCAATGGACGAATCATTTTAAACCAATCAAATATTCCTTCAAACTATTCCTGCAACAGTCTCTTCTTAACCTACAATTGCATTCCTTCCTGTAAGGTCTCTACCAACTGTTTCTCCTCCTGCAGTCAAACAGTATCAATAGACTTCTTATTCGCCATAACCAAGATCGTTCCCTTAATTAAAACTAGCTAAAAATGAAATACATCCAACATAAAAGCCAATAAACGTTTAAACTCCTTCAATTGTTGCCCAGTCAATACCTTACAATACTGCTAAGAAATAACCTTAAAATCAAACTCTATAATTTCCTTCGTAAGTTTCTAACTATCAGCCTTCGCAGCAATCAGTAATCAAGCCACAAGAATTCCAAAAATCAAAGCAATTTAACTAAATTCCTCAAGATAAAGAGCCATTATTAATTTAATTATTAGAAAACAATCAAGTGAAGTAAACAGTCTAAGGCAGGAAATCTAATTTCGAAAAGATCTTTAACAAATAAGATTCGTTGCATGTTTCTAATCAAAAACTGTAAGAATAATAATCTGGTTCTAGTTCTATTAATAAAGAATCGAAGGATTAATAAAATCAACTGAATCATGAAATCAATGAAATTACTGATTTAGAAGATAATAATATTGAATTAGTGAAAAACAGTATGTAATTGGAATTCAACGATATGGCAATAACTCTGAAAAAATAAGATTCATAGATAACACAATTACTTGAAGAGCTAACAATGTCTCAAGAGAATCTTAAAAAAGAAAGAATTCGTGCAGAACAAAGTGAAACATTAAACATTCAACTCAAAAATTGTATTAGTGGTAATAAAAATGCATGGGAAAGTTTACTGAAAAGTTAATGGATTCTAAGTGAACCGCTAAGATAATCGATTTAAGATAGAATACTTCTGATTGAGGAGATAAATGATAGAAACAAAGAACTAAAAGAGAAAATAGTCGAAATTGAGATATAAATGGAAGAGTCAAGAGGATGGGTTAATTTAGATTAGCAATATGTTAGCTAGATTCATAGAAGAATTTAAGCTGCTGACATAGAAAACGAAGAACTTATGATTTAGTTAGCTGTGATGGATTATTTAAGAGATTATGAAACGAAATAGTTAGAAGGCTAGATAAAGGAAATGCAATAATAAATAGAAGGAACAATAGAGGAGAATACAACATTAAAGGAATAAATAAGAGAATTTGAAAAGGTTATGGAAGAGAATAATGAAGTTATTAAATAAATCAATCAAGAGAATATATAGTAAGTTCAGGATAAGTATGATGAAGGTTGGGAAATAGAAGATAAAAGAGAAACAGAAATGGATAATTCAACAATGGAAAATAATGTTAAAGATGAAGAATAAGAGGAGGAAGAAGATGGTGAAGAAAGGAATAATAAGATTCTTGAAGTAGAAGAAGATGCTGGAGTTGGTAATAATGGTGATATTATTATTGATGTGATATCAAAGCCATTCTAGCAATCGTTTGTTAGTAATTTTTAGTTCAACGAAAAAAGCAGAGTAAGCAATAATCGATCTGAGAATTAGTTTACTGAAAGGAAATTAGCTTCTCAAAGATAAGATATTGATAGTGAATCTCATAAAGAAAAGGATGATTTAATTGGTAGAAACTAGAATGAAGAAAATATTAAGGAAAGATAATATATCTTAGATGGAATGAAAGAGTAATTTCATTCAGATAAAATTGATTTAGATAGGGAATCAATTAAAGAAACTGAATATGAAAAGAATCAGGATGCTATCATCAATGAAGCTAAAATATTGTATGAAGAGTATCGAACAGGAGAATAAGTATTGAAAACTAAAAAACAAGTTGAATAAGATAATAACAACTAGAGCTAAGAAAATTAAGTTTAAACTAACATACCTTTCAATGAGAAAGAAGGAGAAGATTAAGGTAATCATGTAAGTGATGTGAAATATCTAATTGAGAGTAAAAAGGGAGATTCAGAAGCATAAGATCGAAAATTAATCCAGAAATAGATGAAAAAGTCTTTTGGAGAGGAATTATCAAAGGATCGAAATTATAATAAGAATAAGATTAGAGATTCAGGATTATTGTAAAATGAACTTAAAGTAGGTTATTTAACAGGTCCAGGGTATTCTGAGTCAGAAGGTATGGATTTTAATAGAAAATAGACAGTATTAAAGTATAAAAAGAATCGAAGTGAAGGAATTAAAGATTACAGTAAATACATACAAGCCTTGAAGCAAAATCTCAAGGAATCTAAGGAGCAGCGATTAGAATTAGAGGAATAAGTTAATTAAATCATGGAAGCTTCTAAGTAAGCTTTATTTTAAGACTAAAATTAAGAGCGAAATGCAGAAATAAGCACTGAATAGATTATCCAAGAAAATGACTAAAATTATTATGAAAAACAAAATTAATTTATTTAAAATTACTATGATTCTGAAGAATCAGCGCCTGGATTAGAAGAATCTTAAGATTCTAACTTTAACTCGTAGAATAGAGACATTGATGAGAGTTAGAATGTCTTTGGTAATGCAAGTAATAGAAGAAATATTTAATACGAAGGGAGTGAAGAAGATGAATAATCAGTAGGATATGTTTGATTTCTAAGTCGATTTATGGGAGAGAAAGTTAATTTGGTAAGGAAAGCAAGCAGATATGGTATTTGATGTACAATAAGCTTAGAATAAAAGAAGTCTAGAATATGAAAATTAAATAAAAATAAGGAATAATCATAAAATATTAGTATCTTTTATATTTCAATGTTGTTAAAGAAAACGGCAAGTAGATTGTGTTACGAGCAAACAATGATATGGCGGGAGTGCATCAGAGTTGGACGGGATATTAATTATTCAACCCTAATAATTCAAAATAAAATTCCTTTATTACTCATTTTTACTTCAGTTGAAGGAATAATTCAAAAACAATCATTAGCGCCAAACAAAGTAAATTAAGAAACAAAATAGAAAAAGGGGAAAACATTCAATGGAAGAGGAAGAACAGAAAATTTAAGCAAATCGTATTGTCATGGAGATTAGTGAAGATAACTTAAAAGATGATGATGGATTGAAAGATCAAGGAGAGAGGGAATCTTCTAACGAATCAGTTAAAGTTATTGATTCCTAAACAGATGAAGGCTCTGTTAAGGAATAGGATAAGGAATTAGAGAATAATGATGAAGGAAAAGATAATGAAGCAGAAGTTGAAATACTTGAAATTCAATAATCTGAATCTGCAGTTGAATAAGGATAAGGAGTTTAAAAGCAAGAAGAAGTAGATGTAGAGCAAGAGGGAGAGTAGTAGTAACATAAGGAGAATATTGTGAATTAAAAAGTAGAATAATCGTACCATCGCGTTTAGCAGTAACAGCAAAGTGTGATTGAAATAATCGATGAAGAAGAAAATGAAGATGATAATTTAAAGAAATATATCTTCATAAATAAGCGATTCAAATAGCTCAAAGAATAAGAAATGATACAATAATAGCATCACAAATAGACGCTTGCAGAACTCAATGCAGTCAAATCGTAAAATTAAGAACTTATTGAGAAAAATCATAAATTAGAAAAGGAAGCATCATTGAGGAAAATAGATTAAGAAGTTAACTAAAAATATGATGATAATTCGAAAAAGTTTGCTGAACTTCTTGCTGCATATCAAACAGATATTAAAGATGTGTTTTCTAGGATATCTAATAATCCAAGTAAGAATGATCACACATTGGATTAAAAATACGATTGAGTTTATTTTAATTTTGTTTTGTTATGATGTTGTGGTAGTTCTAGAAAAGTATAAAAAGCAGAATGATGAACTACTCATAGAGAACACTAATGTAAAATAAGGGGGAGTTTAGAAAGGGAGAGAAGGGGTGATTTTAGAAACAAGAATGTGTTGTTTTATGATTGGATTAAAATTTTTTTGACGAACATAGCTGAGGAGATAAGTCATAAAACTAACTGAAGATCTAAGTGAAAAGCATCTTGAAGATATCAGAACAGCAATAGTCGATGATAACAGAAACTAAAAGAATACTGATTCACGTGAATAACAGCAACAGGTATATGAGATAATGATGGAAAAGTTTGCAGAGATGGATGAGCGTATGGTTAAAAACGATGACGAAAAATTTGAAGCAATCTAGCAGTAAAATTTCTGGTTCAACAAAGCATAAACGTTTGAGAAGGAAATTGAATCACTTAAAGAGCTATTAAAGATGTAAAGTGAATAAGTTTCTAGTGCTTAAAATCAAATTAAATAGCCTACAAAGAAATAATAATAAGCGATTGCAAAGCAACCACCTTAATCTCTCTTGAAGAAGAGAAAAACAACTAAAGATTAATCGGATGATGAAGAAGAGACTAAAACAGAGAAGAAAAATAAACCAAATAATGATTAGGAAAAAATAGCTAACCCATAAGGTGAAATTGATGATTTAGAAACTCATTTAAGCTCATAAACTGCTCCATAATAAGAAATAATAGAAAATCGATCTTCAAAGGATGCAGGCATATCTAAACAAATTGATCTTCCTCCTCCTGCTGCTATTCCAATTTTAAAACCCTCTACATCCACTCCTTCTCAGTAGAACAGATAATCATAGAATCTCTTTATTCTGAGACTCTGCCCAAATTGTTCTCTGACGATAAAAAAAGCTCAGATTACAGAAACATGCACGAATTGTTCGAGTAAATATCATCTTTTTCTTTTCTCTTTCATTTTCATTTAATCTTATTATTGGTTTCTTTTTTGAAGAGGACTTTCATTAGAAATGTAAAGGAGCAGGTATTTAAGGTTCTTTATGCAATGGGTGCTCTCAAAAATAGAAAAAATAACAAGCAATAGTGTTAGACAACCCAAGTGAGCTTGTCGAAGAGAATCACTGAAACAATTATTGTACATGTCAGAGTGGTTTCTATTTGTTTTTTCTTTTCTGTCATCAAAGAAACTAATCTTAATCTAATGAATTAAATTTTATTAAGAAGCTCAGTAATCACTTGCCAAGAAAGGAATTCATAAAGTCTAACACTCAAAGCATAGAAAGCTTATGATCAAATTGTTCTTAATTTGCATGATTGGGGGAGGGGAGTATTGGGAGAGTAAGAAAATTTGATTCCAGTATAGTTTAATCAGTAATAATTAAATGACCTTGCATAAACAAAACTAAAAACTGAGATAAGTTGATTTCTTAGGTGTATTTAAATCCAAAAATCTAGTTAGGTTGAGAATCTCCTAATTAAGAGATGATTTAGTTTTGGCATTCGATAGGATTCTGAATATTTCTGGTAAACACTTAAATTATATTTAAAAAACACCTATTGTATGAATCAATTAAGTAATGGACTTAAATTTGTGTGTGTATTTGATTCTTATCTGTACAAGATTAAGGAATTATTAAGATCATACAAAATTGTAAGGGATCTTTAAGAAAAGGCATAAATACTGGCATAATTCACCTCGGCAAATTATAAATTTAGAAAATAAATTTTCTTAGGCAGAAACTCAAAACAGGACTATAAATTCTCTTTAGTTAGAGCTAGGTAGCAATAATAATTAAAAAAATTTAAAACAATAATAGTAATCATAGAAATACATTTCTGATGAAAGTAATCATTTTACTCGCAATCATCTCACTGGTCTTGGCTGGCAATAATAAGGTTAGGGGGAATAACTCAAACTTTACTGTTTAGAACCAACTCAATAAGACTTCAACATAACAGCCGTTGCCTCAGTGTCCTGATGATACTCCCGAATAACCACCTGTAGTTCCATAACCTCCTGTAGTTCCATAACCTCCAATTGACTAAACTATTGAGACACCTTGTATTTAACTTCCTCCACCTCCTTGCATTTAACTTCCTCCCCCACCTTGTGTGTAAATACCTGTTGTCCCTCCTCCTTGTATTCCATAACCTCCAGTAGTTCAACCACCTGTAGTCTAACCACCTGTAGTCCAACCACCTGTCGTCCAACCACCTGTTGTTGTGTAGCCTCCAGTTGATCCATTGACCCTTACCAATAAATAAAGAAGACAAAATATTAAGAACAAGCCCTTTAAATCCATCGCCTACATCAATACCTTGAACTAATCCTCTAAAGATTTGTTTTTCAAAACAATAGGAATTGGATCCCCTTACGACATTATTAACTTTTGTTTCTGGGCCATTAATGATCCTTACATTAATTCTGGAAATCTTCCTTATTTGGATAAGCCAGAGATATTCATTGGGCATTTCTATCAAAACATCCTCACTAACTAAAGAGAATACATTCTAAATGAAATCAGAGATGCATTTAGAAAAGAAAATAAACTCATATTCATAAGTCTCTTTGGTTCAAATGATTACATTTCAGCTGATATCGATCCTGTTAAAGAAGGATATCGTCTTGCAGATTGGGTGAACACCAAGCCATTTATCGATGGTATTGACTTTGATTACGAAGACAACAACTTCTTTGTAAACTCTAGAAACGTAGCCATTTCTTGGGTGATCAAATTCTAGACAGCTTTGTAAGAGAGATTAGTGGACAAAGATATTTTAATTACTCATGCTCCACAAGCACCTTATTTCTCAGCATCTTACTACAAGAAATTTGGAGTCGACACTTACATTGATCTCCATAAACGAATCGGAGATAAGATTGATTGGTACAACATTCAATTCTACAACCAAGGAGATTCTAGGTATGACACTTATGATTCCCTTTTCAACAAGAGCATCGGAACTTTCCCAGATACTGCATTCAAGGAAATATTGAAATCTGTACCTCTTGAAAAACTGGTTATCGGTAAGCCTGTAACTTAAGCAGATGCTGCCAACACAGGATTGATCACTCCATCTGATTTAGCTAAGTATATTAACTAATTCTACACTGAAACAGGCTTAAAAGTTCCTGGTTTCTTCGTTTGGGCTCTTAATTCAGACACAAATTGGAATTATGTCAAGACAGTTCAAAGCCAAGTGACATATGCTAAAAATTGATAACAACTCAAATTATAATAAATAAATTTAACCTTATAAAGCAATTGATTGAATACTGTTAAACCAATGCATTTTTACATATCAATTGTTATAAAGAATAAAATATAAAAATATAAATATGATTAAACAAATATCCTCTTTTCACATTCTTGCTGCCTTTTCAAGGAATAATGTAAATTATTATGAAATTAAAGAAATTTATACAACATGAGGGCCTAGTAAAGTTTACCATCCTTTGAGCCAAGCTACAATTGATTATGAATCTGCTTCATCGGAATTGATCCACTCCACAAGCACCTCTTCTAGTTTTGCTAATAAATTTTCTTCCATGATATTGCAGATATCGCTATCTTGCAATAACTCACGCCAAGCAATTACATTTTAGATTGTTTCCAAGCCTAACTACTCACTTGGATTAACAGTAATCTCATCGAAAGCATATTGGAGCTTTGGCACAATTTATTTTACCATTAGATCATTCCACTATTATGGACTTACGATTTTCTACCAAGGCTTAATCCTTGCAAGCATAGTGGTATCCTCTACTTCCCATTTCTAAAGGGCTTAAGAAAATTTAGCTAAAATGAGTTTGAAAGTGTCTTTAAGAACATCAATAGGCGTAATAATTGTCATCCAAGGAAGGAGCCACATGTCAGGATCAATTTAGATACTTGCTGCTTCATCAGTTAGAGCTGGGACTTTTTTAGTATTTGGCTGCCATTTCTTCACAGCTTCTGATAATCTTGGTAAAATTAAAGTCTAAATAATATCAGATATGGAGTTACTTGGGAGAATATTCTAATAGCATTCCAAGCAATCAATGAGTCTATGGTTAGCCTTTAAGTCAGTTGGAGTAAAGGATTTCATAAGATAAGAGTTTAATGGCTGGATGAAGGATTTATTGCATACAAAGTGAATGTATCTTTGTATGATTCTAATATTTTATTCTGAGATAACTGTCTCACGAGTTAAATGAATATCAGATTGAAGTTCACTCTCATACGCCCTTAAACTTTCATTTTATCTCCACAAAAATACTGTTTCCAAGAACTTTTCTAATCTTTGCAGAGTCGCTACATCCTTACTTGCATTTCCTATCTTCACCTCAAAGTATCCCTCATTTTGGTCTTTTATCAATTTTGCACTTCCGTTGGTAGGTTAATTCCTTGAAAGAATCTCCTCAAGTGTCTTTACAGCCAATTATTCCATATTGAATTTAACAAACTAAGATTCGTTTGATTTAAATAGCTCCTCGAAAAGATCTAATACACTTTATTCAGAGGAAATAATCTCTTTATTGAGTTAGATTTCTTTTAATTTTTTCAGAAGCTGCACTACTTGCTCAGTGGTTTTGGAATGTTTCAAAGCAGCTTGTGATATCTAAGATTGCTCATACTCAAAATTTACAATCCTGTCTTCTTCTGTTTTCAGCTTAGAAGATAAATGCATAACCTTACTCTTCGCTTTATCTAATTTATTCTTTAAATTCAAGAGCATCTCTCCGAATATGGGGCTTTCACCTTTGAGTAGGTTTTTAGAATCAGAAGGCTTCATTACACCAAAGATAGCAGCGTATCCTCCATTAGATTTCTCATAAGTAACTGATGTTTCTCCTCTCATATCAACAATCTTAGTCATTCCATCTGCAGTTTATCTCTCTCTAACTTACTCAATACTTTCTTCATTTGGCTTAATTTTATTATTCCCTGCTTGATGAGCTCGCTTACTTTTTCCTTCTAAATATGAAAAATATCGATTTGAAAATTGTTTCTTTTTTCCTTCTTCAGCCTTCACATATGTTCTCTCAATATGAATCTCACCAATATCTTCATTTTCCTCTTAATTTCCTCTGCGATTCTTTAGTTTTTTATCAAACTAATCCAATTCCTCCTCTACATCAATTCCATATTCATCTTTCAATAACTTTTTATTCGCTTTCTCCATCTCTTAATAATTATCCTGCATGCTGAAATTCTACTTATGAACAGCCTCCAAAGGCTTTGCAATACCTTACTCATATTTACCAATACCTTATCCAACTTTATAACCCATTTTCGCGAGCATCTTAAAACCTTTCCCGTAGAAATCAGAATGCTCCTTTTCTTACTCGCTTTTTTCATTATTTTCATGAGTTTTTGATTATTTCGAACTTATTATCTCTTCATTTTCCCTTTCTTCCTCTCTCTTCTGGAGCTTCCTCTATCTCCCAAAGTTAATTGGAAGTCCAAACTGTTTACTTTGTTCTTCAAAGATATCTTCTTCCTCATCTTCCCTACCTTTCTTGAAATCAAATATTCTTTTCTTTCTTAATTATTCTTTAGTCAATGTCATTGATTCTCCTAGCCAACTAGTCTTTTTAAGTTTCTCTTCTCCAACTGTTTGATCTTCATCTTCAACATCAGAGTCAAGATCGTCTAAATCTTCTAAGATGTCCTGCTTTTATTTTTGCTTCTTGCTACCAGATTTAAAAAACATCTTACCCTTATTTGATTTTCTAAATCCAAGAGTATCATCATCATTACCATCCTCATCATCTTCATCTTCACTTTAATTATCATATTCTTCTCCTTCAAACACCTCCTTCTCTTCATCTGATTCATCTTTATTATATTATTTCTTTTTCAATGCCGTATTTCTCAACTTATTCTTTGATTAGCTACTCTCATCGAATCTAACTTTTTGTTACTTTCCCTCCTTACCTTCCTTTGCTTTAGATAATGCCTATTTAATTGTAATACCTGTATCAGGTTCATGCTAGATCTATCCACTTTTTCTAAAATTCATACCCAAAGTAGTCTTGGCTAATTACTTTGACCCTTTGAATACACTTTCTTCTACTTATTCATTCCAAACTCCATAAATGGCATCTTCTTTAGTTCTCTTTTTCGTTTCTTTAGGTTTTGTGAAAGATAAAAATCCATTCTCATCAATATGCGATCCTACAAATTCCTCCTCCATATTGAACTAACTAAAACGCTAAGCCATTTTTTTCTAATTCCGTTTGGTTTTGGTGCTTTATTTGTCTCAATTAACTAAGGTTCTTCTTTGATTCTGCAAGTTATTATTATTCTTTTTCTCAAGATCTCCCCCTCTAGAGCTTGTGAAACTCATATTATTGAAAAAAGCTGCATATCTTAATCTAGACACATTCATTTAAACAATGAATCATTATTTATCTTGAGGAATCCTATTTCTTTTTCTTTTTAGAATTAGTTTAATCAATAAAATAGCTATTTTTGAACGAAAAACCTTAGCCAATTGAAGAATGAACAGACATTTACAAATATTCACTGAAGAAATTTAAATACTTATCTTCTTTTTTTTCAATTTCTCTTAAAATTCACATTATTTTAAGTGAATCTCTAGAATTATTATTAATCTTCTTCCCCATCTTCCTCTTCATCGTCATCATCATCTTCAAATTCATCTTCATCATCAAACCCTCCTTCGTTATCTACTCCATCTTCGTCCTGCAAACCTTGCTGATGGTTCTAGAAATCAGCCAGTGGATTTGGAAGATAATTTCCGACTTTCACGGTACCATTAAGAGCAGGATTATCATAATTATTCTCAGCAGTCTTTTAAAAGAAATCATTGAGAAATCCGTGCATATCTTCTTAATCGTAAATGTCCATGATATTACAATTTTCTTTAGTATGTGCTAAATCGCAGCACACACGACAGCAAGTTACACGATGATAAACGCATAAAAAGTGCTTGATTCTATCGTAATGATACTCACACCATTCAAGCCCTGACTCTTCATCGATTCTGACAGGCATCTTAGGAGGTAATTGTCCACCATCATATGGAGGATAACCTTGTGGATTTTGCTGCTCTCCCTTTTTAGACATTTATGATGCTGCTTCAAATTATTGATATAAAGCCATTTATGCGTTGATCTTGTCTTCCTAATAAATATAAACAAGCCAAAACACTTTTAAAAAACCTGTTTTCCCCCTCATTTTGTCTTACACTTCCTTCTAAGCAACGTTTATTGTAATCTTCTGCCATTTTTGTAAATATTGTGTGATTTACAGGTAGTCTGTCAATCGTATCAATTTGCTTCACTAGCTTTAGACACATAGGGCAGCGGACTCTACCGTTTTTGTGGAAGTTTTACAAGCATGCTGTACAAAATGTGTGTCCACAGTGAATGAGGATTCTAGGAATATTCGAAGTAAAATTGTAGTCACTCTTGCATAATGCACACTGATCTGTGTTGATGAGCTTCTTGGTAAATTCTCTGATCTTATCAGCATACTCATCCGTCTCCTTTGCGGCTTAGTTGAAAAAGAAGTTTGTTGGATTTTGTATCTTTGTGTTGACTTGCATTTCTTCTTTGATTTGCAGCTTTCTTGAATGTTTCTTTTTCTTGTGAAGAAATCTCCTTTTCAAAGAATCAAAAATCTATGTAAAGCAATTTGAATTTTTCACTTTAAATGCAAGGAGGCATAAATTATTTGTTTTTTTTGAGGCAAAAAGTTGGAATAGTACATTGGAATTGCCAATAAATTGGTTTAATACTAAATTATGATAAAAATACAAGTAATTTTTAAAAATAAAGCAAAGTTTTTATTTATCATGAGATAATTTTGATTTAATTTTCTCTTACGCTGTAATTTTAGGATTCTTTTTTAAAATAAACCCAATACACCTATCATTTTTACTCTTTCATTCTAAATAATAGACTATTTTTTACTAAAAAATTCACCTTTTATTGTTATTTCTGCTTTTTTCTTAATAAACTATTTATATTTCATTTATTTTTCTTTTCTTTTTGATTATGTCTTGACATTCAAAGTTCCCAACTGAAATTGAATAGCAAGGGTAATTTTTAGTTTTGAATTATGACTTTTTTTTTTTGATTTGAATGTCTTTCTCTAATCAAAGGCTTGTTTCATAATCAAAATTTAATTTTTTTCTAAGCAAAAAACATAAGAGCGAAAAGCAGACAACAATGGAGATAGTTTTTTGACACAATCATCCTTCGTTTTTTACTCCACCGCATTACCATAGTGCACGTTGAGAGTGTCTTCTCCATTGTGTCTGCTTAAAATCAGAGCAAAAAGTCAGGATCAACCGATTCTGCAATCGATCACGTCGCAAAAAATCATGCATTGCGATAAGTTTTTAGCCATAGTTTTTATCCAAATCCAAATTTGCTTTTTTTCCCCTTTTTTTCCCTTCTCTCCCCTTCTCTTCCCTTCTCTTTTGCTTCAATTCTCTCCCCTTCGTATGTCCCTTTTATGTAAAATTTTCATAAATAATGATGATGATGATGCTGGCTTGAGCTTTTTATTAACATGTTCACTATAATTGCCATTTAAAACGAATAAATGCAGTTATATGTTGTATGAAATCAATGAAAAAAGAAGAAAAAAGAAAAAGAAAAAAAAAGAAATTTAAAAAAAAACAAAAAAAACAAAGATTAAATAAACATAAAAATCCAATAAAAAACTAACTTAAAAAAAAAAGTTAGAAAACTGAGTTTTAGCTCATTCCACTTTAAAGTTGAAAAGTGGAGCATTTTTAAAAAAAAAATTCAAAAAAAAAATATGAATTTAATTAAATGTTTTTCTTCTTCTTCTTTTCTTTTCTTAAAAATAAATTAAATTAAAATCTTCATTAAACCAACAACCCCCATTCATAAATCAATGCTGGTAGAGCTAGTTTTCTTAGGTTCTCTGGCCTTAATAGCTATTCAAGCTTCCTATAAAATCTATGCCAGTGAGTTTGCACAAAAAGAAAAAACTAATGCTGTGACAGCTATTTTCGCTATTCTTTCCCTGATGATCGTCTTCAATGCTGCAAGACATAAAAATTATATTACATTTGATCTCATTGGTAGCTCTTAAAACACTCATCCTTCTCTATTTTTTAACCTTCCTGCGAGCTCTCAAGCCCTCAGTTAATCATCTACTATCCCGTTGATCTCTTCTAGAATTCTTCGCATTGAAAATGCATTATTTGGAAATTAAAACAAGAATACTGGATCATTCTTTATTCTTTCTTCAAATAACAATAACAACCAAGAAGTATCAATGTTCCTTAAGGAACATTGTTCTTCTTTGGTGAAAAATAACTAGCCAGCTCTTTATGTTTTTATTTCAAAATAAATACTCAATAAAAATGACTTAGAGTCCTTTCTGTTTGGGTTCACTTTAGAATAACTTGAGGCAGAAGTTGACTAATTGAATAGCTTGCCAGATTAACACCCACCCGTTATTGTCATAGATAATGCTCAGCTAGCATTGCCTCTTTATGGAATAGAAGAGTTTAATAATTTATTGATTGAAACTCTTGCGAAAATGCAGTTCAAATCTAATTTACAAGTAATAATTCATTCCAAACTTCCATCCACTGTGCAGCTGTTTTAACAAAGTAATTTATCTATTTCGCCTTTTTATATCATTTCTAAAGACCAAAATGTATCAAAATGTTTAAATTATTATCTTTGTTAGTTCCAGGAGTACAAGAAGTAGCAGAAATTAAGACTTTCCCAATAATCTAGCCATAAGAAGCATTAGAATTTTTTATCTAGCTATCCCCTTCGAAAGTTACTAATTCAACTGACACACTGCAATAGCTTTAGGAAGCTATGAATCAAGTCAATGTGGAGTTCTCATTTGTATCTCAATTCATACTAAATGATCACAAGAGTATTCCAGGTAGCAATATTTTAACAATTTCTGAATTTGAATATAAACAAAATGACATATTTTTTGAATGAATTTGTTTTATTAGAATTAGTTTAGACAATTCTCAAATAACATAAAGAATAAGTTGACAGAGATCCAGTGCTTAAGAGTTGTTTAGAATCATTCAGAGATGTTCTAAATGTACAAACAATGATTTCTTCAGGAAAAAATATTCTTAGGCTAGGAGATTTCATAAAGAAATCGAAAACAAAAAGTCCAAGAGAATGCATTGCAAGTTTAAAAAAAGCAGATATTGTTAGCCTAGAGAATGGGTTCCTTAGTTTAAAGAAAGAAGCTTTTAATTCATTGTTTGTGTGAATTCTTTGTAATAATAAAATTCAGAATTAATTGAATCTTAATCCATGGAAGAGCAATTTTTTTATTAGGGGGAGAGGGGGGGAGGGTAATTTCATTCCTTAATCATTGATTTTCAAATATAAGTTTTAATAACACTCGCAAGTTTCTCTTTGAAAACTGGCTTAACAAGATAATCTATCATTCCTGCTTCGAGACAATATTTCTTTTCAGAATCATCATCATATCCACTGCAGGCGATGATTTTAGTTTTTTTCAACCCCTTCTCTTCTAAAAATGCTACTATGTTCCTTGCTGTAACGATCCCATCTTATTCAGGCATGACAATATCCATAAATATGATAGAGTAGCCCTCATCTCCTTGCTCAAAAAACCTATTTTTTACAAGATCCTCAGCACCTTACCCTCTTATCGCATAATTACATAGAAACTCTGGATTTATCAGATTAATCAGACATTTCATAGCTACAATATTACTCATGTTGTCATCTACAACGAGGATTTACCCCCATTGAGATTTGATATTGATTTGAGTCGCCATTTTAGTTAGTTTGTTTGCTTTAAAAAGATGTGACATTGAATCTCCAGCGTTAAAACTTAATACACTGTAATCTTCCTTTTCATGCTAGCTAGCTTATCCTTTACTGTTGAACTTTTTCTTTTCTGCCCAATGAGCTTGGAAATCAGGCATTAATCTAGTTAGACTGGTTGTGTTCTAATTATCTGCTACTCCTAAAAGATAAAAATCATTTTTCAAATCAATATCCAAATTATCTTATTTTTTGTGATAAACTTACTCCAACTCTTAAGATCATTTGTAGATTTCTTAGGAGGAGAATGTAATATATTCAAAGGTGTAATTTAGGTTCTGAGAGACAATGTGAGTTCTGATTCTTTCTGGGTATTCTTATCACAGAATTTATTCTTGTGGATTGCATAATTTGTTCGTTAGACAACATTGTCATAAGGTAATTTACAATTGCCTTCGTTTTCTTCCGCTTCCACTTTAATGTCTGCATCTTCTTCATCTTACTATCGATGGATTTTGAGTTATTCTTCAACGGCTTGCGATTATTAAACATCCCAGTCTAAAACTTTGAACTTGAATGAAGTACCTTTGTTGTACTCGCTCTTGACCTTTAACCCTTCCTTTTATTTTTTAGACCACCAAATTATTCAAAGGAAAGATTCAAGATATTTGAAAAACAAACGTACTTAATCTTCCGAAAGAGAAAAGGCAATCATGTTAGATATCACCAAGCCTAGACCAACACCTGTCAAAAATAAGCAAGATAAAAAACAAAACAGGGATATTTGAAAAATCTATGCTACCTTGTTCATTGAGTTTAACTGATTCCTCACCATCAAGCTTCCCAAATGTTTTAAATAATTTATTAAGATCTACTTCTTTTATCCCTATCCCTGTATCTAGAACGCTGACTTCTAGAAGAGCAGCAGATTCTAGCTTGCGAACTTAAATTGTAATCGATCCATTTAAAGTAAATTTAAAGGCATTTCCGAGAAGATTAATAAGTACTTATCTGATCCTATTTTTATCAGAAGTTAAAAATGACTAAACCGATGGCTGATAATCAACTATAAGCTCTATTTCCTGTCTCTCTGCTTGAATTGAGAACATCTCCATCGTTTCAATGACAAGTTCTTTGAAATTGAAACATTTTTTTCTGATTTAAAATTTATTCACTTTGATTTATGCTAAATCCAGTAAATCGTTCGAGATACAAAGCAAATATTTCGAGTTCATCAGTGCAGTCTCGATGTAGTCGATTTACGGATGTTTCTTCATAGTTTCAAGCATGGCTATTATGCTGTTTAAAGGAGTTCGAAGCTCATGTGACACGAATGAAACCATCTTGGATTTTTTCTTGCTGACGTCTTATAAAAGTTTTATGTACGATCGATGAGTGACATCTCTAACGAGAAGCAATATCACGGGTTTGCCATTCAGGACATAGGAAAAAATAGATATATCTAATTCTCTTTCTTTCCCTATGCGTTCTCCATCTTCACCCCATTCTTTATCTTCTTGAAGAGGAGATCTTCTGTAGGAATCTTACTAGCTAGAGAATGGAGGAGGACTTTTAATTTCTTTAGATCCTTTTTTATTTACATTTCTTTCTTTGATTTAGATTTCTTGATCATCAACAAGTCTATTAGCAGGTACTTTAATCGAATTATTTGGATCAGCTGATAAAACTACCTGTGGTTCTTCTTCACGAGGAATATTTGACTATTCTTAATTTGAAAAAACAGTGTTTAATTACAATAAGCTAGTAAGAGTCTTATTCTCAATTGGTCTGAGATCAGAGTTGAGGAGTTTTGCAATTCTAACAGGTGAAACACTACTCGTGATATCGCTTTGTGTGTTCAAAAAGGTTTACTGCACATTCTGCTGTCCAAGAATAACTTCTTTTTGATTTAATATCCTTGGGGTTGGTGCTGGTTAAAAAGTTATGCTGCAGGAAATATTTTAGAGTCCACTTGTGCTCGTGTTATTGTGGACAGCAGTGTCATGGACGGAGTGAGGATTGCTGATTTCAGTTTCACTTTTTATTCTATTTTCTTTATTTTACTGTATTTTTGGGTCTATCCCTTCATGTCCAACAGATTCTTGCATTTCTTCTTGGTTTGAGGTTGGAGGAATCGCATCATTTAGATTAAATTTATTTTGGGAATGTTTGCTTGGAGGCAGCGGAGAAGGGTAGTTATTATTTGATTCTTCGGCGATGATCGAGGATGTATCTTCAATCTTCAAAGTAGGAGAAGGGAAAAAATGTTCAGGAGGATACAAAAATGCATTTCGTGGACCATCTACTACTTATCCAAGCTTTCCTTGGGATTGGGAAGAGAGTTATTATAATTCAATGTTAGGTATTTCATTAATTCCATTCACGTGGACATTGTAATTTCCAGAAGACATTGGAATTCCGTTGCTAGTTAGAGAAGAAGAATGAAAAAGGGAACTATGAATTGGTGTAGATGGTTTGTTTGTTTTTTTAGATCTCCTCATCGAATCTTCACGAAATAGCTTATCGGAAATGGAAGTCCTTCCTTCTTTAAACACATTCGGAGTATTAGGGTTCTGACCTGAAGCTGATGTTTCTGAATTACCAAATTTTAGTCTAGAAGTAAAAGTAAATGCTTTATCAAGAATATAATCTTATTCTTCTGGATGTTTCTCGATGTATCTCTTAATCTCTAAGATAATATAGCTAATTTCAGTGTTTAAATCAGGCAAAATCGCTTATTTCTTTGCAACATTTATGTGACCACTGCTATCTAAGATTTAAAAGTGACTCGCGAAAAGTGGTTCTTCTGGGATAAAATTATTAGGAAAAGAATCACTCATTTTATTTTCCTTTTCCAGCAATAATTGACGCTTAAATTTGAAGCTCTAGTTGTTTTATAAAACTGGGTAGTTGTTGTTTTGTTAGGAATTATAAAACGAAGTCATACTGAGATTCGGTTTAGGTGTTGGATTCTGCAGAAATAGAATACTTGTGAGTTAATTCTGTGTTGGATTGTTATTATTGTTAGCTGATTAAAACGTTTTTGAAGACAGAGCTTGCTAGAAACTTGTTTACCTTTGAGTTTAATTGCTCTATGAGTATTAAGAGATATTACTACTTATGGGACCTTGTGCTATTACTCCTGAGAATTTACTTGAAAGTTTAGGCACTTCATGCTAGAGAATATTACTGTGTGATTTGATCTTATTTGTATTGAAATTTATGTTCGTAATGCTCTATTTCGGAGTTTAAATATGCTAGTCAGTATGGATAATGTTTCGAATGAGGAATCGTTATGCATTCGAACTCTTTTATCTTGAAAGTTCAGCTACTTTAACATCGTTCTTCAGGACAGAAAGTTTCTCTTTAAGGGAATTCAACTCTGAATTAAACAGTTTCTTTAAGCTGTCATTTGCGTAGATTAGATTCATTTAATCGTCCATGAAAGCTACTCCTTCGGGGAAAAAATTGAAGAACGCCTTGGAAATCGATTCCTCAAATGAAAACTGATCTCTCTTGAAACTACTTTATCTGTCAGATTCTCGTTTAATTATCTACGGGGTCTCCATATCATTTGTATTTGGATTGCCATCTGCTTCTGGTTATCCTTCTTCACCTCCCAAGGATTCAAAGTCTTTTTACCCGAATCTACTTTTACTTTTCCTTGGGAACTTGTGAGACCCAACAGAGCTTTTGGATGCGTGCGTGCATGGACTCATTGTATTTTCAATTGAAATCGTTCTATTTTTAATTTCACAATTGTTAAAAAATGGAACTTTCTCACATTTTTCTTTTAATTCATCTATGAAAATATAGTTATTGGAGTTATTTTCCCTTGCGTCAATCTACTTAATAGGAGATTATGTTGAATCGCTGCTAAGAGAATCATTGAAGTTTATTAGATCCTACTGAAAATTCCAGATATTCTGTGAATTTTAGGTTTTAAGCTCCAATTTATTTGTATTATTGCTCAGTTTATCTATCTTGAAATTTGTTTCAGATTCCTATTCTTTTAAAGCTGCTTTGGGATTAGCCAACGAACAAGCATCAGAAGATACAGCTCTTCCGCGATGAGATCCAAGGAAGTTAGCTTTACTACTAGTAGCTTAGAGGAGACTTTAATGGTCAAATTCCTCTTCCATAATTGGCGAGACTTACTTTGTTAAAATTAATTATTAACTTTTCATCATACCTTATTCTTAAAATGTCATATTTCCAAGCGATTTAGTAGGCTATTCAAACACAATTGACTTTTATATTCCAGAATTAGCTGCTCGTCCACTTAATAGAATTTATCCAAAAGTCTAAGTATTATTTGTAGTACCTGGCAGTTAAGGGTTGTGAAGAGAAGAAGCTCCAAAAAAATCGGATAACCCTTATTTTGCTTCGATGGAAAATTAATGTGCAAGTAGTCTCTTTCCCCCATTTTGTATCGTATTCTATTTCTTGCTGGCTTTTAAATGAAGTATAGTCATTATCAAATGAAAGGTATCTCGAAGAGGGAAACATTTTGAAACAAAATTTGCATTTTTTGAGATTTGTATTATTTTGTTTGTTTGCTGTGAAATAAAATATCTTTACTTGAAAGCAGCTTGGATTATTCCTGATTATTGATTGCCTTCTTGCTATCCTAATTCTCTGTGAGCAGAGTATTATTTTCTTCCCTTGCCTTGCCATTCGTATTATATTTTTGTAAGAAACGGTTTGTAGGATTTTCATTAGTTTATTATATTTATGCTATCCCACTTTGATCACTCTTGCTTGCTTCAAGCACATCTTCATCAACACCTGCACGCAGCTAGGATGGAGGTTATTATGCCACAGAGATACTTCTAAGAATAGAAACTAAAATTAGTACTAAGAAACCCATTAAAATGCAATTTAGTCTCTCAAAGCGAATCTCTGTATCAGAGCAAAGTATTTCTGAATTTTTCCCATGAAACTCTCCTCGAATAATCAGATAAACAAAAGGAAAGCATATGTTTCCTATAATTGGCCAAAAAAACAGATTTTTCTTTCTTTTCTCGAGAATATAGCGAGACGAGAAATTAAGAAGATAGACAACTAATGCTTCGTAGTTTATCTGCTGAGAAGTTTCTTCGTAAATAATAATCAAAGCTAAGTTGAGCAGGATGGTTTTGAGCAGGCTTAAAATGCTTGAGTAATCTTCTTTGTTACGAAGTATATTTGTTCCTTTAGGATATTCTTGAGGTTTACGTTATGTTCTTTCAAAAATGAAAACTATAAAATGGAGAGAAGCAATACAGACAAATCTAGCTAATGCTCTCCATCGATCATCATGAGAAGATTCTTCATCCGCAAAACGAAAAATCAAAGCAGCAAGGGAATTCAGAGAATAGATAAAGTAAACCAAGCTATGAGAGAAAGCTAAACACTAAATAGTTTTAGACATTTGGTTATTTGTGTGTTGTATGCTCCTACTGTAAATCAGGAGTCTTCTTTGTTTGCCTACTCTTCAAATTCGTTTAATATCGCAACTCTACTTTTTTTCCACTTACACTTTTTTTAATTCATGGGATGCTTTTTTTCCCTTAACTTTGTCTTCAAAAGGCAAGTTCCAATTTCTTCCTTATTTCGAAATACCAATATATTATTATACTTAATTCTTAATCTTTTTATAAGAATTCAATAATAAGATGTTAGATTCTTCTTGCTGGGATAGCTATTCATACTTCAATTTATAATTATTAACTTACTCATTTGTGATTATGATTATCAAATACAAAAAATGTCTTGGATAAATCATTCATATGCTTATAAATAAAAAAAGAGAGAGGGAAACAACATAAATAAGGTTTAGCAAAGGATACTATTTATCCCGCTAACTTTGGAGACTTGCGATTTCAAATCAGGGCACTATTCTTAATTAATAGCATAATTTCCGAGCATAACATATTGAGATAATATGTGGGAAATACTTATTTTGTTTGATTTTTTCTTTTGCAACAAAAAAATAATAATTTCTAAGACAATTTAAAGCAAAACGAAATAACCAATATTATGTCTGGAGAGTAGTTACCTGCACTTAAGCGAAGGGCTTACAAAGACTAAGTGTTTTGCTGGATTGGTAAAACATTTTGTCTAACTAAATCTTTAAAATTTTATTGTTGATTCTTTATAATGATCAAGAGAATGGAGAAACAGAGAAAGTCAAGAAATTCATTGATATGTATGAGAGCCATGCAAAATAATTCGTCACCATGAATAATTGGAGCTTACCTATGTTTGCGTGCCGATATGGAAATCTTGAACTTCTCCAATATCTTTCACTGAAAAAATTCACACTTGATGGAGCATATCAATATACCTTAGTTCATGCAGCTTGTTTCGGAAACGAACTTGAAGTCCTCCGCTATTTGATCGATGTTATGAAAAAAGAACCTGTCCCTCACAATGAACAATAGCCACCCTTGAAAATATGTTTCAAAGCTGAGAACTAATAACTTTCTGAATTGTTGATCTCAAGAGGTGCTTATTTTTAGTATAACTCGTTTTGTCACAATGTTAGGCTTGAAACTAGTTCAACTGCACCTTCCGGTATCACTTAAAATAAATACAAGACACTTCAAAGAATAAGGAATGAAGTGGTTGAAATCGATGTGCCTTCTTCGCTTGTTTTCACTCGGCAGAATATTTCACAAGAAAGCAGCATGCTTTAATTTTTGCGCTTTATCAGGATTAAGAATTTCTTGCATGCAAAAAAACTCATGGACTCTACTAATCTAGGTGGAATTGTTGATGAGCGTAAAAAAGAAAACTTCTCTTCTCTTTTGAAAATTGTTTTCGAGAAGGATCCAAACTACAACTCGTAAGCTAGAATTCTGGAATTTCTTGTGGGCAAAAAGGAAGGTAAAGAGAATGTTAGCAATTCTTCTCAGCAGGTTGTTGCAGCTTAAGAGTAGGGCTAATAGAATCAATAAGGTTTAGTAAATAATACGAATAATAATGCTGCACAATAGTTATAGAATCAGTAATCTTAAGGAAACCAATATGCACAACAGCCAACACAGTTACCAGTGGCACAACAAGGGCAATAACCTATGCTATAATGATCATAAGGTTTTAGATTTGATAAAATAAATGAGTTAAAGAAAGGAAAATCTTTATTTTTTTTAAATTTCATCTTACAGGAATTCAAAGAAGTTTTAAAATCTGTTTGTTTGAGTAAATAAAATATGGTGTTAATGATGGGAAAGGGATGATTAAGAGGAAGCAACATTATCACCAAAAAAATGTTGAGAATTTTTAGTATTAGGTGAAAAAATAATAGCATTAAAGTAGGAAAAATTTATTTGGAAATGAGTTAAATCCGGATATTGCATAACGAAAAATACTTAAAATGATAGGAATACCTTTCAGCTAAATTAATTGGGCTTAAAATAGGTAACATGACAGTTGTTTGGAATTTCTCAAAAGATATTTAGATATGTACACCTTGACTGATTTTTGAGAGGAAAATTAATTAGAAAAAAGACATGACAAAAAGATGCTTTTTTAAAGGAATAAAACTAACAAGAAAGGAAGGGTGTAAATCCCCTGACAATAATTGAAAAAAAAACAAAAGAAATATCAGAAAGAATAACCACAATATTGATAAATGACTATCGTTATCAGAACCAAGAAGATCCTCGCTAATCCTCTGCTCTCCAGAAGACAGATGGCTATTGATATCCTCCACCCAGATGCCTCCACCGTCTCCAAGGAAAAGGTCAGAGAAGAACTCTCCAAGCAACTCAAGGTTGATACTAGAAACGTTGTTGTTTATGGATTCAACACTCAATTCGGTGGTGGCAAGACTACTGGTTTCGCTCTCGTTTACGATAACCAATAATACCTCCTCAAGTATGAGCCTAACTTCAGACTCAGAAAACTACAAATCCTCGGTACTAAGCCCTCCACCAGAAGATCCTTCAAGGAACTCAAGAGAAAGATCAAGAGGTAAATTGACTTAAAATGTTGCAAATAAAAATTATTTCGAAACAAACTAAGTGGCAAAAAGAAGATATGAGCTTGCAGAATGGAATTTTAATCGACAAAGACCTATCCATTCTTATTTCGAATATTTAAACTCAAAAAATATGTTATTTAATATCATTTTTTTACATAAAACAGAACAACTGGCAAGGCTATCACTAAGCTTAACAATGAAAGAAAGGGAGACACATGGGCTTCGATTCAAGCTAAGAAATCCGACCACATCAAGAACTTCGTTGCTAAATGAAATAAAGCAGCTATGTTGTTTTGAAGAAAATTAGTTTAACTCATTAATGCAAAATAAATCAGTAATTATATGCTGTATGTGAGTTTCATATTTAAATTTCGGATTCTCTGTCAATCTCCAACAAAAAAGGGATCTTCTTTATTATCAGGACGGATTATCACAATTATCATTGATGCTTTAAGAATAGTTAATACCAAATACACTTATCTTTACAGTTATAAACGCTTATTTTATAATAAAGAACTTTTAGAACTATCTACTTTTTTCAGGAAGTAGTTTTTTTTAGTGGATGAACTTTTGTTTTGTTGATGATCTCAATGATCTCACTGATTTCATATTCCTTTTCTCTTTCGTTAACTTTCTAACTAGTTGGAGAAACAGTTAAGTTCTTTAAAGAGAAACGAACCTGCAAGTCAAAAAGTTGAAATGAAGGAATATTTTCATTTAAAAATCAAAAAAATTATCAAGCATAAAACAATCAAAAATTACCTTCTGATTCTTTTTGATAATCACAATGAATTTAATCCCTGCTTTCTTCAATCTTTCTATCAAGTGTGAGAGTGTTGTCGCGGGCTCTACAATTACGTGTGCCTTCAGAATATTCAATTAATTATTTAAATAGAAGAATTAGTTAAATTAATTATTTTGCTAATTTTTACTTTAATTTCATGATTCCACATTTCTTCAGCTGCAGCAAACTTTTCTTCGAGATTCTCAGCATCCACACTTACAATAGCTACTTCCATGGAATTGAATTCTTGAATGTCTTGCAGAAGTGCTTCTTTTCCCTAAAATTCAAGATTATTTTTTATTATCTTTTTTTTTAAATAAATTCGCTTACATCTTAACTTAGAAGAGGCTTATAATAATGATGATATAGCTGATCGATATACACTTGAAGACCTAATCCCTCAAGGAGAGTTTTCGTTTATTTATTTTTGATTTATGCTTCTTAGAAAAACTAATCATATCTTCCTCCTTAGATGAATATCTTTGCTAATGATTACTTTTAACTATCTCCAACTTCATCTTTTTATTTAGAACTCTTCTTTTTAATGAATTCAAGTTCCTCGAAGTTAGAAACATCGAAGATAAGACCAGAGTGATAGTGAAAATCATCAATTATTATGCAAGTATCAAAAATAATAGATTCTTCAGGAATTTTATAAAGTTTTAGATATTTATGTAGCTCATCGAAATACTAGCAAATAGCAGTTATTTCCAATGCAGATTTGGAGAATTTCTCAAGAATCATCGCTTTGAAGTCTTGGAGATTGCTGGAACAGATTTTAAAATAACTTAGGATTATCTGAACAGCTTCTTTAGAAATACCGTAGCTGTTTTTAAGGGCTTCTTCGATAAAATGAGGTGAAGAAAAGGAATTGTTTCTTTGATCTAAGATAGCCTTCACAATAGATTTGTCTGTCATGATTCGCAAGAAAATTTTCTCAGGTAATTTGATCGCACTCATGATGAGATCAAGAAGAGCGGAATGGCCAATATGGATTTTATACTTGTGAGAATCCTTACAGAAAGACCGCATGACCTCATAAGCGACTCTCACTAAGTTAGCTTCATAATTGATTCGATTAGCACTGGCTTCATCTGTCCAGAATTATTCGTTTTTGGAGTAAACCTTGAAAAAACACATAATTAATATGGAATAATTTTTAAAATTAGCTTTTTACAATATCAAAAGATGCTCTGATATTTTCTGAAATGGATAGTTTTTTTCTATTGGAATCTTAGAACTCAATCCTAGCTATTGTGTATCGCTTTGTAAGCCTAGATAAAGCTTTCTCTCCTTCACTCATATGCTTACAAAATCTAATGATAGCGAAAAAATAACAATTTCTGATTTTGAATTGCATTTTCGATGAATTAGTTACTATATCCAAGGTATGAGAAGATTATCAGCGAATTCGATAAGTATGCCAGATTTATCTAGCATGATTGCTTTATGTGATCTTTCAATGATATTCGCTGAAACTCGCGTCTTAAATATGAGTTTCTATGATTTCTAATTGAAAACAGCTTTATTTAAACATATACTTTCTGTAAGAGGAACGAGAGGATTTGCATCGATTTAAATGCTTCCATGAGTCTCAAATACTCTTCTAATCTTATCAGATATCATCTAAAAGATAGGTGAAAGATTCACATGTCGCAAGTATGGCTCTACAGAATACAACGCAGAAGGAAGATTTTCAACTTTAAAAAGGTATTTGATGAGTTTTCTGTGCTCAAGATTATGAGGATTCGTGATTTAGCTTAGATATTCCAAGAACTATTTATCATCAAAATTTTTCAATAATTCTTCTGCAGATGGTCTATTTTTCGGATCAGGATCAAGCAATTTAACTAGCATTTCCCTGATTTCCTCAGATTCTTCACCAACTTTTTCGTGAAAATCAGCTGGAAATTATTTGTTTTCCCTCATATCTTTGAAAACTTTAATTTTTTCCATAAGTGTGGGCAATGGATAATACATTTCAAACATAATCACACCTAAAGAATAAATATCAGCTTTAGTGCAATATCTTGAAGAATTTTCTTATTCAGGAGCTCGATATACACCTGTTCCAACTCCTCGAGTGATTTCAGCAGGAAAATATTTTTAAGATAAATCATTTTATTATTTGCCTTTGCTGATGAAGATCTCTTAACTTAAATAGAAATCTGATTGATGTATACTGCTTGCATGTGAATTTGCTCTATTTAATGATAAATTAGCTTTTCTCTCTACTAAACGTTCCATGCATAATGTCGTCGCAAGCCCAAAATCAACTAGTTTTATTTTCCCATTACTATCGAGGAGAATATTTTATGGTTTAAGATCTCTGTGGATGACTTCTTTCTCGTGAATGTATTTCAAGGCTTCCAGGATTTGTGCGATGAATATTTTCTTCGTTTTAGATGAGATTCTCTAGTTTCTAAAGCAAAACAAAAATAGCTATTTTAACATCTCTTTACAGCCTTTCGTTCGTTTTCAAAAAACTATTTTTTAACTCAAATCTTACACATTCTCACAGAAGAATTTATCATCGATGACTTCTCTAAGAGTACTGCCTCCGCAGTATTCCATTTGAATGTGAAGGATTCTAACTTCTTTTTTTTTGATTATTTTTTTTTATGGGCTTAAAAGAAGCTTCTTTTGGCCATCACAGTTCATGCCTTAGCCGAGAAACTACTAATCATAAGAGTGCTTTCTAAAATTCTATGATGATTTTCTAGAATTTTTGATAGATTGGTTCTTTTGGAATTCTGAACTCTCTTTTCTTTTATTTTGCAAATTTGGTGATTCTGTATCTCCTGATTCACTTTATTGTTCGCTGTCATCTTCGAAAACTACGTTATCGTCGCCAAGACTGAACAAACATGACAATTACACAATTATTAATGAAAAGTACAAAAATATAAATATTTTGTTTTGTTCCTATTTTACTCATCATCAAACATAAACGATGACGTCTCACTTTCTTCTGAAGATGCAGGATCTAACTAAAAGCACATTGAATTTTCTTCTTCCTCAAAAAATTCTTCATCATCAGAGTTATGTTCTCCAATCTCTGAATTCTCAAATTCTTTGAGAGTCTCCTCATCAGGTTTCTCCAACCAAGCCTACAATTATCAAAATTAAATGAATAACTCAAATCATTAATACATATTCTCAATTCTCACTAATACACTTTTCCACAATCGTGATAATTACCTGATAGTATCTGACAATGTGATTGTGTTGCAGCCTTCCTAAGAAGTTAACTTCCTTAAGAGTTTTTTTCGTTATGGCTTTTTAATTGAAATCCAATTTTATCTTTTTAATCGCATAGGTTAAATTATCTAGTTTATTCTTAACTTTAAACACTTATCCAAACCCACCTTTGCCTATTTTCCCAAGCTCTTTGAAATTCTATTTGTACTGACTTGTAATGAGTTCATGATTGATATCTTCATGTAAATCCTAGGATGAATTCAGTGAACTATCTGAAGAAATACTATGTTAGATACCCTCTTTTTTAACAAAATCTCTGTCATATTAGCTCTCATAAGCAAAACTTTTCTTGAGAGCGTAGTTCTAAAGTTAATCAAGACTGCTGGAGTTTTTAGTCATTGCAGCAGCAATAAGATCTTCACTGCTACATCCTTTAATCGTTTAAATAGGTAATTCACCTACATTTTCCTCGTTTTCATCAATATCATCTTACAGGGACATCTACTTATGAACATTTTCAATATGGCTCTTTTTTTTATTTTCTTCGCTGATCCATTCAGCGTCAAACTCTTTGATATATTCAAGTAAATGTTGGCACATTGGATAAGCACTTTCTTCCATTTTTTCAGACTTTTTTCGTGCTAAAGTTACAATCTCAGTTGTTACTTTTTGCTTGAATTTCTGTGAACAACAAAATATTAAAAATCCAATTCAAGAATGAGAGATTATGCATAAGATAGCCAAATAAATATGAATAGGAAAAGAGATTCTTTATTCACCTCGTTGTTAAGTTTCTCTGGGATGTTTTGAAGGAAATCAAGTTGAAAGTGAAAAGGAGAGTGAGGATAATCAGCAACATATGAAATCTCTAATGAGATTTTTGTTCTCAAATGATCTTGCTGTTTTGGCTAGTAAAGAGTAATTTATATTTTCCCCATTCTACTGCGACTATGAGGGATTTTAACTTTCGCTTAGTCCTTAAAAAGAAAAGAAAAAGTAACAAATTAGTTAATTGTTTTTGCTATCTAAATCCATCTGTAGTGGTAAGCGTTCTGTATCTTCTTACTTCGAAGATACATTTGAGTACATCTATTTCTTTGGTGATCAGCTGAAATGATTCCTCAGATTATTGAATTATTTTATTTTCGCTGGTCAGTCTTTTTTATTCCTTCTCTTCCTTTTTCTTTAGTTTCTCTAAAGCAGCTGATTTCTTCCCATATTCTTGATTTTATTCTCTCTTATTTAAAGCATCAAATCCAGTCATGTTTTAAAGGATTAGTCAAAGGAACATAATAGCATACCTGCATTTGAAGTGAATCATGCTCATTTTTCTGATTATTTTTCTTTTTTTTCTTTTTTGTTTTGAAGTTAGTTGGATCGCCTTCTTCTTGAATATCTGAGTTAACCAGATGATCGTTTTTTAGAAGAGAGACACTACTTGCACTGATCTCTTCCATTTCTATAAATGTATTTTAGATTCACCTTCTAATTTGGCGAAATATCTGCGGATAAACGATTAAGTTCTGCTGAGAAGTTCCTAGTTTTGATTTGTGTGTTTCAATCTTATTGCTAAACACACTATTAATTAAAATTCTTAAATTAAAAGGTTCTAGATTTCTTGATCTTTCATTTTTTTGTTTGCCACGCTGTTGAACGAATAATATGAATTAAGCCCAAAACAAAAAAACAAATCTTTTCTCAGACAAACTCTAAAGAATTATCAAACTTAGTGACACATAACAACTAATTAAACAAATTTTACATAAAATACTTAGGGAATAGATAGGGAAAATAGTTTATTCTGTCAATAATGAGACTGTTTGACTGTCTGCTTCGCAGGTCTGCCTACTTTAGAAGTAGTTACACTTTTTCTAGCATATTTTTTCTTCGATATCACTATTTTATTTTTCTTTGGTGATTTCTTTAATAATTATGAATCATGCGATGATTCTCTTGTGTCGGAGATTTGATTGTTTGAATCATCTTCTTCTGATTATATTTTTCCAAGTTCTTTTTTACTCTTTCTACCTCTCTTTTTAGGTAAATCAGTAGCTCCTTCCAGTTCAATTCCTTAAGAGATGTAACTCACTTATTAGGCTTGAGCTTTTTGCTTTAACCAAGCTTTAAACCGTTTGACTTCTGGACTTGTACTCAAATCTGGACGTGTCTTCATTAAGTTCTCCATAAATTCTGTAGGATCGATGCTGACATTGTCTGCTGCACACAAGCAAGGTTTGGATTTGGGAAACAAATCAAGCCATGCTAAAGAAGCATAGTTAACTGCTTCTGCAATGTTGTAGCCCCAATTGAATCCATGGTGGTATGCTCCACTGAAAACAACAACGAATTCTCCTTCTTGTTGAGCAGTTTTAGATATTTTGATTTCTCCTTTGAGTTTTTTGATGATTTAATATGGGTTGATGACTGTTGTCTTGTGTCTTAAGAATTATGGACATTTAGCAAAACTCTCAATGAAATGCTATTTTGCAACAGCCTCCAACTTTTCTTAATCTTCTCTGGCAACACAATACCAAAATCTTCAAAGAAATAACAAGTTTATTAGTAAAATAATCTCTTGTTATCTACAATTTCATTGATAAATTTCTAAAAAATATTCTACTTAGGCTTCCCAAAATGAAGGTAATTGATAGCTCCAAGATCAAGATCTTCTTTATGCCATGCAAAGAGTGTCTTCCAGCTGCCAATGTAGAGATAAGGAGTGTTGACTCCTTAAATTTTAGAAGCAAGCCCATCGTTTAAAATCGAATGAAGAGAATTCAAATTCCACTTTACATCCTCATCAAACAGACTCATTTGCATATCTGAACCATACAAAGGAGGACTAAATGAGATATTCTTCCAAAACTAAATATAAAAATATTAAATATGTTCTACAATTTAAGAAAAAAAGTTTAAAGAAAGGTTTCTTACCATATCTTCAACTCTTTCAGGAGTTTTGCCTTCAGTTATTTTGTCGAAATCCATCGCCTTTCTTTTGTATTCCTTAAATGGAATAGACTTCTTCATTATATGGATACATTCATAGACTCCTGGGGATTCACGAAAAACAAAGAAAATCAAATTAATAAAAGATAGTTTTATGAGGTTTAAATTAAAATAAACAAAAACAATTAATTCAAAGAAAATACAAACTGTTCTTTGAAAAGAAATTATTCAAATCCAAAAGCGATTATTAAAGTAATATAAAAGGGAGGGGAGGGGGGATTTATTTAAGATTTGTGTTCTATTCCTGGCTCCTTGGGTGCATTAAAAGCAGGGAAATAAAATCAACCATTGGGAAAAAATAATATCCCGTATTCTTAATTAAATTGTTTCCAAAGAAAGGAAAAAATAAGGAAATTCAAGATGGAACAAATGATGATTTACCTCCTTTGCCGTAAGGATTCTGCTCAATAGGTCCGACAATCATTTTGCTGTCTAGACTTGAATCATAGTCAGCAGTTCTAGCTTTCCATTATTTAGGAGGAACAACCTAATTTTGAGAAAAATTACAAATTAACAAAATTTAAGCTCATTTTTGTATTTAAGTAGAGGAAATAAAGAGAGAAAAAGAACTAAATTAGTGAGATGAAATTTAAGAAATATTATTTTTTAATTACTTTAACCATTCCGTAATTTTGCGAATATTCTTTCTCAATCTTTTCAATATAAGAATTAAAGTCACTGAATTCTTTCATTGATGGATGGAGCACTGGACAAAATGAAATGGTTTCCATATTCTAATCGCGCGATTAAAACGAACCTAAACTTGCCATTTCTTAGTTTGAAATGAATCTTGTGATGATCAATTTACTTTTCCCCCTTGTGGACTTTTAAATTTACTGTTTCTTTTCTACCCTTATTTCTTTTTGTTTTTTTCAAAAAGAGCCTTTCAATTTCTTATCTTTTCTCTCTAGGCTCAGTTTCCCCCCACGTCTTAATTTTTTATTCAGAAAAACAAAGCATAAAAACTACTTTTGTTTTCTGTTTGTTTATCTATTTGATTTTTTTATATTAAGTTTCTTATTCTCAAGAAGAAAAAAATGCAAAAATGATAAGAAATTATGATGATGTCTTCTTTCTTTTTAGAAATTCCAATTCCATTATTTTAAAAATCCCCTTTGGAAAATCAGCTGATTTTTCCCCCCACTTTGAGATCAATAACTTCAATGAAATTTGAAGGTAAATCAAAAAGTAAAGAGTGGGGGGGAGGAGGAGGAAGTCCTAATTTTTCCTTAAATTTGCTTCATCAGTGAGGATGAGTCACTCACTGCTCTCTTCTTTGGATGCAAAAATATGCATAGTCCCTTTACTGCTGCTTGCTCTCCTTTGAAAATGTAACATACAAAACATGTAGATACTATTCAACAAGAGCAGAGCAGCAATAAGGGAAATCTCGAGGTTATGCAAAGAAGCTTTTCAGATTAAAGAAATTTAAAAATAAATAAATAATCTCAATTTTGAAGTTATCCTCTTCCTCCTGCCTTTTCATTCTTCAAGTATTTTGTGTTCGCAGCCTTTTATGGCTCTTTGTCAGCATCATTGTGAACTCAGTTACGAACACCTATCGAAACAAAAATGAATGAAATAATAAATAGCCCATTAAGGCATAGGGAAAAATCTGTTCATCAGATCAGAAAGTACCTCATCAAGGAGAAAAATTAAGAAATTCCCAATTACTTTTTTCTTTTTTATACCCACAAAAATATGATTTTCATGAATCAATTCGGAAAAATAAATGAATTTTTAAATATGTTGTCAGATGAAACTGGAGTACTCAATGAGAGCAAGCATTCTAAAATCAAATGAAGTGAGAAGATTTCTTTAAATCATAAATAACTGAATGCAAAGATGGCATATGAAAATTAAAAAACAGCAAAAATTATCAGGGAAATAATGAAGAAATGCTTAAAATAGGATGCTCTATTCATTTTAAAAGAGTTTTATCAAGGGCGGGGGTGTTTTGAATATTTTTCTTAAGAGGGAATTATCAACGTAAGAAGTAGCAATAAATCATTATTAATTAATGATATAAAGCGGTAAAAGTGATATTTCTCAGGAAAATAAACCAAAAACATAATAGTTCAATCAATTACCTCTCTAGTTAGGCAACGCCTTGAGAAAAATTGAATTATCTTTTCGCCATCTTTTTCACCTTCTTAGTTATTTCTAATGATAAAAACAGAGAAACAATAAAGTTTTAAAATATTTTATCTGATCCAGCTATATTTTTGAATGTCTGTAATGTCTAATTTTGATGAGCCTATGCTACCAAAATGATTCTAAGAAAATTCTCTGATCAGTATGTGATTTTACAGATATTACCTTGCTATTTATCGAATAAAGCAATTCTTGAATTGAATCTAATTATTGATTTTCTTGTTTTCTTCAATTAATCTTCGTTCTTCATAGGACTAGCTGATTGAAATAGTCTTGTTGCTGGGCCATTTCATTGTTAAGTATATCCATCTCTTCTTACAAAAAAATAAACAACTTTTTTTTTAAAACTTCATTTTTCTGTCGGAGGTTAGCTATTTTTATCATAAAAATCTTAAAGTTTTAGCATGAAATAGTCCTCCTGTTGAATATTTTTGAGATATGCTCATACCTGTTGCTCTCATAATTTAAGATGTGAATTGCAATTAAGTATTGAATCTAGAAAAAGTATCCATTTCTATTTTGCTTATTGTATGCCACAAGTACCATTTGCATTTTACTACAATTGCCTTCAGCAGTTTTAGACAAATTAGTTTAGATTAATGTTGGAGATCATTGTTGTTCAAGGACTTGAATCACATGCTTTGAGTGTCATTTCACTGCTTTTGACAATTATTTTTCCCTAAATTACATTTTTTCCTATTTTTTTAATTTCATTTAAATTTTCCCTTGACCTTGACTTTCCTTAATTTCTCTCACTTTGCCCTCTCAAAACTTAAAGCCATCCCTTCTGATTTCTTCCACTTTTTGATTCACTTAGAGCAATAATTTAATAAATTCTTTTAAACCAATATCCAACAAGATTCCAGCGAGGTTCAGTTTCCATAAATTATATCATTATAGTTTGAAAACAACTTCAAACTCTATTCACTCAAAAAAATGATTTCAAGTTTATTATTTCTGTGAGCTATTCATATGTTAGACAGACAATAAGGATTTTGGATAATCTTGCTTTTAATAAATAAAAAATAATCTAATATTCATTCAATTTTATCTTTTTATTAATCTCAAAATAAAAAAAGAGACTCTTTTACATTAGATTTCATAATTTCAACACATATCTAAGGAATCTTGTATACAAAACAAAAAGGGAATTACTTTTCTAATTGAACAATTTGAGTTCTTTCAGAATGTCAATTTATCACGACAGAAGCCTCGGTCAAGATGAATTAACAGGGAATCATTACTATTTTTGCTTATTTACTTATGAATCTCATTTAAAACCAGAGAAATCTCATCAATTTTAATTCAAGGCTGCAGGATAAAATGAAAATGAAATTTCTTAGGCCTTCCACATTTAGCTCTTTTTTTCTTAACGAAATATGTTGCCATTAGGATATCTTTCGTTAGGAGCAAGAACAGCACCAGCAGGAGGAGACAGTTAATTTAAGAAAATATCTGCAGATGATTAGAAAAATAATTCATCAGAAACATATTAGAAAAAAGGTGAAAATAGACATCTTTATGCCTAAAACTATGCAAAAAAAAAGAGGTTATTTTATTGTATTATCTTAAGGTCGACACAAACAGTTAGCGATGTGCTTTTCTGTTGAATATTACGCTTAGAATGCTTGGAGAAGGATTGTATTTAGAATTTACTGAATTCTTCTAATAAATTAATTCATCGTTTGAATATGATTAATCGAAGTGTAAATGCTGTTTTATCCTCTAGAAAAATATCTAAGCCATTATTTCTATTGGCTCTTCAAATCCTATGCTATCCATTGGCTAATAAAACAAATAAAAATAGAAATAACACAAACAACAACTTTCTTTTTCTAAATGAAATTGGTATTAATCCTTTTGCTCGCTGCATTTATCCTCGGAGCTAATTGCTAGCGCAGAGATGGGGAAGACAACCTTTATAACCCGAAGAAAAGCAATTCAACTGCTACAAATACTACAACCACAAATAACAGTACATCAACAAATTCTACTAATGTCCCTGTTGTCCCTTCCACTAATAGTTCTTCATCATCAGTTTAGCCTACTAGACCTTAGGGAAATAACTTCATAGATAGTTTTATAGATACAGTTATTAAAGATATTAAGAAAGGAAAACAGAATAACTCTACCAATTCCACTGGATCAACAATATTCAACAATACAAATACTTAGATTAACAACAACAACAATAATACCGTTATTAACACTAACAATACTCACAACAATAGCAATACAACTGTCAACAATAATAACAATACCATTGTTACTAATAATACAAACATTAACAACAACAATACTGTTGTCAACAATACAAACATTAACAATAACAATACTGTTATCAACAGCACAATAACTAATATCAACAATACTGTTGTTAACAATACAATATCTAACAACAACACTACTACCACTACTAACACTACAATGATTGGCATAACGAATACTACTAATACCAATAACAATACCACTAATAACTGGGATTAGATAGTTAAATGCAATGCAACTAAGAATAGTAACATTACAGGGGATAATTCTAAGAAGACAAAGAAAAGAACAAATGGAACAGACGCCTAATTTGATACCTTGGATGAATGGAAAAACACTCATGAAAATGAAGATGACCAAGATGACTACGATGATGATAATGAAGATGATGGCTACTTTACTTACTACAATATATCTGATAACTCTACAAAAATTAAGAACATTACTAAGAAATATCGTTCATCTGACAGCCCACTCGAAGATTGCTATGGTTTCAATTCCACTGAAGCAAACCGTAACAATATGACTAAGCGTAATGAAAGCAACGATGCCATGTGGAATCGCAAAGATAACACAACAGCTACAAACAGTTCGATTATCACTGAACAGACTAATCAAACAGCCAAGTTCTCTGCTTTCTAGCTCAAGGCTTCCTTTGAGTAATGGAAAAGTATCCACAAAAAGATCTATGCTTCACCCTTCGAGGAGACGTTCCGTCGAGCAATTTACTTTGATAATTACTAGCTCATTGCATTGCACAACGCTAATATGTCTAATACTTACAATCTCTCCTTGAATGCCTTCGCTGATCTCCAAGAAGAAGAGTTCCTTCACAAGTATCTAACTCCGAAAACATTCCAATAACAGATCCACGATATCCATTCTCAAGACGATTAAGATGTTGCTTTCTAAAATGAAGACGATATTGTCTTTGATATAGTTCTGCCATAAAATACAACCTATTAGCTTGCTAATTCCTCTGGGTTACTCAATAATTACACAACAAACAACATCACATCCTAGAAATTCAATTTGCTTTTTCCAAATCTCCCGGAGGAATTCAACTGGAAAGACAAAGGAGCTGTTACACCTGTGAGAAACCAAGGTGGGTGTGGATCATCATGGGCTTTCTCAGCTGCAGGATTAATAGAAGGTAAAGGATAGTTTAGTTAGGGAATGATAATAGGATGGGTTGAATTTGTTTTTCAATTGTTTTTGTTTAAAGGTGTGAATTTCTTAAGAACTAAGGAATTGACATCTCTCTCAGAGCAACAGCTTTTAGATTGTTGCGGAAAGAAAGGACACAACTGTGAAGGATGTCAAGGAGGATGGCCAGAACAGGCAATATCATATGTCAAAGAGTAAGGACTTTTTTAAATATTTTTTTTTCAGGTTTATTGCTTTACAAAAAATGTTAAACACTCCAATCATTTGTTGGTGTTAAGCTACGGTATATTGAAACAATCGCAATACCCTTACACTGGGTTGGAAGGAGCATGCGCAGTTGATGTTCCTACAGATGGAGTGTTCATTTAATCGTAAAAGTATGTAGAATCTAATACAAGATCTCTTAAACAAGCAGTAGTCACCTAGCCAGTGTCTGTTGCTGTAGATGCATCGAAATGGCATTTATATTCTTCAGGAGTATTCAATAACTGCAAATCCTTGAAATCAGCTGCAAACCATGCTGGACTTCTAGTTGGATACACCTCTGAAGGACACTGGATTGTCAAGAATTCATGGGGAACGAATTGGGGATAGAATGGTTACATTACTCTTCAATCAGGGAACACTTGTGGGATATAAAACTTTGCTCTTATTGCTAAAATATGATTAATAATTGTATATAAAGCAATAAATACAAGGCAGGGGTTATGTACATGTAATTCTTTATAAAAAAATAGTTGATTTAGAAGAATAAAAAATACACTTTTTGAACTTTATTAAATATAAAATGAATAACTAAATACACAGATAGATGCAAGGTTAGTTAGGAATATTAGGATAATGATGGAAAAAAGTGGTTTTCTAGAAAGAAAAATATCCGAGAACTTGCAGGAAGGGAAATTAGTTGAAATCAAATGCTGTGATTATTTACATTTTCGTCTGATTTAGGGTTAGATAGCGCTTTTTTCGGTGGTAATACCAAGTTAGGCTACTATTATGCAGCTGCAGTCTTTTTCTTCTTCGGATTTTCTTCAATTGATATTCTAAGATGCTCTTTGTTCGTCTTAAACCGCAGGGTTTTGTGGTTCTTCTGTAAATTAGAAGACTGAAGGAGGTTATTGAAAATATTCTCTTCATTGTTAGGGTTTTGAAAAATAGATTCATGGAAATTTTAGGAGTTATCTATGTTGTTTTTGGAGCAATCTCGATTGGTATTTTAAGCTGTGTCGTATTTGAGTTTCCGTTCGGTGTTTGGCTCCATATCTAAATAGATTAATTTAGGTTTCTAAAAGTCTTCTTATTACTGCAATTCGATGTGTTCTCCATTGGTTTTGGTGCTGCTTTTAGTAGACAATGGTTTTTTCTTAGATTTCTGATCTTTTTCTGGATTATTCACATTGAATTCATTTCTATTTGGGATATTATCATTCTGTCCATTATTTTATCCTTCTATCTTAATATCCTCAGTGATTTCTTCTACTTATTCTTCGTTTTTCATGAGCACTCTTCCTTCATTTTACTTTCTCTTTATGTAGAAATATGTACCACTGATAACTAAAACAAATAACCCACAAGTTGTTACAATACCAATAATCTCCCAGTAACGATCAGTTTATTCATTTTCTTCATTTTGATTTACAGGCTTGCTTTACGTTGAGAAACGTAGCAGAAAAATAATTGGTTTATTTGCTGGGATAACTTCACCAAAAGATAACACTAATTGAATTCTGCCAAAAGAAGAAAATCCCTAGGAGTTATGATACTAAACGTTTAACGAGAATTGTGTTTGAGAAGTGAATGTCTAGATAATACCAAGCTCCTTAGTTGAGAAACTTCCTTTTAGAGACTTAACCTCATTTTACAACTCCAAACCTTCGATTTCAAAATTGTAAATGACTTCCTCATACCCTACGAAATGATTTCCTTTTGCTGGTTTTAGAATGTAATCAAAAGCGAAGAAATCTTCAATGTGGTATTGACTTAACATCGATACACTTGTTTAAGAGGGTTAGATGATCCTTGGCTTATTTGATATAATTGTTATGAACCTTATTGAAATAGCTGCCATATTTAACCCTGAGTAGACTTAGGTATTGACTATTCTGATTATTATGGAGGTAGTTTGTTTACTCAAGTGAAATTAGCTGACTAACAGCTTATTTTGAAGTGCTGATTCAACCGCTAGAAGTTCGATTGGTTCATTTGAATCATTGTAAAGAACAACATTACTGTCTGATAGGCTTCCAAGATCTCTGAATATTGTACCATCTTTATGAAGCAAATAGATTTCTATCTATCCAATTCCGCTGGATTCAGCAATGTTGTTAAATCGAATTACAGTTTCTTAAGAACTTTGAATCGCTACAAATGCTGAAGCTTCACTTTATATTACTTAGATTTGTTGTTCTAGCTGAAGATTAATACTTTCTTTTTCTTGAATGAAGAAACACAGTTAATGGTTGCTAATGTTTGAGACAAATGCAAGGTAGATTGTTTCCTTTTACACTGCCTTCTCATTGAAGTTCAAAATGCAAGAATCTCCATAAGAGAAATCACAGCTTATAGTATGCTCAAAAGGTTAGTGTTGAGTGTGAAAGCTATTGTAGTTTAGCAGATCGATTAGGGTTTCAAGGGATTAGGCTGCAAGAATAGAGATACCTCGAGAAAATCCATCAGCAGATGAAGATATTGAAATAAGGATGATGTCAGAATCTTTAGTGACTTAATACGAATATAAATTGGCTTACGCTTCTATGCTTAATTGGAGGGTACTACTGTTAAAACTACTTAAACAGTTCCTCTACGCAGGCACAAGTGGCGAGACATCAGCAAGGCAGTCGCAAACAAAGAAACTAATTGCTAATAAGAGAATTTTTGAGATTTGAGTGGAAGAATACATTGAAACAAACAGGAGTTGAAGGGGAATAGCTATCTACTGAAATTTCTTCAGGGCAATTAAATAGTTTTTTGCTTTGTCTTAGCCTCTTCTTTGATTTTGTTTTATTCTTCGATTTGCTTGAATCCATTGACTTGATTCCTTCAAAATATCTCATACCTGTTCTTTTCAATAAACATAATGCCCTCATACTTAAAAAAAACTCGTTTCTTAACATTTTTGAATTCAAATATGCAAAAAATATAGTTTTCCTTAATTATGTTAAAGAACCCATCTAATTGCGCGTAATGCATTTCTTCGCATAATATGTTTATTGATTCGTGATTTAGAACTGTATTATGATTAAATTAATTTCCCATAAAATTTGAATTCACATAAAGAAGAGAGAAATTAGAGATCACCACTACAGGAGGAACTACAAAAAAATCTCAATTTTAGATAACTCTCTTTGGTATTATCAACAGAAACTTTGAGCCACATGGACAATTATGAAGTGATAGAATAGATAGGAAAAGGTAGTTTTGGTGTGATTTAGAAAATCAAGAGGAAAAATGATGGAAAAATATTGGTTTGGAAGGAGATCAATTATGGTAAAATGAGCGAGAGAGAGCAGTAGTAACTCGTCGCGGAAGTGAGTATCATCTAAGAACTCAAAGATTCAAATGTTGTGAGGTTCTATGATAAGTAAGCGATTCTAAATGAGGGAAGCAAATAGAATAGGGGATAGCAATATTGTTTGAAAAAAAAAGAAGAAAGAATTAAAGTACGTGATTATTTGAAAGAGATCAAATCTCTAAAAAGTAGATTTGATTTCAAATCGCATATTGGAGGCTACTTTGGATTCAACGGGAGGGGGGAGTTTTAGAACTTGATTTTTCAAAATTCTGCAAGGAAAATATTATTTCGCGATTATTTCCCTAACCGGACTACTCCTTTCAAATCAATTTCTCATTTATCCATTTTTATTTCCCCCCTCTTATTTCATGAGAATTGGTTTAATGGAGTTGTAGAATGGTCTCAAAATACACTTATTTTGAAATACTATGTTATTGTTATTTTTATTGAATAATTAATATTTTTTTTGTCTTTTTCAATTTAGAATAATCAACACAAAAGAGACAAAAATATTCATTGTCATGGAGTACTGCGAAGGAGGTGATTTAAGTGCCATTCTAAAGGAGAGAAAAAAAGAGAAAATCTATCTTTCAGAGGATGATGTTTGGAAGATGTTCAGCTAAATATTGCTGGGGATAAATGAATGCCATAATTTCCCAAAAGGAAAGATCCTCCACAGAGATTTAAAACCAGCTAACATATTCATCGACGGTGCTGGGAATATGAAACTAGGGGATTTTGGACTCAGTCGCTTAATGGGGGATAATTCAGTTTTTGCTACGACTCATGTAGGTACACCTTACTACATGTCACCGGAGCAGGTACTCGAGTCAAATTACGATGAAAAGAGTGATATCTGGAGTGCAGGGTGCTTGCTGTATGAGATGTGTGCTTTGAGACCACCTTTTGAAGCTACAAATCATCTTTCTCTGGCTATCAAAATCAAAGATGGAAAGTTTGAGAGAATTCCTTTAAAATTTAGTGAAGATTTATAAAGGCTCATAGAACAGATGATGCACTCTAATCCTGACTATCGACCTTCAGTGTAGAAACTCCTTGGATTACGCGCAGTCAGTGTGTTCATCAAAGAAAACAAATACACAGAAGACAAAAAGTTTGCTGCTGAGAAGGAAAGCTGCCTCAAAAAGAAAGAAGAGCTCTTCAAAGAACAACGAGTCAAGGCGTATATCAAAGAAAAAGAGATAAGTGCTCTAGAAAATATTCTTAAAGAGCTGGAAGATGAAGTGAGACTATTTTAACTCGAAGAAGAACTTTCGAAAGCAAAATAAAGTCAAATAACTAAACAGTAAATGGTTTCATTGCAATAACTTCACTAATTGCAGTAATAATAGAAATAGCCCAATAATTGGAAAAGTAACAACAACAATGAGGCAGACTTTAACAAACAAACCTTGAATAATTTCGTGAAAGAATTAATGGTCATCCGAAACAATGAAAACAGCAACAGTGCAAGCAAAAACAGCACAACTGCATCATCTAACGGTACATTCGAGTATCTTCGTCGAGAAAAAGAAGGAAACACTGCACATCAGATCTAAAATGAAACCGTGTAGCCGTTTTAGAATTCCTATGAAGAAGTTCTCTCTCCTAGAATTCCAGTTTCCAGATAAAATGTTTCACAACTCCACCCAACTCTACTGTCCTAGCAGTTATATCTTTCTCCAAGCAGCAACAACACTAATCACAACAACAATACTATTTCCAGCTATTATAAATCTAATCCAAATCATTTTTCTTCACCAACCTAATAATTGTATTCTTAGCAGGTTTAATCTTAATAATATTCTCAAAATCTCGCAAGCGTTGCAACAGCTATTAAAATAGCTTAATAGTCTCCATTTGCAAGAGGCTATTTTGCTTCGGTTAAGCAGTCGAAATAACTACCTTAGAATTCAAATCTGATCATCTAAAACAATTCAGCTTAAGTTAAATCAGCTCGTCCAAGGATTATTAGTGAAATTGGATCTGAAAATAAACAAAATTAGACAGTTTAATTGACTAATCATAAAAACAGTTCCATTTTTACTGGTAAACAGCTCCGTACTTCGACTTCAATAGATTTATCTTCTTAATAAACCAACTTAGAAGCTAAATACTTCTTGCCTCTGAAGCTAGAGTAAGCCAATAGTAGTTTAAGACCATCAGGAATCGTTTAATCGTAAGTCAATGCTTCATATGATTCTAGTAATACCTTTAAATAACCTTAATCAAATGAGGTAAATATTTACAAATCTGCTCAAATATGTCACACAGATAGCTGTGATGAAACATATACAAAGGTATCAGGTATCTCTAAACAAGAGAATCCATTATGCTAGGTATTGCTCCAAAACATTCCTCCTAAACCTAACACCAAACAGTCGCTTAAGACATAAATAGAAGATAAAACTAGACCCAATACTTAATTCAATGCTTAATCTGTTAACCCACCACCACCACCCAATTACACCAACAACTTCAAAAATGTAACTATGAAACCTCCTAAGCTAGTACAGTAATAATAGCCAATCCAAGATGACCCAAGATTGTAGGTAAACTCTGCAACAAATGCTGCATACACGAACATTTTTAATAGCACAGACTCTAGCAAGCCTTCTATTTCAAAAGCCAGATCCAACAACAGTATGGGAGCAAGATCCTTTGCTTACCAGGTATATATTCCTTAATAAAACAACAACGGTAATTCTCAAATTACTGGAAATATCTCTGCTAGAGCACACAATAACAACAACACTTCCTGTGGAGGAATTAATCGTGGAAATTCTACAGAAAGAAGTAACTAAGAACACAAAAAGGAGACTCCCTCTCGCCCACGTAATTCCAGCAGCAACGGATCCCAGCAAATTCCAAAAGCTTACAATACATTGTAAGGCACAGTCATAAACTAAAAATCTGCTTATTTTTAGTGAAGAAATCAGCAAAATGAGTTTCTTTTCAGAGCTAATAAAACACAAAGGAATGACTCAATGAATAAGAGATCATACTTAATAATTTATCTTTTTTCCTATTATTGTCACCACCAGTAATCAACCTATCTTTAGAGACTTTCTAGTCTTTAGAGATATTTTTTTCTTCTAAATTCGATTATTAATTATTGTAAATCAGTTTAAATATTTGTGTAACTTTAAAATTCTTGAGTTTTTTACCATAAAAGTTAGCTTTAACTCTCAGTCAACACATTTATTTTTCTTTTCAAGTTCCTGAAATAAAATTAAAATCTGGTTTATCTTAAGATTCACTTCAACCCCCCCAACCAGTTTCTATTTATTGTTCAATTCACAAACTAATTAATACCAATATACTATTTTCTAAAATCAAACATCTACCCAATCAAACCTAACAACCTCGTCAACCTTGAATGTAGCCTTGCAATTGATTTTATCTGTGTCTTCCATGTAACCAGGACATGTATATTACCCAGTGGATTAGTTGAATCGCAGTTTGCCACCTATACATTCAGTGCATTGTGGAATTGCACCAAGTGTCATACCATCAGCTATTCTTACTAAAAGTTGCTCTTTGTTTCCACTTTGGATCTAGTGATTCGCTTTAAGCATCTCTTTGAGTTGAGCAATAGTTTTCCCCTTGATTTCTTCATATTTTTACTTGTACTTTTATTTCTGTTTGTCATTGTAAGCATCTAGATTTGTATCTTCATCCTCATCTACTATGGCACTATCATGATCTGCTTTTCTCTTATTATTAGCAGGTTTGACTGATTATTTAGTTGTTGCTTATGATTTTTTAGTAGCTTTCTTGGGTTTTTCTTCTTCTGAATCAGAATCATTACCAGGCTACCAATTTGCTTTCTGTTTGTCCTTTTTATCGAATAGTATTCTGTAATTCACATAATTCTTCATAGCAGTTTAGAACAATTCTTTTTCAACTTATTTTGTAGGCATCGAATTCGTTTCGATAAGTTTTCCTTATTATGTCTTAGGATTGTATTCGACAATTGGATTACCAGCGATGTCTGGAAGGCATTGCGTGTGATAGTACCGTTTACTTATGTAAATTTGTCCATATTAATTAACATAGTCACTGCACCAACGAAGTATCCCTTTGTCAATCTTCTAGAGACATCCCTTACAAGAAGCCTTGTTTGACGGAGACACTTCAAGTACAAGATCAACGTAACATTTGTATTCCACAGTACTTCCGTCGAACATTTTTTTATTTTTTGAAGTTCTATCTTTCTATTTCAATTTAATCACAAGGAAAACTATTATCTACCCTTGCTGAGATTGTTTTCTTCCTTTCTATTGTCTTTAGAGTAAAAACAAATTTATTTAATCGAATTTCTGATGAATTCTGAGGGATTAAGTCAAATAATACACCACTTAGACATTTTGAAAAGGATACCATCAAAAAAAGCCTTTTTGTTCATTTTGTTCAAAAATACAATTATAAATCAAGAAAGTGCATTTGAATCAATTCAACTAGTTTGAGTCTGATATTAACTTGCAAATCTAATTAGGGGTTTTCAAAGATTTATTATTTACCATAATTATTTATCAAGAGTAAAATTTAAAATAAAAGTGCATTAATGTTTTATTTACTTCAACCCTCTAGTTTTTATTTATTATTCAATTCACACATTTATTAATACAGACATACTTTTCTAAAATCAAACATCTACCCAATCAAACCTAACAACCTCGTCAAATTTAAATACAGCCTTGCAATCGATCTTATCTGTGTCTTCCATATAACCAGGACATGTGTATTACCCAGTGGATTAGTTGAATCGCAGTTTGCCACCTCCACATTCAGTGCATTGAGGAATTGCACCAAGTGTCATACCATCAGCTATTCTTACTAAAAGTTGCTCTTTGTTTCCACTTTGGATCTAGTGATTCGCTTTAAGCATCTCTTTGAGCTAAGCAATAGTTTTCCCCTTGATTTATTCATATTTTTACTTGTACTTTTATTTATGTGTGTCATCGTAAGCATCTAAATTTGCACCTTCATCATCATCTTCTATGTCGCTATCAAAATCTGCTTTTCTCTTGTTATTAGCATGTTTGACTGATTATTTAGTTGTTGCTTATGCTTTTTTAGTAGCTTTCTTGGGTTTTTCTACTTCTGAATCAGAATCACTATCAGGCTACCAATTTGTATTCTGTTTGTTCTTTTTATCGAATTGTATTCTGTAATTCACATAATTCTTCACAGCATTTTAGAACAATTCCTTTTCGACTTGTTTTGTAGGCATTGAATTCATCTAAGCAAGTTTCCCTTGTTTTGTTTTTGGGTTATATTCTACTATCGGATGGCCAGCGATACCTGGAAGGCATTGCGTGTGATAATATCGTTTACTTGTATAAATCGTTTCAACTGAATCTACCTAATCGCTGCACCAACGAAGTACTCCCTTGTCAATCCGACTAAAGCATCCCCTGCAAGTAGCTTTGTTTGACACTGATTCTTCAAGAAGGAGATCAGTGTAGTATTTGTATTCAGGAGTATTTTCGTCGTACTCGTTCCAGATCATTTCTTCTTCTTCTTTTTTTGTTTAATGTTTTTCTAATTCAATTTAATCGCAAGTATATTAATTATTATTACATCTCTGAGATTCGTTTCTTGTGTTTTATGGTTCAGCTCATTATTTGCAGATAAAAGAATGGAATTTCTGGTGAATACTGAAGGATTAAATGAAAAATATTTCCACCAATTTTGACTCAATAGAAAGAATCAAATAAACCATAGGTTTTGTGTTCAAAAGAAGATTTAATAAAAGAAATCATCGCTATTGCATCTATTCAATTCAATTAATAGACTCTGAAATTAACTTTCAACCCAAATATTAAGTGTTCAATAATTTAATTTCTGAGGGGTTGGGGAGGAGATAAATAATTGAAATTCTCCAGACTAGTTAGTCCTAGATGAAGAAAGAGTTTTACAGAGCTGGAAATGGTTTTGGTGAATATTATCACCATTTTTGAGCAATCTTCATCCTTAAAAGAGGGAGGGTCTTAAAAATTTCAAATTAATTCTTCGATTATTTTTATTCATCACTTTTGAAATTGTTTCTCAATTAAGTAGAATGTTTGTCTTGTATCTTGTGGATAAATAATTAATTAAAATGGAACGATTAAGGAAAATCAAGGGTACTGGCCCTTAAAAATGCATAGGGTAAAGATGAACTAGACATCAACTCCCTGGTATTTAAGCTTCTAGACACAAGAAAAACTAAGAAATTTATAAGGCTATGAAAATTATTGAATCAGGAGAATTAGTGCTCTTTCGATAGAAAAGAATGAAAAGGAATGAAAACTAAGCTTGGCACAAAACAGCAAAAAGTTAATATTTTAGAAGCACTACATGTAAAATATTAGGAATAAATAGTTGCTAAATAATCTGAGAACTAATTTTTTTAAATTGAAAATTATTAATTACAAAGATAGGATCAAAATTAGTTGTACAGAGCTATCATCAATAATGATATGTTAGAATACTTCACATAAACATAACATAGCGCTGGAAAAGGAAGAGAAATTGTTGAAAAAAAGAAAGGTTTTTGTTGGGAATGATTGTCAGCAGCATCCTTGAGATTTCTTTGGAAGAGGTTTGCTTAAATCAGTGATAATAGGTGAAGTTTATTCGCTTCCAATCTTCACTCCAAAAGTCTGTAGGACAACAAGCGAAATATAAGTTAGAAATAAATGAAAAATGAATTAACAATCAAGTATCTTACTTCGATGTTGGGATCAATGAGACCTTGGTTGATTTTATCGTAGATCATTTTCGCAGTTGATTTGAAAGACTCTTCGACGTTGTAGGCAGTTTTAGCACTGACTTCTAAATAAACAAGATTGTGCTCTTTTGCAAATCGCTCACCTTCTTCATAGCTCACTTGACGCCTGGATTTAGAAAAAGTGTCCGATTTTCAGAAAGGAAGTGACCGCAGTCAATAGAAGAAAAAGTATTTTATTTGTATATTTTTACTCATGCTCCATGTCACATTTGTTGCCAACTAAAATAAAAGATAATTGCGGGTTTCCATTCTGTTTTGCTTCCTCCAACCATCTGCTGATATGCTAGAAACTTTCTCGTCTTTAAAGAAAAACAATTATTGCTTAAATAGTGAATTTAAATAATAAAATGTTACTTTGTAATATCGTAGACAAGCAAGGCACCAGCAGCAGATCGGTAATATGATCGAGTGATTGATCTGAATGATTCTTAGCCGGCCTGGAAAAAAAAGAGAATCGTAACCAATTAATTCAATCTCACTGTGCCTATCAATATATTTCTCTTTTTCCTGTCTCTTTCTTACAGTATCCCAGATTTGAAGTTTAATATTTTTGTTATCGAAGCTGATCATCCTTGCTCCGAATTCCACTCCAATCGTTACATCATGCTTTTCTTTGAATCGCTTATCGATGAACTGTGAGAGCAAGCAACTCTTTCCAACACCTAAGCACATCATAGGGTTAATATACATTGAGCAACGAATCATACATTCAAGCTAAATAAACCTTATACCTGTATCTCCAATGATAATGTATTTGAACAAATATGTGTAGCTCATCCTTATATGAGTTTTCTCTTTCTTTAGTATATTTTGATTGTTATTTTCCTGATTCTCTTATGTATTATTTTTAATAATTATGAAGATCAGCCACCGAAAAAGCTCTCTTAGCTTTCTTCAGCTGACTATTCAATACCTACTAAGGAAAATTTAAATTAGTTCGTTCTCTTTTAATATTATCAAGAATTTGTTTTCAACATTTACACAAAGAAACTCTATCTCATAGAATAAAATAATGACAATATTCTAATTATCAAACAAATCAACATTTTTGATAAATAATTAAAGTGTAAATAAGTTAAATTCTCATCAAGAATGCGCTTTATTCTTGTTATGTTAGACGTTTCATGGAGAAATTGCACTTAAAACCCTAAAAGGTTTAATTTTTATGTATTTTTAACATTTTTTTCTAAAAACATCTAAAAAAGATGTATCAAGGCTTTTTGTTTGTTTCTCACTCTTTCTTGGAAACTTCTTTGATCTTGAATCGGGGCATCGGAATACATCTGGAAACTTGTTGCATGTACACTCTATAACTGGGTCTTTTAGCAGCAAGATGCTTTTCCATTGCTGGAATGCTGTAGAAATTGAATAACGCTGTTATTCCAAGTGCTCCAGAGATTGTCCAAAATGGAGGAGAAGCCAGAGATAAAATAGGGATAAAGATTCCCCACCAAATACAGATCTGCCCAAAGTAGTTAGGATGTCTAGAATACTTCCACAATCCTGTGTCAATGCACTGATCACTCTTTTTCTAACGCCAAGGAAGGATCTATTCATCGGCTACAGCTTCGATAACAACACTAACGATTGTTACCAAACTGCCTAGATACACAATGCAAATTTATAAGAGTGTTTGAGTAGCTGGATCAACGGAGAGAGTGTAATAATATGGAGTGATTGCTAAATACACAAGAATAGTAGGGAACATATGAAAACTCAGCAGCGAGAAACACCAAAAGAGAACAGGATTCTTAATAATCTTGACATACTGCATGTATCTAAAGTCTTCATATGATAACCCAGGCCAAAATCTAAGAATAACACAATTGAAAAAAATGTTATTGAAATTTGTGAAGAAAAATATAAAAACCCTAAAATCACAGTTGGTACCTGAAGTAATAGATATTTTATTTGATACCATAGAACAAAATTGGAGTAATTATGGCTAAATTACGGAAGCTCCATGCGTAAGGAGTTATTCTATTGAGTAAAACAGCATAACATATTGGAGTTGTTTGCCAATAAGGATCATAGATGCTTGAGTTTTTAAGAAATAAGGAGAAAGCAAACACAATCAATGTGTCGATTAAATCAATGACTAATACGCGAGTGAGAGGATGCCAATCATAGGTCTCTGTCCAAGCATAGAGTGGGCTAAGTGTTGCAAATATTATTGCATAGGGTGCTATCATAAATAGCAATTCTGTAAACTTCGACATATTAAATTTGTTTCTGTTTTTCTCTTCAGTTAATGGAACTTATAATTAGTGAGATAAATAATATGTTTAACACGGAAATCACAAATTAAAGAATATTATTTGATTAAATTTTCTTGATTTGGTTCAGGGATAATAAATAAATTGAAAAATCTAGAATGGTTAATTAGGATTTAAATTTGAAATGAAAAAAGGCCAATATTATTAATGAGGACAATATTTAAGCAAAATTCCAGTTGTATTTGAGTTCAACGAGGTGAGAGGTGAAGAGAAGATTTTTGAGGATAATGAGATTTGTAGTGGCTTTTAGAAAATTAAGCTAGAGATTTAAACTTTAAGATATTGTAATAATTAAATAATATTCATTTTTCTACTTAAGAAATAGATAGAGAAAGATTATGCGGAAAATCATCTCAAAAATAGTGCTAAATCATAAAAATTTTGATTATTTTAATTACTTGAAATCAATTAGTTTAAAATAAATAGACTTCGGAGAAAGAAATACAAATTAGGGGAAGTTTGAAAGAATGTCCGAATCATAGCAGGCATAATAGACGACTTCTCAG
>Ga0302271_10000073_pt1 | contig 78658 bp, 30 predicted proteins | sample III_Bog_N1_1_FD_198767 | JGI IMG/M metagenome (GOLD analysis project Ga0302271, IMG submission 198767) | Peat permafrost microbial communities from Stordalen Mire near Abisko, Sweden - III_Bog_N1_1 | ecosystem: Environmental > Terrestrial > Soil > Wetlands > Peat | place: Sweden: Abisko...
AAAAGAAGCGAATAAAACTGGATTATTATGCTAAGGCCATCCAAAGCTCTCTTTAAAATGAGATTACGAATAAAAATTAATAAATTGTAGATAAAAATGCTCCTTCAGTTGAGAGACATTTTCGACAAGAAATTGTTGAGATCAGATTCTTTAATAGTTTATATTTTAGACATATCTTCTTTTTCGAGATCTTCAAGCTCCTTATTAGCTTCTTCTTCATCATTCAAAGCAGGTTTAAATATATGGAAACCATCAACAGCAGTGCTGATAATCATGTCATAATATTTGGGGTGATATCTCATTTCTTTCATATCTTTTTAACCTGTTTAGAACAAAAAATCAGTTTAAAATCTTAACTCAAAGGCAGTTCATTTATGTAATATTTACCTTAATGCACAAACATCAGTTGATCAGGTATTTATTCACCATATTCTTCCACAATTTCATCATTTTCAACAGAAAAGTCCCAGATTGTCAAGCGGTTATCAGAAGATGTAACTGATAAGACTGATTCTTCATTGGGTTGCCATTCGATGGATGTAATTGGTTCTTAGTGGTAATGAATTTCAGTGAAGGCATTGCTAGGATCACGTAGATCCCATACTTTGAAAGAACCATCATCTGCACCGGATGCAATTAAAAATGGATTTTTATGGTTCCAAGAGATAACATTGACATCGCAATCATGAGCCTTTATGAGTAACTGGGCTTTCTTTTTGTTGCCTTCTCTCAGATCGCAAACTCTAACTGTTCCGTCGGTAGAGCCTTTATGAAAATTAGATTCATTAGAAAAAATATAAAATTTAACTCTTTTTCTAATTTACAAGAAGCTAAGCTATATTCTTCAACAGGTGAAAACTGTAAATCTTCAACAGAACCTTCATGGTACACATAAGGATTTTGATCTCTTTCCCAGTCATTGAAAGCATGATTTTTCGCATTGTAAATGTAAATCTTTCCATCACAACTTCCACTTGCAAGTCGGCCTAAGAAAAATAAGAAATCAGTAAAAAAATAATATTTTCTTCTCTTAAAATATCTCATACCTGGTCTAATCGGGCACCAATCAAGTGCATATCCTTCAGATGAATTATGGAATGTCTTTGTGTAAACTTTCTCCTTAGGATTATTCTTAGGCTTGGCTCCTGCTACAAGATAGGGGTTCCATTCTTGAAGCAGACCATATCTTGAACTTAGATCTGAAATACACACATCTCCACTTTCTGTCCAGTATGCTACTAAAGGAGAATGCTACATTGCTCTAATTCTATTCACACTGTCTTTAATCGAAATACTTTGTAACGCGAGTTCAGGCTCATCGTCGTTATTAAGAGACTCTCCATCATCATCTTAGTAATCAGAATCATCATCATACTTAGTTTTATGAAGTTTGCACCATCTCATAAGATAAAGGAAGTTGCTTGTTTTATTCTAAGTTCCAGCTACGACATAAACATCATATGGATATTTATTCATCTCTTCAAATTATGGATTGTTGATATCGTGAGGTTCTCCAGTCACAAAGTCACATGACAAGCAAGGCCTAAAACAAATAAACAAATCATTAATTCATCACTTAATTGTTAAATACTTCCTTCAAAAAGTAGAAATCTTACCATTCTGTATTAGCTCTGTGAAGCATTTCATAAGCAGTGTTGTCGTAATCTAAAATTTCATCTTCTTCAAGTTATTTTTCAGTGCCCATGAAAGGAGTAACTTTCTGAGTCTTAGGTTTTTTATTCTTCTTAGCACCAGTTTCCATCTCTTCTTCTCCCTCATCTTAATCTTATTCTTCTTCTTCTTCGCCGTTGTCTTCATCTTCCCAATCTTCATTTTCTTCATCGTCATCATCCTTTCCCATTTCACCCTTCATAATCTTCTAATATGTCTTACCATCTACATACTCACCATCTGAAATTAAATTAAATAAAATTAGCATAAGATTCGTATTTCCTTAATCCCATTTACCAATTTCATCTTCTTCGTCATCTTCATACTCCAAATCATCATCGGAATCTTCTGCATCTATGGTCTCTTCAGGCTTTTCTGAAATTTCTTTAGCATCTTATTCGTCTTTGCCTTACTATGTAACACGTTTCTTAGTTTCTTTTTCCTTAAAGCGAGGTGCAATATCTTCACTCTCCTCGTGCTTTCTTTTCTTATCCATCTTTTGAGAAGTACTCATTACCTATTTTGTATTTGATATCTAGAAGCAGATTAATTAGTTGTTTCCTTTGATTTGTTCATTCCAAAAAACAGCAAATATGCGATAACTTTTTTAGACTGTATTCAATATTTTTTAGCCCCACCTCAGCCAATCTTATTTTGGAGTAGCTGAATCAATTATTTGGTCTTTTCTAATTCTCCTTAGGAAGTATTATCATCAAACTACTTTAGTTTTCCTTGAATGAATACTTACATCAAAAAATATGTGGATTTTACAATTGCAACAGAAGCAATAAAGATAATTCTAGCAATATTTAGAGTTTAAAAATAACTTAAAAATGATTTCAAGAATTCTTTTTATTATGCAGAAAATAGCAAAAGCTATTGCCATTGTAAAGAGATCTTATTCAGACAAAAATGTGATCAATAATGAATTGATAATTTATGCTTATTGAGATGGGAACAATTAAATATCTTAGGTTATTAAAATGCGTTAAGAAAGGATGATATAACAATTGAAATTAATTACCTAATCAAAGACCTCAAAACAAGATGACTGAACGATTTAACATGAATGCAGATCTATTTGAGACAGCAATTCAAATCATAGAAAGTCGATCTTTTCTTGACAAGCGTGAAAATAAACTCACCATGATTAATTGTCTCTGCTAGATGGATAATTTCAAAATTTTAATGCGTGATCCATAATTAGAGCACTATCTAACACCATACATGGAAGAATTCGCACTATAAGTAGCTTACAAGCATATTCCTAAAGGAAAGATATTATTCTACGAAGGAGAAACGATCAGCTATTTGTTTTTTGTTATGCGAGGGTCTCTAGCAGAGTTTAGATTAAAATCTTAAGATGATATACAATAAGAAATTTACTGGGATAGCTAAGCACATGTCTTTTAAGATGAGCTTAAGGAAACAGAAAAGACACAACTACTTGAATAAGAGAAGAAAAAAAGGGAACAAAAAATAGTTTAAAAACTTTAAAGAATGGGTACACGGTAATAGTTAAAATTAGAAAAAGCAGGGTTGAAATAGCTTGCACTTGATGACAAATCACATTCAACTTCGATTAGCTATCCTGATTTGTAGTCAAAAAAATAATTAGAAACTACTGGCCTTGGTGCAGGTGCCATTTCTTCATCTTCTGTTACTTCTAATACTTCTCCTGTTATTTCTAGATTTTAGTCTTAAATGTTTCACTCTCGATCTCCTTCAAATGGGAAAAAAAATGGAAATTTTAAAAGACCTTAACTTGAAGAAGCGTTTTTTACTGAAGAATACAAGGAAAAAGCGAGTAAATTAAAAACTAAAAATGATCTTTGCTTGGATGCAGTGAGATTCTATTCAGGGTAAGAATCAGAGGAATTCTTGAAAATCGATAACCCACACTAAGAGAGACATTTTAAGAAAGGAAAGTGTTTATTTAAAATAGCCAAGGTTTATTCGGCGGGTGAATGCTTAGGAGAAATAAGGCGCTCTGATGAAAGGTAAACTCAAAAAGAAGGCGAAAGTATCATTGTCTGCAGTTCGAATGCATTTGTATTGACGATTTCTTAGAAAGATTTTTAAAAAATCTTTGAAAATCTAACAGAACGTCTTAACTTTGTCTTTAACGTTCTTTCGAATAGTTTCCCAACAGTGAAGAAACTGATACTTTACGATTTCTCGTTTTAATTCATAGAGAATCGATTTGATTTAAATTAAGTACTCTTCCATGAAGGTGATGCACCTACGTCTGTTTATATTATGAAAACAGGAGAATTAGATTACAGAAAGAATCTTAGTTTAAGAGGAGAAATGATAGAAAAGAGAATAGCCATGATTATCTAAGGAGAGCTGTTTGGTCATGAAGATATCTTCAACACTCAACACACGCACACAGTTGCAGCTTGTCTCAATAATACATAGACTTATTCAATACGAAAAGAGGCTTTACTGATTTATCAATTCAAGAATACATTGAAAAAAGTTTTATTGACAAAAGCTGATTTGCTACATAAAAAACTTCTAGAACTGTATTAACGGAACACTTAATTTCTTCCATTAACGGCAGAAACACAAGAAAACCCTTTGATCACTCCATCTTCTGCAGTAACTCCTCTTAATAATCAATCTTTATTATCTAGCATATCAAATAAATAGTCTTTATCTCCTCGTAAAACTAACACACCATCATCTTCCTCTCAACTCAGAAAAACAAGCAAAGAAAGATCATTCAATAATAATGCTCCTTCATTTTCTCATATTTCAGGAATATCTGATTAATCGCTAGGCCAGTATTCCAAGAATTATTTTTCAGGTGTAAAAAATTTAAATCTTGGAGAAAATGACAACGATTTGTCGTTTAAATCAATTCTCAAATAAGAGCCAATTCAACGACGTTTTCTAGAAGAAGATTCTTCACAAAAAATATAAGAAAAATAAAATCAAGAAGACGAATTATAGCATTTCAATCGCATTTAGAAATTTGGTATTTAGTAATTTGCAACTGCGGGAAGTGGACTAAAAGGACAAAATAAATTATTAGTTTCTGTTATTCACACTGATAGAGCATAACCATAAAGTGTGTATTCTCGTACAACCTCATCGGAAATTGAATACAAACCATTTTCTGAAAAAATAGGTTCAAATCAAAATGATACTACTACTAATAATCGTTCTCTTTCGCTGAATAATCGATCTCCAAGAATTATTTCAGATTTCAAGCATAATATGTTGCATAAAGATTTATTTGCTTTATAACAGCAGATTAACTCTGATTTTAAATCTAAATAACACTAAAAGATATTACACAATTATAATCCAAAACTGAAAGCTGCAGAGAGCACCTAACAAATGGATTCAAATCCTTCTTTAACCTACTACAAAGAGCAGACAATGGAGTATTTCGCTAAAGAAAATATGGCTTTTGCTTCAAAAAAGAATGATAAAATCGAAAATATTTTTGAAGTTTTTTAGAATTCTAAAACCAAGTCTACATCGAATATCTCTGATTAACTCAAAAATCATTCAGGACAACCGTCAGTCAGTTCATTTTCAGATTTACTTTCACCTAAAGTTAAAGCAATCATTCGACCAAGGACGAATTCTTAAATATCAAAAGAAATTATCTCTCCGATGAATCATTAAAACTAGAGTCCTGCTAGATTTACTTTCTAAAACATATAGGAAGAGCAATAATCTAAATAATCCACTGCTTAGAATCTCTAAGTATAGTCATATTATGTTAAGAATAAAGACATTTAAAGAAGATCTAGCTTCTTAAAAAACAATCTACAAGAAATTGATTGTAAAGATGAAGAAAAACAAACTCCTTTATAATAAAATAATAATTATGTTTCTCATCAGTAGTCTCCTTCTCGAGCCAACAACAACAACTCATCTTCTCATAGGGTAATCGAGTAATTAAAGCAAGAAAGATGTGCTTCTCCTCTTATCAGTTCAAGAAATTCAAGTAGTTCATAAGTCAATAAAAGACATACTTTTCATTAAAGCAACAGTCAATAAGACAACTAGATCATAACTTTTAAACTTCGAGATGATAATTCATTCAAAAAAGCAGTTCAAACTATTGATCCAATGAAAGATAATAACAATGATAATGGTTAGTAGATAAAAAGTTTTATTAAAATAAATTCACTCGCTATTTAAGATTTTATCACTGAAAAATAATTACAAACTAGCTATTCTAACATAATAAACTTCAATAATATCAGGAGTTTTAGCAGTCTACGTCTTGTACCAAAAGCAAGTTTTAATTCGATAATCAATCTTCGGAAGTGAAATTTAAGTGTTTTTTATTATATTATTGTCAAGCAAAAGTTTTCCTAAATAATTTTTAATTCATTTTTTTTAAAAAATGAGAGAATAATAAAAAAATAACAATATTCAAAGTTATTACCAAAATTAAAGAAATGTATGTGAAAATATTGAGTAAATATTTTGGATGAGTTAAATAGATGATCATACAAAGATTAAACATTTTCTACTTTCGTTAATGTAAATAGAAAGATAATTATCAGCTTTGGTTCTTTGATTTTATCAAATATCTCTTTGAGATATGTTATCATCATCTTGTTCATCATAGTTAGGCATACCTATATTTGCAACCAGCTAGCGATACACCTTGGAAGAATCAAATTTGCCTTCCTCGAATTCAGCAAAATCTTCAGGATTAGATTTTGATTTAATGATTTCCATTTTTTCTTCAAGCCTTGCAAGGATAGCTTCTTCTTAGAAATCAATTGTACTACGTATGTCCGTTCCTTGATTAATGTCAAATTTCTTCTGGATCGTAGAAATAGTCATGGATGCAGAAAGTCGCATTTACTGTAATTTTGTGTACTGTCGATGTTTTCCTTCTAATTCAGTTTACAACTAATTTATGCGAGATAGGATATCGCCATCTGCATTACCAACTTCTGATACCGCTGTTGTTGATGAAACAACTTGTTCTTGAGGTTAAGCTGCTTATTCTACTTACGGTGTTTCTAACTTTTCTTATGAATCCTCTTTGCTGAAAGTAGGATATGCCTTTTTTACAGTTTCAAGATAACTTTACCTAGCTTGAAATTTAGCTTAAAGGCTTGAAATCTAATCTTATCTTTATAGCACAATGCAAGTAAGATCATCTCTTTTTTCTCGAGCTGCTAAAAGTAACAAGAACCGCTCTGAAGACGCGTAATTCGGATCAGAAATGTCAATAACTTCTTTGAGTTTATTGTACTAAACTTCTGCCTTTTCAAGTTGTTCTTAAATCTGCTTGGAGTTCTTTTCAAGTTAATTTTATTTTTCTCTAAGTTTCTTGCGATTATCTAGACCCTTCTGATCTTACTTCATCTTCTCAACTTAGCCCACTGCACTCTACTCGATGAGATCATCAGTTCTGTTGAATTTCGAGTCGAAATGTTCTTTACTTTTAATAGAAGTGTTAATCTAAGAAATCAGAATTCTCTGCGTATCCATTTTTTCTTAGAAGACATTAACATAATCCTTGTTAATCTTCTGCAGCTGCACGCATTCTTCCTTAACTGCTTTGATGTCTTCTTACTCCCATCGAATCATCTTGCGGAAACTCGTGAGCAAAAAATTTAAATTTCGTATCCAATCTTCGTTTTGCTGTTTGTTGTCTTCACATATTTTTAGAATACTCCTTAATCGCATAATCTGCATTTAGCTAAGAAGGTAGTTCTCTTTAGTTTCAGCTATCTTTGTCTCCATTTCTTATGTCTAATTTAAGAAACAAATTCATGTTAGAAACAAATAATCAAAAGCACAATTATCTTTTGATTATACTTTTGCTTATGCATTTTCGACTCTCTCAGGATTGATTCCATACTTGAGTTAGTTTTATTCTGCTACTTTAAGCGCTTTGTACTGCTTTGCGAGACACCTATTGGTGTGAATAAGATTATCTAACTCCTTCTTCATTTCTAAAGCCTATTACTCGAGTAAAAAGAGTTCTCTGCTTGAGTGAGTGGTGATATTCCCTTTTAACCTTGGAAGAATCGTAGAAAGATTTTAGGAATCTTGAATGCTAGTAATTGGGTCAAAGAATCTGCTTTTTTCTTTAAAAACCTTGCTTTTCTCTAATACTTTCTAAGTGTTTTGTCCTGGATTGTAAGTTGATATATTGATACTAGCTGATTAAGCTGGAGGGAGACCTTGATTCTAGCCTTGTTATTACCCTAATGTATCTTATTTTACTACTTAACTGAGTTCTTTATTGAGAATACTCTAATTCAGAAATTCATCAGTGATAAAGAAAGATTATTGCACATTATTTTATGCCTTGGAAGAACCTTTATTTCCTTGATAAACTCCACTTGTGATTGTATTATTATTACTCATAGTATTGTCCATTCCATCTCCTCCTGCTAATCCCTTATTTTAATTGAATAAACTTTTGGTTTTTCTAGTTGCATTTATCCCTGGCAGCGCACTCAAACTAGCACTTGTTTTAATCATAATCGAGTCACTTCCTCCAACTGGCTTGATAATAGATTGCGAGTCACTCATACTTGATTTTTTATACATCATTTGCTTTTTGAGTTTCGCTTCGATTGCAATTTTCAGAGCCTATTTCGTGAATTCTTTTTCTTTCTTCACGCTCATATATTCAATTGGAGACGAGAAGCATTCCTTCAATTTTGCGGAGTAATCACATTTCAAGGATAAACAAGCCCAAGGGAATTACACCCATAACCATCGTTTGTAGTAATAATTCGTAGGTAATCTTTCTTTTAAATTGTATGATTCCCTAAGTTAATTAATAGTAATGATTTCAGCCTAAGGTTTCTTCTTCTTCTTTTAGCTATTCTTTTCTTTCTCCATGAAGCTAGGTTAGCCGTTTCTGCTAAAAAAAGGGAAATACAAAAGATATTACCAAGTGTAAAATCATATTTTAGTAAAAATATTTCATTTTTGAATTACCTTTAATGAGTTTCTTCTTCGTCTTCCTCTGATAAAGAAGCATCTTCATCATTTTCATCTCCTTCTACTTCATCTGAATGATTCTAATTATTCTGCTTGATGATCTCTTTGATCTCATTTTCATAAAAGTTTCTGAACTGCTCGCGGTTGCTCGGGATATCTACATTCAGAGATTCGATGTTCGATAAAATCATGAATCTCTTTAGTCTCTTTTCCTTTCTTTCTTCTTTTGTTAGTGCTGGCTTTGTTTACGTAGGACCTGAGCCGTACGTATCGTTGTCCTTGCTTTTTTTCTTAAGCGTTGATTCTTTTTTGTTACGCAGTTTCATCTTCTCCTTCTTCAGTTCTATTTACTCTTCTGGCGTCTTTGAGAACTTATCTAAATCAGGCTTGTCAGTTTCTTCAGCTTCCGTTGGTTAGAATATCTGAAGTCCAAGTAACTCTCGAAGAAGCCCAATATCGTCAAGTTCTTCGTAAGTTCCTTTCACAGGTGGATGTCTAAATTCCGGCGTGAAGTATGTCTCAAAATCAGAGAATTCTTTGAGGAATCGAGATATCTAAACTATAATCCTAAAAACATCCTAACTTGATGGATGATAGTGCATCTCAAACCCTTCTATTGCTTTATTGTATTCAATCACAGGATCAAATCCTTGTTCTTCGAGAATCTACCAGTATCTGCACAAATCGTACTTGTTATTCGGATTAAAAAGCAGCAAGAAATTCTCAATAGTCGAGATGATTTCCTTGAGTTTAAAATGATCCTTCGACATAAACAAATGGTATGTCTACTCTTCTAGTTTTCTAATAGAATTTGGAGTGATCTTCCCTAAGACTTAAGCAATATCTTAGTGCTGCTGTCTGAGCTGCTCATGATCCACTTTATATTTTGCATTAACAACTCTTTTCATCACTTCGTTGTTCATAATCCACAATCCCTTAAATCCCAGCACAAACACCTTGAAGCAAGCAAGGAATAATTTCCATTCTTCGTCAGTAATACCTGTTAAGCTAGTAACTTCCTCAATTGTGAGTCCTTTTTAAGTTAACGAGAAGACTCGCATAAGTTTAACAAACTTCTCTTTGTTCATGAGTTGATGAGAATAAAATTCTAGAATGAATTCCATTAAATGCGAACTGTCTTAAACCTTTTTTAATCCCTCGTAGTCCAACGATTAATACATTTTTTCGAATGTACCATGTGCTACCTCATTCAATTAGATAATATCCTCTGATGGATATGGCAAGAAAGCGCACATAAATACCTTGTAGAAGCTCTAAGTTTTAAACTTTTCGTCGTAACTGTTGAGGATACCTAAATGCTTGATTCTGATTTCTTCATTCACAAAGAGAGGTCGATGCGCGTGTCTTTCAACCATTGTATGGACAACACTCAAATCCACAGGTATCTTCATCATATCGCACCCAATACTGCAGTTACAGAAATTACGCAAAAACAATTAAATATTTTTGTTCATCAATTTGTCAAAACCAACAAAAATGAATTCAAAAATCTTTTATCTTCCCACCAAAACTAGTAATCACTCCTTAAATATCCTCAAATGATACTACTATTATTATACCTCTTGAAATAATGATTTGCTTGTGAATCTTTTTCGCAACTCACGATGAGTTTGATGTGTTCAGGGAAGAACTTCGGCAGCCAAAAGGCGACATTTGCTTCTTTGTTGTATTACTGATCGATGAATAGATCGATTCCTTCAATAATTATGATGACTTTATCATAATAAACCTTTTCTCCATATTTGAGTTGTTTCTCGAGCTTATCACTGCAATGATTCAACCAATATGAGAAATACTTCCTGAGTTTCTCCTCCAGAAGTTCAACTTTCTGCTAGATATCAAGTGCTTCCTAACATATTCCAAGAAAAGTTAGAAATAAAATAAAATCATAATAATCCTAAAATAATAATTACTCTTAGCTTATTGAGAATCCGATAGATAGCAAAGAAGTAGTTTGCATTGTTGCCACCAGCAGAAGCAAAATGTGACAATATGATGTCAGGGTATCTCTCCTAATAAATCACAAAAACTAACATTATTACAACTATATATTTAAAAGGACCTCCCCTACAAAAAGAAGCTCATCATTATTGTTAAAAAAGCCTTTAAATTCCCAAATAACTTAAAACTTATGCCGAAAATATTATTTTTGTTTTTCTTGCCTTAGTCTTTTTGGTTTAATGGTATTCCATCCATTTCACAAGCAAAGTCTTCTTGCCTACACCTTCTTCTGCTTCGAGGATAAATGGTTTATTGTCTTATTAGCTATTCAAAGGTCTCTCAAGCCAATCTTCGATGCTCAGGAAGAACTTCTCTAATCCAAGAGCTGAAGAGTTCTTGTACGTTTAAATCACTACATCGGATGAATCAATGTAATTCGAATATTCTGATTCTTGATATTTATCATTCACTGTGCTTGTGTTATTAGCAGCGTTGATATTTCTGCTACTGCTTGTGTCATGCAGAATACTCTGTGTAGCCTTCATTTGTCTTATGAATACTTATTGTTTAACACACCCTGCAGTCTTTAGCTTTGCTGTTCAAAAATGTATTCTTTAATAAATTTTCGTTTTTGTTTGTTTGTTTCTTCTTCTTGAAATGAATCAAATTTAATAGAAACAAATAAAACTCCCATTCGGATTATTAATAAATATATTTTCCGATCTAAATTATCTCTTTCTTCTCTCGTTCGTTTCATATTCGCATCTCTTGTTGAATAAACAGCATCATTGAATTGTTAAAAAATCTTGTGTTAATTTTTAAAAATTTCTCAAGTAAAAAAATCTAATTTCATGCTGATATTTCCCTCACAAAAACAATTCTCTTAATATCTTTTTGTAATTATTCATCGTATCTTAGTGCGTTCTAAGCCCCAATTTTCTTTAGCCAACACCATTAATCTTATAAAGGCCTTTTCATTTTTTTCTTCCCTTAAAAATCAAACATACAATCTTACAACTTGTTAATTCTGAAACTACTATTCATTCAAAAATACAGAGCAATCTTATAGCTCTATTGATGCTATTATTATCCTGAGTTTGTATCTTTAGACTTCCTTTCATGGTATTGCTTCACTGTAAATATATTCATGAAAAACAAAAATAATCAGCCAATTTTGCATGATCTTTTCATACAATTTTATTGTTACTCAATGTTCCTGATTAAAGTGATATTTTCTCCTTTAAGAAGAATCTTTCCTATTTCCTTCTTTTGCCCAGTCTTTGCATCCCTAAGTATTTTAGAACAAAACAATTTAATTATTTTTTGTATTTGTGCTCTGAGACACGTCTATTTTATAAATTAATAATATCAAAGAGAATCAAAGGGTCTTCTTACACTTCTTAAGCATCATCCAGCACCATATTCATGTATTCATCAAAGCCCTTATTAAAAATAAGCTCAAGTTAATCAACAAAAATAGAATAAAGAACATCGCTGCTGTTTTCTGAACTTCAAGTGAAAGCCAGAAATATATGATGAAAAGTGGAAATGATCAATATCTTAATATATGATGATAAGTTTTACAACAATTTTGCCTTCAAGTTTCATTTCAGTATTTTCAAACAGCCATATCTACACGCGAACTTGCTTCTGAAGAAAGCTGAATATTGTTGTCTTCAAAAAGAATCAATGAATAACTAAACAATCAGATATCCGCACTCATATTTACCAAAGGATTGCTGATAGTTTTGGTTTGTTTCTTGCTCATTATTGTCTGCTGATTTCAATTGAATATCTTTATTTCTTTGTTTTTTTATTTTTAATCTGTAAAAACTAAACGATTTCTTAAAATATATGATTTATTAATCCACACACTGATTAACTTAAGTTCTTTCTGATTTTTTGTTAATTTGATTTGTGGAAAAAAGATTTATTAGTAAAGTGTCTTTATTTCCATTCTTTCTAAATTGTTTGTTATCAATTTTTTTCTCAAAAATGACAACAATAAAATGGTTTTTTTACACACAAAATTTATTCACAAAAAAGAAGGAAAAAATTAATTTTCCTTTAATTATTGATTTGTTTACTAATTAATGTCTCAAAGATTGCATAATAGTCATTATTGTGACAAATTAGACGATGGAATATTACTGTAATTATTATTATTATTAAACAGTGGTGAATTCCCATTTCGAGAGATAGTTTAATTCCCTGAAATCTAACTATTCGAGCGATATCGTTTATTCCCATTCTCTTCCTCCTCTAATAGCTTTGAAAACAAATGGTTCTACTGATACTAACCTAAAGGAGATGATTTTGTCGAGTTCGGGTATATTTTTTTATCAGTCCCTGAGAACCAATGATTTGCATATGTTTCATCTTCCAATCTCGTATTTGGAATGTAACTGCTGCCTTCGTTGCGAAGAGAAGAAGTGTAATCTGCATAATTAATTGTTTGATTTTATGGATTGAAAGCTATCGAATTGCTAGCATATTAATTAAGCGCATGAGGTTTAACTTAGTAAGCTGGTTAGTTTTCTTTTTTGACCTGCGCAGTGTTTTCCTGATTTAAGCAGAATAATAAAGAAAATGAGAATTCATTAACAAAAAAGTGATTTGAACTCATTTGGTAGCATTACATTAACAAAAAAGGATGAATTTTTGTTGGCTTGCTTGAGAGGGCTGATGAAAGAAGAGCTAAGTTCGTACTTATGTTTGAGTTATTTTATCTCACTGATACTGAGATCCAACTCCCTTCCTTTCTAGTTTATGATATCTTCCAGTCGCATCGCTTCTTATCTATAGAAGGAAAGTTATCGCTTTCTGAAGAAGAAAAATGAATAAAAAAGTTATTAGCAATTTCAAAATAAATATTTATTGTTTTTGATTTACAATTCTTCATTTTCGTTATTTGAGCAACTCTACTTCTCTGATCGATTCATTCTCTCTAACTCTAAGTCTCTAATTCTTTCCAATAACTGTTTGTTTTGTTAGGTTAGCTAATTGTTCTAATTTCCATCTTATTTCCATTTCGAATTTAACTCATACAATTCTTTAATTTCCTTAATTTTATTCTACAACTCTGCTTCTACTTAATTTAACTTATTCAATATGCCTTATTTCAACGATACTTCCTTCAATAGCTTCTCCTCTAAATCGTAAATCTAGCTCTAATGCCCTGAATCTCTCATTGGACTTGTTGAACTTATCTTTTTCTTTAAAATAAAGAACAAAAATTTTAAACTAAAATTGAAATTAACATTAGCAAAACTAAACTACTACCTTCCATTCGTTAATATTCGCGACTCTCTCCCCAGATTAAGCAGAAAGTATCACTTTTTCTTGCTTTAGCTATTTTATCAGCGATTCATTTTAGTTTATTGTATTCTTCAGCCTATCGATTTACACTTCCAACGAATATCTATCAGCATTAGCTTCTACCCTCCAAGCTGACAAATTCTCGTATAATTCTTCTTTTTCTCTTTAGCTCGTCTAAACCTTCACATCCCAAGCTAATTTATCCTTCTCTAATCTCTCCAATTCACTCTACAACCTATCTCCCTTAACTCCAACCTATTCCTTTGCTTTTCTCTCTTCATTCACCTATCCAATCTGTTCTGCTACCTATCTCTCAAGTTAACAAATCTTCGTTCTCATCTAATCTAATTCTTACATAATTTCAGTTATTCTTCTTTCTTTTTCTTCAACTACTATTTCTTTAGCTCTCAATGTCATTCTAACTTATTCTAGTTCCTTATTCACCCCAGACTCCATCTTCTTCAATCTCCTTGACATCATTCCATTCTATTCCTTTAATTCTTCCATTTCCAATTTCTTTTATTAATTCTAATATTTCTCCTACAATATCTAACCTTCTAAATGCTATTTAATTTATTCCTTCTCTTTGATTCCTTAATCTCTCTACTGCATCAATACAACTATCTACATCTTATTCTCTTCAATCTATTAGTTTACCTTCAGAACCATTGTATCCTCTAATTCTTTTAATTATTTCTACAATGATTCTTTGAATATTTATTCTAATCTCATTTTCCTATTCGTGTCTTCTTCTAATACTCTTCTATCATTCTCTTAACTCTAAACCTAATGCTCTAATTCACTTATCCTCTGCGATAACATTTATTTATTCTTGTCTTCTTCGTCTTACTAGTTCTTTTAATGCTTCTTCACCTATTCATACCAACAATCAAAATTAACATCCCAAAAATGATTAATTTACCCATATTTCTCTTATGTATGTTAAATAACTTACCTTCTCATTTTGTTAAGATTCTTCTCGCAGATCCATAATCTCTTTGAATTACTCCCTAACTTACTACTTTAATCTATCCACTTCAATCTACCTATCTCCTAGCTGCTTGTTCATCTATTCAATATCTATCTTCATCCTATTATTTTCACTTGCCAAATTCGAATACCTAACCATCGCATTCTATTCCTTTTCCTGCAAAACCTTAATTTCACCTAAATACTACAAATTCAATGCTTTAGCTTGTATTTCTCCAGATACTCTCTATTATTTAAGTGCATCTTCTTGTTCATTGACTAATCTATCCAAGCCTTCAATATGTCTCTTCTGCTGTGCTATTTCCTCCTTCAACTATTCAATCACTTCTTAACTCTTTAATTAACCTAAATTCCCTTAATTCTTGAAGTTCTCTAATTATCTTCCTAACTCTTTATTCTCCTCTAAACTAACTTACTTTTCAGCACCTAATTTATCAATTTATTAAGCCATTTCTGATTTCTTTATCCCTAATTATTCCAATTCACTATTAAACAGAGATATCTAAACATTATTCTCTACAATATTCCCTTTCAACGTATCAATATTTCTCTTTAACCCTTCAATATCTTCCAACTACTATTTAATCTACTAATTGCTCTACTCCCCTTGCTCTTGATATCTCCCAATCTACAATTGCAAGCTAGTAATATATTCCCCTAGCTTCTTAACATCCTCCTCATACACATTCGCACTTTCTCTTAATTTTTAGTTTGACTTCTTCAATTCTTCCATTCCAGCAGTATCTGAATCACGAGAGTTCTACATATCCTTCAATTACCTATTCAAACTAAGAATCTACTAATTCAATTCATAATTCGATTCTTTTTCCTTCTTGATTCCATCATTCTATTATGCAATCTATGTCTCAAGCCCAGCAACAAGCATATTTAGTCTGTCTTTTTCTTTCATCAGTACATTCACATCTTGACTTAATTTCCTCGATTTCTCTGCTTCTTCGAGCATCTTTTGCGGTACTTCCTCCAATGCTTTAGCTTAAAGTTTCAACAGATTCTGTGACTACTCTAATTCTCTCTTTCCTTATTCTTAATCCTATCTTTCCTTATCAAGTTCTCCCTTAATATCATCTCTTTACTTCACGACATCCTTAATATCATCTTCTAACTGTTTATTTTATCCTCTAATCTCTGAATTCTCTTATTTCGCTAATACTAACTCCTAATTAACAAACTCAGATTCTTGAATCGATCTATCTAACTACTCTCTCACCTTCTATCCTTCAAGTTATTTCTATTCCAGTAACAATTTCATTTATTTAGTATCATACTAGCTCTATATTCTCTATTCATCTGCTTGTTTAACTTCCTCTTTGAATTATTTCACTTATTCTTCAAGTTTTCGATTCGCTTCTTTAATACTCTCAAGCTGCTTTTACACAGTCTCTATCTACCTAGTAGCATTATTAAGTTGATCCATAAAGTTCTATTTCTCCTTCTCTAATCTCTTCAACGAGTCTTTATTTTCCTGCTGTTCTTATTTCAATTTGGCAGCATTTATTTCCCCTTTCTCCACTTAACCCCGCAGCTCTTTATTCTCATTTGACAACGAATCCACTTATTTCTCGATATTCTACAACTCTTTACTTATTTTTGCTATTATTGCCTATTTCTCTATCAACTATTCCTTCAATTATCCATTACTTTCCTCTAATCTCCTATTCTCCTATGCCTTCTCCAACATTCTTTCCTTTTATTCCTCAATTCTTATCGTTAATTCATTCACTTCGCCTCTTAACTTATGACTCTCATCTTCATTCTGAGCTACTTCCTGCTGACTCTTCGACAACTACTCTTTTAACGTATCTATCTCTATCTAACCTTCATGCATCTGCTATTTCAATCCATCCATGATTAATTCCCTTTATCGTTTATCTTCCTTCCATTCTTCAACTTAATTCCCATAATTACTCTCAAGCTGCTTTAATTCTTCTTTTAATTGTGAATTGACTGCATTTTATTATTCTTTCTCCCTGAGATACCCTTCAATCTCTTACTTTGACTTATCCATGCAGTCTTTCATTTCCTGTAATTAATTTCTTAAGTTTTATGCTTCTGACTGATACTTTCCATTCATTTCTTGTATGGCATCCTATTTCTGTTATGTTAATTTCTCTTCAACTGATCGTTGCTACTCGACTAATTCTTATATTTAAGACTTAAGCTGGTTATTTTCGTTGAGTATCCTCTATTCCTCTTAATTCTGATATTCAACGTGCCTTTTGATTTCTTTGAGTTATTCAAGGCATACACTACCATCACCTTACAACTTACTGGTATTCTATTCAGCTTCTACTTCTTTTCCCTTGAGCTTCTCAATTGATCTAATAACAGTTATTATTTCTCTTACAGCTGCAATTATCTCCTGCTTCTCTGACTCGAACTGCTCTTTCAATGTTGTAATATACAGCTTCTATTTATTACTTTCTTCTCGCAATGTATCCTTCTCAACTACTAATTCCTTAATCTTATCTTCCTGTAGCACTGCTGCTCTAGCCATTTCTGCTATTTATTATGTTAATTTCTCAACTTATTGTTCTTATTCTTATAAAATACTCTTCTGAGCTGCTAATTCTTCTTCATATCTCTAATCTTTTCCGTTGATTGTTTCTAACATTTATTTAAAGTTAACATTCTCTACCTACAATTTATCATATTTACCTGCCTCTTATTCAGCTGCTACCCTTTGACTCTCAATCAATCCCTCCATATTGTGGATTTATTCCTTAAGCTTCCCATTCTCATTCTTCTGCTCCTGCAGACTAATTAGTTGAATATTTAGATTATTTAAATGCTCTTTTTCTTAATTTTTCATCTCTTCCAATAACAAATTACTATTTCTTTTCTCTTCTTCCAGCTGAACATTCTAAGCTGATACCTCTGATATTTGTTATTGTAATGTATCCTTTAATCTTATCATTTCCTTCACTTCTAATCCCAACTTATCAATGCGCTCATTCTACTCCTCAATTCGTTAACTTAGCACTTTATTTTATTATTCAAGCTAGGTGTTTAAATTCGAAACTTCAATCTTTTCTTTATCTTTCTAATCCTTTAATTGCGTCAGTTCATTCAATTTGCTAATCAATTTATTTATTTCCTACTCCTTGTCTTCAGTGGCTAGTTAACTTTGTTATTACATCTAAGAATGATTCTCTACAGCAGATGTTAGTTGTGATCTCAGTTCATTTGTTATCTTTTGACTATCTTTCAATTCATTTTTGGTTTCTTCGACTCTATTATCTAACTCCTTTATCTACTGCTGGAGCAACGTATTTTGCTCTGATATCCCTGATATTAATAACTTTTATTCCTCAATTACCTTTTCCTTCTCATCTAGTATCTACTTCAAATCTTAACATTTCCCATTCAATTCTTGGATTTATTATTAATCCTAAACCCTACGCTAATCTCCCTGAATAATTTATAATTAATATTCTTCAATTTATCCTACCATTTCCTTCTCTTTTTATGTCAATTCTTTCACTCGTTCTCTCATTTCTTCAATCTATTTCCCGAAATGTTCTTTTTCTAATTCAAGTTTTGCACATTACTCCGTCATCAATGCAACTTCATGCTTTTAGAAATCAATAACACTCTCTAATTCCTTCTGCTATTCCATCAGTTTGGTATTCGTTTATTTCAATCCTAAACAATCTTCATTTAATTTTGAAGTCTGCTAAGTAATCTAAGTATTTTATTCAGATAATTATGTGATCTGCTAACTCAACTCAGCAATTACAATATCCTTTTCTGTCAGTTTCTCTTCCAATTCTGCTGTGTTACTCTTAAGTCTTTAAGTATTTTCTTCGTTTTCAGATTAAATCTTAACATTTATTTCTTATTTTTCATTCATTTCCTCTTTTATAACTTCAACTAATCTTTCCATTTCCTTAATCTATTCCTTCAACCTACTATTCTCATTCTAACCCTCTAATTTCCCTTTATTTATCTCCTTCATTTCTTGATCTAACAATTCTCTTTCCCTTTTACTCTCCTCCAGCAATCTAATCACTTTCTCCTATTCACTATCCTACAATATCTTTTCCTCTTAAACTTTAACTTTTTCTTATTCTAATTCTTAAACTCTTCCTAATAATTCATTTATTTTATTATCCAACTTCTATTGTAAATCTAATTCCTTCTATTTACCTTATTCTTCAATAATATTAATAGTTCTTGAAATCTTCTCATTTTCCAACTAAATCTCATCTAATCTCATCTATTACTTCTAAACTGTTGCTGCTAATTCTGTCTTTTCATTCTCAATTCTTTCATTTTCTTTACGTGATTATTCCAATATTTCATTAACTTAATCTATTGTTTCTTTCAGAACATTTATCTAATTTACTAATTCTTCCTTGCCATCTTTAAATGCTAGTATTTCTTTGCTTAATATCTCATCATTCTATTACCTTAATAGTTATTTATCTTTCTCAGCTTGTGCTTGAATCTCATCCATCTTAGCATTCTATTAGCTTATCTACTCTTTGAATCCATTAATTTATGCATTTAAACTCTTGTTTTCTTCTAAATGTGTCTCCTTCAATTTCTATGTATTTTATTACAAAAAATCAAATCAAAATAATTCATTTATTTCCCTCATTTTAACTCTTCTACCTCTTCCTATGAAAGCTTCTGCTAAAGTGTTTCTAGTTCAGCTTGAAATTCCCTTGCTTATTGCCCGATATCTCCAACTAACCCTTCATTTTACCTTGATAACTCCTGAAAATAAACCAATTCAACAATTTAGGTTAATATTTAGACTTATCTAAATGCAATATTACTTATCTAAGATTCGTGAGTTCACCAATTTATTCTTTTAATTACTCATAATTTCGATCAGTTTCATTTTAAAATCCTTCACTTTAAACCTACAATTCCTTTATTTTCTCCAAATATTTCTCTTCATTCTCTCTTTGTTCTCTGAGTTACTTCTCAAGCTCCTACACATTCCCTGCAGATTCTTGTATTGTAGCATTCAATTTGCTTAAAATCTCATTATTTTGAACTTCCTGATTTTAATAATTCTAAACCTTTTCGGACAATTCCTTTACTTTTTATTCGTGCATCGTACTCAGCCTATTTTACTCTTCCTCTCGTTAAGCTAATTCGTTTTTTACAGCCGAAAAGTCCTTGAAGATCTGTTCTCTTTATGCTTTTATACTCTCCATCTCCTCTGATTATGCCTATTAAACTGTTTGAGTATCTCCCTTCCATTATCTCATCTATTCTACTTCCGAAGATAAATTCTAAATAATCTCTTCTAATTCTTTGATTTTTAACTAACTTTAATCTCTTTCCGCAGATATTCTACCAATAATATCCTCTTTTTCCTTTATTTATTCATCTTTATGTTCACTTATTTCAGCAATTTTATTCTCAAAAATTACTCTTTATGCTTGTAATTCATCTTGATTATTGTTAATAAAGCACTCAAGATCATGAATATCTTGATCTTTTTAGCAGAGTGCTTAATTAGTCCTTTCAAGCTCCTAAGCTAATAAACTACAATGCAGCTCTACCTCATCGACTCTATCTTTCATCATACCATTCTACTAAGAAATCGCTAGCACCTCACAATTCTTCTAATTTATCTCAATTTTCCGTTCCATAACTTCACTTACTAGCTGCGACAAAGCTTATTTTAACTCAATAATTTCACTTTCCTTCTAGCTTAGCAATGACTCCCATCCTCCTCCTCCTGCGTTAATTGTCTTTCTGTCCCTCCTATAACCCTGCAATTCTTGATCTTAAATCTGCAATTAATTTTACAGAGAAATGATCTCAAAGTTGGTTTATTCTCGCAGTCGCATGTTTTCTTCCTTTAATTATTAGATCTGTCGACAAAATCAATTGAGGAAATATATTAAATTCTGTTCATGTTACTTGCATTTGTAAGCGAAGAATCTTAGTATTCCCTTCGAGATAATCGATTTACATATTTTAGCCTAACATATCATACCGGTCTATTAAACTTTGTGATCTTTAAAGACGAGCAGAATTGTGATGATGCTTCTCAGGATTGATTATCTAGCTATATTCATTCAATTTTTGAGGTGATTGTAATAATTATTCTGATTATTCCTCATTCCTGAGATAATTGTATCTCACAAGAGAATTTTCACTTAGCGCACGCTTAACTCCTCCTTTGCGTTCGTGATTCCCAGGGAGTTAGTCTTTTCGGAATAAAAAAGAAGCATCATTTTTCTAATTCTATTTGAGTTGTTCTAGTGTTATTTGTTGGAATTAATCAGATGGATTATGCTTTGAAGCCATTTATGTTGATCTAAGTAAATCATCTGCAGGGCTTTTAAGAACAAAGTCAGATGAAGGAATGCTCTTCTCCTCGAGATACCTAGAGCTGGAAAGTAACCTAGAAGAAGATACATTCATGGTGCTTTTATGAAAGGAATTAGGCTCTAAGATATCTTCTTTTTGCATCGATCTTTCCCCTTTTCTTGGTTTTATTGTCGAATTGATCTTTTTTTTTATCACAAAAAAAGAAGCGAAAGAGCGAAATTAATCACCGTTGCTTTCGGAAATTCAAAAAATAAGAATAAGAAAAATAGCAATAGATAGAGTAGCGAATATTTGGCTTTTCTTATCAGTTAATTATTTGAATAACATTTATTAATTGCTGATCTGTAAAAAGATGAAGAGAGACGAAAAAATAACATTTTATGTTTGATCGACAAAAATACTTTTACTTGTCCTGAAATTCAATAAAAGAATTCAATAATGCTTTTAAAATAACGCTTGTTGCTGTTTGTTTGTTTCCTTGTTATTCTTCAAGGAAATGATTAACAGAATTATTGATAATTGTAGTCAAATTAATTAAATTTTTAGTCTTTTTTTAAGAAAATCCTTACCTCAAAATCAAGCAAGTAAGGTATTACAATTATATTACTTTGATTATTTGGATCGCCTAACCTACTTTTAAGATAAACTGCAATTAATTAAGATAGGTATTTGTGTGGTGGGTATTTATAGATAAATAAAAGGGAAATTGTGTGGGAGAGGGGTAATATTTGAATACGTAATTATATTAAGATGCACTATGAAAAACTGAAATGTAAAGTGAAGCGATAAAGGATAAAGCGAAGATAGTCAAAGAAATAATTAAATTATACATATTTCAGGAACGGATGGCTGGAAAGTAAGATATGGCAGCTTAAGCGATGAAGAAAATAGACAAATATCAGTTTAGCATGAATCATAGAATAGGGTCAGGTTCTTACGCGAATGTCTACAAAGGAGAAGATAAAGAGACAGGGAAAATAGTCGCGATTAAGATGATAAATAGGTAGAAGATATCGCAAGAAGATTACTTGATGAACGGGTTATTGCAAGAAATATAAATCATGAAGAAATTAAAATCAGACTACATTGTGAAACTGATTGATGTTCTTGAAACGAAAAACAACTACTATATAGTGCAGGAGTATTGCGATCAAGGCGATTTCAGGCATTATTTGAATATAAAGGGATTTTTAGATGAAAAGGAAGCTAAACAGGTGCTGGTTAATTTATTGAGTGGATTTCTTGAATTACTCAAACATGGCATTATTCACAGGGATCTAAAACCAGAAAATATACTGATTTCAACCAAAAACAAACAAGTAACAGATTTGTATTTAGTTTCTTTCAGCACTATTCCGTTCTTTAAGAGAGAGTCAGAGAATGCGCTTTGATTTGAGTTCATCGTGATAATTAATAAATATTTTGTGAAAACAAAACAAAAAATTAGACTGGAGAACTGATTTTCAAACTGGCTGACTTTGGATTTTCAAGGACAGTAGATAATTTTCGCAGGCAGCTTTTGAAGAGCTTAGTTGGTACTCCACTGTATATGAGTCCTTAAATATTAATGTTCTAGAAGTACACTTCTAAAAGCGATATCTGGAGCATTGGATTGATATTTTATGAGATGCTTTACGGGAAAATGCCTTGGGTGGTTCAAAGTTAATATTAGTTAGTAGAAATGATCAAAAAAGGCACTATAAACTGGATAATGAATGCGAATGGATCGACAACTCCCAGCGATCAGGCAATCAATTTCATGTACAAGTGCTTGCAAGTCGAAGAAGAAAAGAGAATTCAATGGGATGACATCTACGCGCATCCTTTATTTGGAGATTATTTCTCTCATTTCTTAGAGAAAAACAAAAATTTAGAAGATAAAGCACTGTATTTGATAAATAATTTGAGACAAAAGATTCATTCTACGAACACAGATTTGCTGGAGTTATTCAGTCACTTTGATTTAACTAATGAATCGAAACTTGACATTAAGGAATTTGAGTAATTAATGAAATAAATCGATACTGAACTAAATCGAGAAGAAATAGAGTATATTTTCAATAAATTCGATAGCGATGGTGATAATAAGATTGATTTTACTGAATTCTAGAAATGGCTGGAGAATAATAATATTAGACTAAGTATGCACAACAGCTAACTCTGCAAGAGATAAATTATTGACTAAAAACTAGATGAAGAACTCAAGCTAATTATTGATGCGTAATAATAACTTTTATCATAATAATCAGAGGAAAAAGATGATTCGTACTAAGATGATTTGTTTAATGAGCAATCACCTTCGTAGAAATAAGAATAATAGCAGTAGTAGTTGTAGTAGAAGCAATCAGATTAATTGTTAGTCTTGCAATAGTAATAATAATCGTAGAGAAATAAGCAAGCAGACACGTAAGAACTAGCGAATTCATCATCTTCAGAGACGACGAAGAACACAAAAGAACCTCTTGTTAAAAAATATTCGTCCGAAGAAAAAGCTATCATTGCAATAGGAAAGCTGCGATTAGCAATTGAAAAGTACTAAATCGATAAAAAGGAGTTATTCTCTCGCTACGATAAGAATAACGCTGATTCATTGTCTCTGCATGAGTTCACAAGGATGATTAAGAAAATTGATGATAAGCTCGTTAGTGAGGAAATCGAATTGGCGTTTAAAAAGTTTGATACTTTAAACGCAGGGAAAATTACATTTGCATAGTTCCTCACGACAATAGAGAATATCAGTAATTCAGTACATATTTCAGTGAAGCACACTAAATCAATGGCGGAGACACCGAAAGATCAGAAAGTTAATTATGAAAGTGCACCTAACAGTGGATAATGAATGAATAGGTCAATGAAATACACCAAAATAATTCATTTTTTCTTTTCTTGAAATAACCTTATTTTAAAAAACCTCTTGAGACTGTATTTGATGATTCAGTTTGTCAATTCATTTTGATTATTTGATTATTATTGGATTCCCTTTGAGAAAATATGGTTTAATAAGTTTTATAAAAACAAATTGTTATGAAATATCTACTCAGAGTTACACAAAGGTATGACTAAAAATCTACATACAATTTCGAATAGAGTGAGTGCAAAGGAATGAAAAAAAAACGATAAAAGGTGATTAGGATGGCATTTATATTTCTATTTTAAATCGCTACTAGGTTCTGAGGTTAGCTCTTTATATAAACAATTTGATTTTTCACTTAGTCTTGAGACTATTATCCCATCTAATTTGAGATGAAATTATCCCTGGATTTTTACTAACGTAGTATTTATGTGGTTTTCTTCCAATTTGATTTAGATTAGTCGTCATGTAATGCTTTTTATCTACAACATTGCGGTTTCCAATTTCTATTACGCTTCTGTTCACATAGAATTGTTTCAAATCGGGTGTTTTCAATCGAGAACGCTGAGCATTTGGATTGTAAATCTCTAATGGTTTTTCTGTACCCATTCCAGCGAAACTCTATGCCCTACTTCGATATGCCTCAGTGTTCATAGATGTCTTGTAGAATGACTTATTCATTGTAGATTGGGTTTAGGACATATTTGACGCTGAGAAGGGTCGCTGATAAAAAGGAACTGCTTCATAGTCGTCTCCTTTCTTTTTGATAAACGAGCAAGTTGATATTTTGTTTTCATGGAAAATATCTGCTGATTTATCTCGTTTATGATCGCCTTGATATTGCAGCGGTATCGAGTAGCCTAAAGATAGACAATTATCTTATGTTTCTAGTTATTTCTGCAGTTGAATTGACTAAGCACGTTGTCTTCTCACCCAATAGCTTTCTTCATGCATTTTGCTGTATTTGCTCATCTGGAAAAGTCAATTTTTACACACTATTGCAATGCGAATTCTCCACTAGATCTAATTGTAAAGGGTTTGTTTTTCTTTTTCACCGAATAACTTCCTTTTTTGATTTATCATTATCCAAAAATAATTAGAATCAACTGATTGGATAAAAAAGAAGCTCTCTTTTGAGGAATCCGTTTCCAAAAGTATCAGTTAGGAAGTAATAATCAAAAATCATAGATAATTCGTATTGTTTCCTAAATTCATTGGGGTTCAAGTAACATAATACTTCTAGATTTGGATTATTAACCTAAAGTATGTAATATAATTTCATTTTTCTTAAAACAGTTATTTTTCAAATCCAAAAAACATAATGTAAAGTACATAAGACCAACAATTTGTTAAAAAAATTTCATATTCCTTCCTTGAGGGAGCGATAAACTCCCATGGAAGACGCTACAACACAGGTAGCAGCAATAAATATTCCAAGTGCAATACGAAAGAAAGAAAGATTTTTGAAATATTTGAGATGGATTATCTAAGGAATTACAAATTAATTAATGATTCCACCAAGCGATCCGATGAGCGAGATGAACTTAGTCAACTTGAAACTAAACAGTGAGATCATGAATATGACTAAAATCAGCAGATAACGAGCTCCATATCGTTTTATCAATGCAACCTGCGCTATATAAGATGTTTGATATTATCGACTATTATAAACTTTAATGTCGAAGATGTTTTTCTTGAAGCACCCGAAGTTCTCATACATCAAGATGACTACGTAGAATTTCAGAGGGTAGGAGAGAAGTATTGATGTGGTATAGAAGAGATGCACGATGAATCCAAGAAATGTTTAAGGAGAGAAATTTAGAAGTGCAACCTCTGCAGCATATTCACCGAGAGCTAATTATGTTGCAGTTGCGAATAGAAGGTAGATGAACGCAGTGAATGTTGTGGATAGATTAAAGATTCTTGGGAAATGTTTGGGATTGGCCATATTACTTCGAACTATCATCGCTATGCCCATGATTTTAAAGCTGTAGACGATTATTCCAATTGCATATGGTAGGTTTTCTGTTTTCCAAAGGTAATCATCACTTAATTCGATGTTCCCTGTGGAGATTATTAGACTCACGTCTCTGGAGATCATAAGAAATATTGCTGAAAGTCCGAGGATCAATCCCATGAAATTAGTGTGCCAAAACAGAGCAATGCTGTTGATTGAGCTGAGAGGAAGGATGATAACAAACGCGCAAAGAGCACCGATGAGTTGCATTTGTTCATCGTCGAGCTTGTGGCTCCATTCTTCTCTGATAATTTAGGAAATATACATTTCAAAAAACATAATGTACGCTAAGCACGAGCCAATGTTAGAAATCGAGCTGAAAATTCTGCAAATCAACTAGCCTAATGGTCCAAGTACTTTCAAGGATATTTCTGAAAATGTGTAGTTAATTTTGTCTTCGCCTTTAGCCCACATGTCCATGTTAATCTAGTGCAGTAGATTCACTGAATAAGCCGTCATTAATGTCACTATTATGATCAACAAGGCTCCAAGTAAATATCCCGTTAAGAAAAAAATATAAGGAAGTGCGAGAATCCCTACACTTAGGTAATACTTCAAGATCGATAGCGCTGCCTCGAAATCTGAAGAAGTTCGTTCAGGCTCAACAGTTTCAAATTATCTTTGCAAAAAAATATTCTCCATGACCAATGAGAGGGCAGCTCTTTCGTTAGAGAATGGAGAGGATCTTGGCAAGGGTGATGCAGCGGAGTAGTCATCTTCTAGATTCATATCTTGATCTAGATCTAAATGGCTTTCATAAATCTCATCTTGGAGAGGAAAAGTATGTCTTGATAACTCGAGATGGAGAGGTATTCGTGGAATGGTAGGATCTGTATCTTTCATCCCCTTTATTTAGCTCAAGTTATCATAATATTAGAATTGATTAATGAATCATAAAATAAAGAAAGATATTGCCTGCGCTAATAGAAAGTTTATCCCTCTCATTTCAAACAAAAATAGAAAAAGGACATCAAAAAACAATTATTGATAGTCTAAGAATATGCAATTATTAATATTAACTTAATTTTTAATAAATAAAAAAATAATATATATTTCTTTATTCATATTCTTTAAGGAAAATCAGAGGAATTTTCTCAAAATAAAATGAAAGATAAAGTATTTTGATTAGCAAGATTAATTTTAGGCCTTCAATCCGGAGATTTAGAGTGAGATCTCCTCTTTTTTGAGATCATCCAATTATTTGGTAAAAATAGAGACTTTTTCAATAAATCTAAAATCAGATGATTTTTCTTGCAGAATCAACCCACCCCATAAGCATTGGCACCACAGCAGCTTGATACCTTTTGGAATCTACTGCTGATCCACAAACAATCAAAAAAAAAGAACTTTTTTATTTTATAATTTTTTTATTGCTGATTGTTATCCTTCTATGATCTTTTTACTAATCATTTTTTAAGCAAGTTGCTCAAATAAGTAACGAAGCAAAAAACAGCCAGTTTGTCGAAGATTAAAAGATAATTTTATGTTCCTTTTTTACCTTAATATTTTTACTTATTTCTATCTTTTTTTTCACCGTTACTGGTCAATTTTTTTGCAAAGCAAAATTCTATGATTCATCATAAAAATTAATCATTTAGGAGCAATAGAACCAATAATTTACTTTTCCTTTATCGGCAAATTTTCAAACATAAAGTAATACATAAAATACCACATTTTTCTAATCAAAAGATTAAAAAGAAAATATCATAGAAATACATGTTTACAATACAAAGAGAATGAACTTTAATAATTGAAAAATGACGTAATAGAACTTTAAACATAAGATATAAATCATATTCAAATCAATATAAAAAGGGAATGGGAGTATGTTGAGAGTAGAAATAATCTGATATGACATTGTTTTAGAAGTTAATAGTATATTAAAGTGAGTCTTCTTCAAAGGGTGAAGGTAGTAATACCTACTAGAGAATCAGCTGGTTTAATCGTTCGTATTTACTTCTGATACTAATAAACTTATCGAGAAGATTGGAAATCTAGCTTGTGACTGTTTATGCAAATTCTCTGCTAGCGTTGTTCTAAATAATATATTCCTCTGCACTCCTGACAAGATGCAAATCCATTGATAAACTAAGTGGAATTTCTTTTGATTAATAGTAGTTTTTTAAATGAGGGATTTCAACACAGTCAAACAGACTACTACGTGCGTTAGTCAACATTTCCATGATTTTTTCAAATTCTAAACTTATTTAGATAGGACTATTCATCAGCGTATTCAGACTGATTTTCCTGAGAAGAAGAAAAAAAGCTCCTGGAAATGATTGTTTGTAGAAATAATATTTTTATATTTCTTGGAGGTGCCCTTTAGAAACCACCCTTACAGTTAATTAAAACTAAGAGCTGCTGTGCTCATAAGGCTATGCTCATAAGGCTATGCGATTCAATCTTGGAGAATCCTATCTTACTGGAGAATAAAAAACACCCAACATTACTGAATCAATTAGTTTCCTCCCCACAAGTAAATTAGATGTACATTTAAAACATAAAAATAAGAAGCACCAATATATATTCTTTGCTTCATTGAGCTTGTATTTTCATTTCTGCAAGCTCTGCCGATGCTCTTTCATATTATTCCTTCCAATTCTCAATTTCTTTTTGGACTTCCTCGATTTATTTTTTCAAATAAATTATCTCATCCTGATCTTGCTAATTTCTTATGGAAGACTATCCTGACATTATACTTTCATTCCCAGTTGGATGTCGTCGTAGAATCGCACTTTTCATGCTGGAGGCAGAGGAATACAGAGAAATATTAGCTGGAGAAGTTGAAGATTTCCTATAACTCGAACCACTTCGGTACTCTTTTTTGTACTTTTCAATTTCACTGGATTCTACTGCTTGCTTGATTGACGATCTTCTTCCAGAAACTTGTTATTACGATCCTAATTCACTCCTCCCACAATTGAGATAACTTGAATTCTCTTCTGCTCCATTCCTGTATTTCTCCTAAGGATTTATTTTATTTTCAGCATCTCCAAAGTTGGATTTGTTCATCGAAACAAGTTCTCCTGGCGTTGGTGTTTGCATTTAGCTATCATAACTACCTTTATGCACTTACGGATTATTCGAAGAGTTGTTTTTCTCTTCCTCATCTTCATAATGATTGTTGTTATTCTATTAATTACCGTAGACATTCTATTATTGCTGTTGTAGTTGCTGCTGTTATTGCAAATAATTATAATTTAATGGCTTGATTAGATGCAAGTACTTTCTTCGGAATTGATCATAAGACATCTACTGACTTTAGAACGCAGCAGCATCGATAAGAAAAGTGTCAATGAAGTCAGTTTCGTTGAAGACACTACTCAGACGCTGCTCAAAAGAAGGTGAACTTACTTGAGTTAATCCCTTTTCTACGAGAATCTTGAAATCATTACCATACTATTTGACTAAGGCAACTCTGGCACTAAATGCATCCATGTCAAGTTGATCTTCTGGTTACAAACTTTACCTTAAACCTTCTTTGACCTTGGAAAATGCCACTAATACTTACACTATTATCACAGAGAACTCACTTGGACGCTGCGTGTTAAGATTCAAACCTTGAATATAACTGAAATTATTGGTTATTCCATTTCCTGGTGGCGCTGAAGATTATTGATTAGGATTTGGATATTGCTATGATTATTGAGTTTCGTTCTTTTAAGATATCTACTAAGCGTGTTACTGCTAGAGCTTTTCATCTGTGTTGTTGTTGATATTTGCTGTCTGAGAACCATTAATCGGCTTAATGATCTCTCCCTTGAAGTAATTTAGATGCTCTGGAAAAGTAACACCTTATCGAGCAAGTTCACTTACTTCTTCTGAAAAAGAAGAATCCGGAAACCATTACGCCCAAACGAGCAAACACTCTAAGGCAAGACGGAAGAAGCTATTCCCAACGATGGCTTATTCATTCGTAGGTTTTTCGGAAAAATAAAATTTCCCTCGATCTTCATCTTTTTTCGCGCAATCGAACAGCGCACATCTCCCTAAAGCAGGTAATACTCTTTCAGCTACAAGCTCAGAGTAGGCTGAGATCCCACTGTTATCTTTGCTTAAAGTTTCTTTCACAAACCGCAAAGCATGCAGAAGAACAAATGGTTTTTCGTCTTTTTATTTGTTAAGTGATTGCGCAATGTTTTCCGTCAAAGCTAACATCGTGCGTACATCACCTTCATGGATACTTTGCTTGTATAATTTAGAAGACTTTTTGTATTCTTCTGGACTGGAGAACATAGCTAAGATAGCCTCGCGACTGATATCCAGAGCACTCATACTCATTGTAATATATTTCTGCTCCCCCTGAATATTTTGCAATAATTTACCTTTATTTGATAATTAGTAATAGTAATGCGTTCAAACTCTCTTTCTAACAGTTTACTAATACAACATGTAACTCCTTTTGAAGCTTTGAGAGAGAGAGAATTAATAAATTAGAAAAGTGTTAAGAGATAAATAGAGTAGATTTAATTTAGGAATTAGTATTGTTCATTTTATGGACATCAATAATCATATTTAATTTGAAACTCGAGATAATCTCCGATCATAAAAGAGAATGACAAAAGTGTCTAATTTTCTTCATTATCATCGATATCTTAATCATAAATCGTTCCTAATCGTTTACTCACCCATTTATAATATTTAGGGTCTTAGAATATCGAACTCATGTGGAATCGTAAGTTCTTCACTGATCGAGGTAGACTCAATTTGGATTTCACTTCTTGTGCGATCTCTCTCAATGTTGAATCTTTCCTAATTTCCAATAAATTTAGTATTAATAGAACTGCTTTGTGATAGCAGAAACTCAATGTGACTAATTGAAGTATTCTGAAATTGAAATAACACATAGAATTCTAAACGCTTGATATTTTTATTTTACCATGCATACACATTGACTACATCGTATTTCTCAGCTGCTCTACCTTCTTCAAAGTACTTGATCCTAATAATAAACATTCAAATACTTATTATTCATATCGTTTTAAGATAAGTTTCTTACTGCAAAATATCATTTTCGATGAAGAATACTCGAATCAAGAATGGACAAATCTGTTTTCATAACGTTCTTAATCGATCAAACAAGGATTGAATCTTTCTGAATTAATCACTCTTATGAAGCAAGAGATTGTTACCTCTTTTCGATTCACTGGGTAGGCGGCAACCTGCGATCTATTTTAAGTTGAATGTTACTACTTCATGTTCAATGTATCTTGATTAATTTAAATTTTTTTTGAGCCAATAATTTCTTGATTTGTTTGATTTGTCGGGAGGATATTTTATCTTTCTAATAACGTCTTCCAAGTTGTTCATTTCCAATCCCTTTTTTAATTCGCTCTTTTTGGAAGATAATTAATCGGGAATAATTACTAAAACATGTGAAGAAAATATCCCTTCTAGCATGAAAGATTCTTAATACATCTTCTCTGGAGAAATTTATTTGAAAGAAATCTGTACAGAGCTCGTCATAATTTCCTCTGATCTCCTCATAGAAAGATTTCTCAAATAATATAATTCAAAATATTTCCCAAACACTTTAATACCCCCCCTTAGCGCTCAAAAAATATGACAACTAAATCCTTCCTACCTCTCTTCGAAAAGTTTGTCCATCATCCAAATCTTAAGCATACCTTTGCAGGTCCTATCTACAGCAAGTTTAAGCTTATCGAAGACCCTCATCCTCTCATCACCAACTCCAATCAGATTCTGCTCAAATACAAAGTCCCTAGATCAATGTGCAACTTCTTTGGGGTGGCACATGGTGGAGCTTTGGCAACACTTGTAGATTGCTCAACAACTTTAGCCATCTTGAAAGTCGATGAAGCTATGAGATTAACTACCACTATTGAGCTTTCTCAGCATTGTCTTTCCCCTTGCAACGTAGCTGAGGAGATTCTGATCAAGGCGGAGTGCATTAGAGTTGGAAAAACAGTAGCTTTTGCTCAAGCAGAAATCTACAGCAAAAATGGAACAAATGTTGCAGTCATGGGCAGATAAACGAAATTCATCATGCCAAAGCCATGGGATCATAGCTTTATCACAGATGAGCAAAGACAAAAGATGCAATAGCAAGAAGAAGATGAGAAAAAGCATGAATGAAGACACAATATAAATTGAATTTTCTTTTCGAGATGTTCATATTGATATGAGTATCTCCTAACTTCAAGAGAAGTTGTTTCAATCTTGTAATGCTTCAAAGCAAATAGCTTTAAAAAATAATATTTTAATATAAATTCTAATATGTCAAGCAGATAATATAAAAGTGAACTGATATTTACAATTATTCAATGGGAAATATCCAAATAAAGATAAGAAATACAGCCTCCACATGCATATGCACATAAGAATATTATTGGATATTGAAATAATTATGAATTAGTTTAAGCTCATTTATGTTGAGCCTGTTGATTTTCCTTGAAACCACTGAAGAAAGCAAGCACACAGGTTATATCATCTACAGAATCCCCTTCCTTTGTTTCAAAAAAAAAGCAAAAATGTCAATTTCCAAATCAAATATCTGCATCATAAGTCCCTTACTTTAAGCCATTCTTTGCAAGAGAGTTGAATTATTTTATTTGCCGATTCTTCCATTTTATTGTCTTTGAAGAACGGAGCAATTATGTTTGTAACCTGAATACCAAAAAGATTGATTTTCATTTAAAAATAGCAAAGAATTCTAGCAAATCAACGTTACTTCTGCATTGCTAATAAACTCCCAGACTCCATCAGAAGCTACAACCAAAATCTTGTCTTCATCTGAAAGAACATGCTAAATGATCTCTGGCTCTGAAATGATTCCACATTCTCTTCCCATTGAGTCTCCCATGCTCCTATGAAGGTTAAAAGATATTCATTTTTATTTTAGATTACTTTAAACTCAATCAAATACTAACCTGCTCATTGCTAAGCCTGGCATGTCTACGTGTTTCTTCCAGACTCTGAAAATTCCACCTTTTTAACCTAATCCATTTGTGCTTTACTCAACTCGTCCTCCATTGGAATGAATTCTTGCACGCTCCTGTGGGTTTTCAGGTTTGTGATCTTTAGATAACTCATATTATTTCCAGGATAACCCATTATGGCTCGCAATAATCGCTCTTGAATCACCTGTGTTAGCGCAGAAAATTTAGTTGTAGTGCATAACTACTGTGACGGCTGTGCTTCCACTAAGTGAAACGTCGATTTAATGCTATGAAAGGAGCTCTCTACTAGTCTAAGCATAAGACCTAATCAAGCACCCAGGAATATCTAGCTTATCACTGTCTAATCCACCTTAAATTCTAATTTCTTTTTGTAGATACTTCATAATCCTTTTCTTTACAAAATTTGATACTTCTCCTCCATATTCACCTAATAAATTTTGCAAAATATATCAACTAACAGATTAAGAAAAGTAAGAATAATCATCTTACCATGTCCATCATAGACTCCAAATAGACTGCAATTACTATTCCCACAAAAATTTAACTCGCACAACCCCGCATCTTAGTTTTCCTTTCTCACAAACTGAGAATATTATCCTGGTCTTGTCTTGAGAACTGTTTGAAATATTGGTATTTTTTTAAGCACAGTTGAAGCTAAAATGTTGCTGCTTCTAAAGCTTCGAACTGGCTTATTCATTTAAGGCTAATAACAAAACAAATTAATTATTTAACTTTTAAAGTATTTTACAGAAAAAAATGTAAAAATATGATGAAAATTAATAAAATTACTGAAATCGTTGCTGCTTGCTATGTTGGAGAAGAAACTTATCTACTTTCTTAATCTTCAATTTCCTTATCTGAACTTGATTTAAGACCTTTTCTACCTCCGTTTGAAGGCACATTTTGAGGAGCAAGTGACCGAATAAGCTGTGTTGGATAAGTCATTTTCTTAGCGCCAACTTCAGTCTATTGATCATTAGGTTTTAATTTATTTTCATTTGGTTTTAAAGATACATTTTAAAATCTTGGGCTAGGTCCATTAGGCGTAATACCTTAGATCTTTGACTGATTAGTTGTTGAAAAAACTGCCGATCGACTAGCGTAATCTTTTTTAAGATTGCTTTCAGTGTCTTTCCCTCCAATATACAAATGATGTGTGCTGCTTTTAATTCTAAAATCTGGAGGACTTCCCTTTGTAGCTACATTATCTTCTGCTTTTACTGACCTTAGAGTTAATTTCCCATCATTTTTAGGAGAAGGTTTAGATTCTCCACCCAGTTATTAATCCTTAGTTATCTTACTCTTTGGAAAGTAATCTTCATTACTAGTTGAAAATAACAAGAAATCAGAGGATATTTTAAATTAAAGTTAAATCAGAAGTTGAACATCTTTTCAAGAAAAACAAAGTTAGATTATATTACTTTGCAGTTTTTTTGATTTTTTTCTCGGAAAAAGAAGAAGAAATATTAAGTTGATTTAGTAGTTATTAATCGGCTATGCTGATGCTACTGTTTTCTTTCGAAACTGCATTCAGGAGATAGGATTTAGCACCCTCACCCGATTGAATATAATTATAATGTTAAAACTATCTGCTTTAGGGAGGAGTTGATAATTCCATATCTTGTTACTCTCTCCTAATCCTAAAATCAACAAGAAGCACAGAGGAAATATTATGAAATTCGAATTATTTTAGGTTTTAATTATGAATACATTTGATAAGAATTAGAGTTATTCTTTGTAAAATAGTTTGGAGACGAGCTGGAAGCAGGCTCCCTAGATTATCTTGCTCCTGCGGGTATTTTCATATCTCTTTTTTGTCCAGAATCTACATTATTACTTGATCGCATAGCAAGTTTTTCTCCATTATCTGCAAATTATATTTGGTTTAGTTTTCTTGTCAATTCGCAATGAAAGAAATCAAACAAATCAGTACTTATCTACACAGAAGAAGAAATAAGCCTTCTAGCGTTTGAATGTGCATTCTAAGATAATTTCGGTTGATCTGCAGGTTGATTGGCTGCAAGTTAAAGGAAAGAAAAACACCGTTTCAAAACTGAAAAAAATCATTTTTAGTTAGAAATACCAGTGTATCTTTATGAAGGCATAGCGTTGCTGGTCTTATTGATGTTGTTAATATTATTCAGAGATAACTGATTCATTTTGTGTCTGCTTGAATCTAGTTTAGCTACGTTCATCTCCTTGTCATTTCTCAGTGTAAAAGAGCTCATTTCGATTTATGTTGTTTTGCAACTTTTTGTTTGGGAGAATTCGATAATTTTTCTTTTTCTTTTTTGGGATAAACTGAGCCAGAACTGAGGGAAGTCTTGACTGGACATTGAGTATTTCAAGCATAAATTAAGTACAAATATTTCAGCTTTATGCTTCAAAAAAATATACAAAAAGCATAAAAAAGCAAAATTCATCGACAAAGAGATTATTATCAAATGTATTAGTTTTTTGTTATCGAAATATCAAAAATCTTCTCTTGATAAAAGTCAATCAATTGATCTCCCCCTCATCTTTTCTCGCCAGCCTGCCATAAGTGCTCTACGATGTTTTAATATCAACAATTAATATTCTCTCCTAGAAACTAACTCTTTTTCTTCCATTTGACCTTAGTTAGCATGCTGACAATGAAGAAGACAAATTCGAAGGAGAACAATCATTATGTTTTTGCTAATATTGTTTTGTTCGAATTAGAGTTCTCTTTTAAATTAGAGAATCAGATAGGTTATTGTATTTCTGAGTTTCATTGATGGTCGAAAGAGTTTATTTCTCTGGTTCTTGTTGTGTATCAAGTTCTCTATTCTTGAGAACTCCTCTTTGTTGTCTTAAAAGAGCAGAAATAGGTTATAAAGACGGAATTATTCTGGCTGTCTGTTGAGGAGAAACAGTCGAATCAATTAATTTTACAACTTGGATTTATTAGTTTGTTGTGCTGGGTTTAGTTTCTTTTTCAGGGAATAATTGTCTGAGATTTTACTTCATGTACCTTGGCTTTTTCTCAGGGCTCTCAGATTTATTTTTTTCAGATGTTTATTGGAAAAAAGCAGGAATAGGAGACTGGTTTCCACTAATATTGCTGGAAATCGATTCAAAATTTGTTATGCTTGGGACATTAAATTCTGTGATGTTAGTTATGTTCCAATTATGCTATTCTTAAGCTGAATTTGCAATGATCTGTTCTGATTTATTTTGGTTAAGAATTAGTCTCTCCGAAGCGTTTAAGAGTGAAATATTACCTGTTGATTTTATTTTCAAAGGGCTAGCATTCTTTAGAGGCTTATTAAGAGATGATACACTTTAGCTATTTGTTAAGCCTTGCTGAGAATTTGGAGTATTATTAGAAATATAATCTCCATTCATTTTTGGTAGGATTTGAGAATTATTATTTCTATTGTTTATTAAGTCATTTGATTCTTCAATATCTGATGGATATTTAGGTTGAGAAAGCTTATCGTAATTTGCACTGTAGTTATAACTATCATGGACTCTAGGGAATCGTATATGCTTCTACGGCGAGGATGAAAAGGGTGAAAAATGAGGTGATTTCAAAACGATTTCAGGAGAAAGTTGATTAAAGTTTTTTTAGGCATTCTAATCATTGACCTACTGTTTTGCTGCTTCTTACATATAAAGTTCCATATCATTATACTCTTTGTTTTGAGACTAATCTAATAATTCCTGAGATGGATCTCCTAAACTTTAAAGCTGCTAAACTTAATCAAAGGAATCTCTAACCTTAAGATGCTTTTAAAAAATAGGAGTGCAATCATTACTACATGGAGAAAGCATTTTACTTAAATTAAGTGAATCAGAAAGCTAATCTCTCTGCTATTTCCCAGAGTTTCCCATCCATAATTCTAGCTTACTTCTTGGTGGTTTGGAAACAGAACCTCTTTGTGAACCAAAGAGATCAATATTCGCCTTCTTAACTGGACTTAAAGGAGCTTAAAGGTAGGTTGATTTCGTTTCACCTGCTGATTCTGATGACTAAAGAGGAATTTCATTATTGGTAACTGTTTATTCTTAATTTTCAATGTTTTTAGCAGTTATAGGAAGTTCCCAAATTTCAGGGAAAATTTCTATTGCTTGTTTTTTTGGGCTAGGAGAATTATTCAATAGAGAGAACGAAGAAGAAGAATGATTATTTTAGTTGTTTATATCTGGACTCTTATATTAGCGTTTCCTACTACTACTTAACCCAAATAAAGCTGGAGGGATGTAAGATCTTTTCGTAAGCTTAATCGTTGGGGAAAGTGCTTGATTTGGAGAGCTTAAATTGTCTTAAATTGAATCTGAATGAATTTAATTTACTAATATGGGTTCCATATTGATATCTCCTTTTCCTACGAGCCAATCTTTTAGAATATCTTCTTCATATTTCTATGTTCCTGCTGGATTGGTAATCTGCAGTGGATTTAGTTTGGTAGGGCGTTTGGTTGGTGAAAATAGTTCATAAGAATCAGAAATTGCGTCATTAGTAGCAGGGTTCTAAACTAGTTCGTTTAAAAAATTCGATACTTTCTTGATTCTTTGAGGAATTCTAGGGAGAAGCATTGAGCGCTCAGTAAAGAAGCTCTAGTCTGCTTGTTCAGTTTATTTAAGCTGATCTCGTAAAGAAAACTATCCATCTTTTTCACTTTTAAGAAAACTCAATTTATGCTTGTGAATGGCTAGTTTTGTTGGAGAAGAAGAACCTTTTTGGGAAGATTCAAAAATATTAGTTCCTACTGATAAACGATGATCAGAACTATGCGATATGGTCAAGATATTAGCATGTCTTGAGTTATTGGTATCCAGAAATGTTGGCTTGCTAGAGGAGTTTTGCATAATTTTCTCTAGAGGAGTGCAAAAAGAGCTGGGAGATGCAGAAAAATCTTTTAGTCGTGGACCATTGAAAGATACGGTCATCGACTAAGAGGGTAAAAGCTCAGTCGATTGGAGAGAGGACAAAGGGATAGGTAGGAATGAACTATGTCGAGAAATGAGTGTTTAAGTTGGGAAATCTCGAAGGTCACTCCTTCTACTAGCACTGCTATTCATAGATAAAGTAACCTAATTTCGCAACTAAGTTGTTTAATTATTATTGTTATTTTTTCAAACTGGCCCTCTTTTCGGTATGCTCGCTATGAAAAATAATAATAATAAAACCACTTGTATAATTAAAATCTGGCAAGTCTAACATTAATTTACTTCAATCATCTTTCTTGATTCAAATTAAAATTTTCTGTGGATATGATTACAGTTTTTAGCCTTTTGCAAGGTCAAAATCAATTTCTTAATCTTATTTCATATTTAGCGAAATATTAAGTTTTTCTTACTTCTCCCAAAAATTTTCATGTGCTAAAGTACCACTAATTTTCAATCTAATCTCTTTGCTTAGTCCACTTAAAAATAGATTCGGAAAAATGCCAAAGAAAATTCAAGAAATAAATGATTCACGATACAAAAGAGTGGTAGAGAATTAATGCATTTAAAATGAGTTACTAAACAAAGGAATTGGGAGAATGATTGAGTGGTTTTGAGAAATACTAGAGAAGAGAATAAATTAATTTGTCCACAATTTAAGATACTATAATACGTAACTAGAATAAGAAAATTGTGGTCATATTCAAACTACTTCATTCTTTTTACTGTTTTACACAAAGTGATGAGTTCGAGAAGTCAACAACTAAGAATGATCAAAGTCTTAATAACTGTATTATTTCTTTTATTTGAACTAATTTACTATTTTGGATTAAGTTAGAATAGATTATTGAGAAAATAACATATTTTACCAAAAAATAAAAAAATGCTATTAACTTTTAAAAATTTTAGTCGAATAACAGGAAAAATATGATGGAGATAATTAATAATTTCTTGAATTATGTATTGTATGATTCTAATCCACCAACAAATTAGAAAGAGAGAAAGGTATTATGTAGAAGAATGTTTTGGAAATAGAAAAAATAAGTCTGGAGCAATAAATAAGCACCAAAAAAATTAAAAAAAATATAATTTATTGTTAGCAGTCTGTATCCCTTTTGATGTTTTCCAAGCATAAAATAATCTATTTTCTTCTTTTTTGTTTTAAAAGATCCTTTTCTATTCTTGAAAATAGTTTCAAAAAGAAAACAAAGTTTTTTAAATGAGATAACATAGAATAATAAGCTCCAAACAATAATAGATTTCATACACATAAAATGTTGTAAATTTTTAACAAAAAAATATTTAATAGCACATAAACAACATTATCAAGATATAATATTTGTTTCAAGCTTTGTTTGTCCTCTTCCCACTGTGAGCTATTTTAGTTAATTTTGCTTTTCAAGGAATGAGAGTAATCAAACACAAACAATTCAAAAATCAATATTGTTGGGTTGAATAAGATTCTTCATATTAGTCCCCGATCATTCTTCGGCTGTTCGTTTAATTATTTTCTAAGATACTTGATCGATTAACACTGCTGTTTCTCTGTGAAATATTTCGATTTGTTGCTGATGACGCCATCGAATTACCAAATGTACTCCCTCCTTGCGATCCATCTCTTCCGAATTTCTACAAGAAATTAATTGTCTTCGCACTTAAGCGATATCCAAGGTTGGAAGGTTGCTTTGAGATCATTTCTCTTCCTTGACTTTGACTCTGATGGTTAGCGAAACTTTTATTGAGTCCAACTTCGTTGATTTAAGAGTTGCTAGAGCTATTCATAGTTGGAGTGCCTGCTAATGGAGATCGATTTTAGAAATGAAAACTTGTGCTGAGATGCTAGCTGTTGTGATGTATTTTCGAATCTGTATGATTGGATGGGACATTTTGCTAGTTTTGAGATGTCCAGGACTATCTATTATCACGTTTATAAGTTGTTTAGGAGTATGGTTGCTATTAGGCTTGCTATTGTTGCTATTAATATGGACTGGAATGATAATTTGCAGTAACCTATTGGGTATTTTTATCAAACGGACTATTCGAGCTTCGAGGCCCTAGATTTAGTAAACTTCTAGCTGATTTAACATTAGAAACTCCTTCATTACCTCGAGAGCTAGTAGAAGCGTGAGGATTCATGATTTATGTTGGTTATAACTATGCTGGGGGTTATCCAGTAGAATCATCTGTCTGAACGGATGTCTAATTGCTTTCTTGGTGGTTTTAAAAAGGTTAAAAACCTTGATTCTATTTGGTTTGATAATTGTTATTTCCATTTGAATTCAGTATTCCATTTGAACTGCGATTTGCTGCGATTCTACTCTGATTGTTGGTATTATTTTTATTGTTCGAAGAGATTTAACTTTGGATTTTAGAGTTATTTGTCGCATTTGCACTACTGAAAAATGGTTTTTGCTAAATTAAATCGTTTGATTATGTAAGATCTTTATTGAGTGGAGAAGGTGATTAGAAGCCAGCAGTAGCAATCGTCTATCGATTATTCAGCCCTGAGGTATTTGGATCTTCTCGATATTAGACAGAGTTAAGCGGTGATTGTTGTAGATTGAAATCAGGATAATTTCCAGATGGTGGAGGTGTGAGATTGAGTACTGATGATTTAGAAGGATGGAGTCTTCCAAGTGGCGATAATGAAGAAGGAGTTGGTGATCTAAGATGATTTTGATTAAGCTAAGAGAAGTTCAATTGAGAGTTGTTGTTACAGACTGAATTGTATGCTAAGATTTTGAGTGTATAAACTTGTAACCTTTTCAAGTAGCCGTCTTAAAATTGTCTCAGCAAATACAATGCAGCTGAGTATCTGGTATGGACGTGTCGACTGTGCATATCCTCAATTTATTCACAAGCCACAGCTGCTAGTCTTTTTTAGCTTAAACTTTCATTCCACTTCTGAAAATACCTCTTGACTTGTTCAAATCTGCATTGGCGTTATTCGAGCAAATTAGCGAACAAAGCTGTAGCTAGACATTTAGATTTGGCTTTCTTCTCGATTGTCAAGTCCTCTAATCTCTAGAAACAAAAGGAATCAAGAAATTAATCAATTACTTCGCTTGAAAGTACGCACATATCTGTAATTATTTAGAAATATTACGGTTTCGATTTCTATGATTTCTTCTCTCTTCCCTCCAAGTTCTTTCATGATATTCGACGAATACATTTTCTTCTTTTCTAGCTCAACTTTGTAAGCAAGCAGTTACTTCTCGAGATCACAAACCTAATTTAAAAAACATGGTATTGTTATTGATCTGGCATTGATTCAAAATATTAAACTACCTTTTCTTGACTCTAATCCTTCTCTGTAATGAGTCTCTCATGGACTGACTGTCTCCAAACTTATAAGCAAGAATAGATATTCCTTTTTTCATGTCTGTCACGAATATTTGAGCATATCTTAAGATGTAGTCGTTCTCTGTAGAAACTTTCTCGAAGTCTATTTTTGATAACTCTTCCTAATTTATGCACTGTTTCTTCAAGTGTATTGCTCATAGAAGTACTGCACACAGTCTCACAAGCGAGATCTATTCATATGAAGAAAGAAATTAATTCAAAAATATTCACAACGATTCATTTAGTTTTGGAAGTTACATTAAACAGAATTGGCTTGGAATTCTAACGGAAAGAGTGTAGTCTGCACGCAGCGATCTTCTCGAGATGAATTAGCAGGTTGCAACACACTACAGGACACTACTTCCCAACCGTTTTTGAATGCTTCATCTTTTTTCACTGCTTACGCTAAGCTATAAACTGCTCCTGTTTCTAGAGCTGTGTACTCAAGCTTTTTCCAAATTGGATTCAGCCCTACAACTTACTTAGACTCATAATCTACAAGAACAAATTAGATTTATTTTAAATTTGGCAGATGCTTTGTAATTTTTTTATTATTGAAGCAGCTATCCACTGTGCGAAGGATGCCTCGTAAAGTAGGTATTTCAACTTTCTCTAAAGCCTCTCCAACTGCAGTGAACACTTCTTGAACTGGTTGAGGCTAAACGAAGCTGTGATTTTTTAATTTTCTAAAAGACTAATCTACTTGTTGTTTTTAAAAGCGAAGAAGAATTTAGAATCCTAAGGGGATGCTAACTTGTTATTTATTCTTTTAGACAGCTGTAATAGTGCTTATTGACTAAAGCAGCTTAGAGGCAGCTGAGATTTTATGTTTTTTTGTTAAATTACTCAATATTTTTAACCCTTTTTCGATGCGGTTTTCCGTAAAAGCACTTTAACGTAAAGTATGTATTGCTTATCTTTTTTTTCGTTGCAGAATCTCTAGTAGTACTTTACCAAAGCACCTTGCTTTAACCTTTAAAAGAGACATGTCTTTCTACATTCTAGCAAGGATTGCAGGAGCTTTAACCGCTTAAAATGCCTGCATTATCAACAATTTATTGTTTTGTGTGATTATTTCCTCACATTTTATCAACCCAGCATATCTACTATTTATCATTGAGTTCTGTTCTTTCAAGGCTCTGAAGCCTTCTCCTAAGTTCCTCCTAACAGATGTATCCATTATGACCTTAATTTATGCCAGCCCTCGCACTGTCTTTTCCTAAATGTTAGCCTTTAAAAAATGCAATTTAGGATTCATTTTTGTTTTAAACTGAATTTATTGATTATTTTACCTAAACCTTCATGGTGTATTGCCATTTGTAGAAGAATTACATAACAATTTGTTTCTCTTTCATCGCTGCTTTTTCAAGTAATAGAGAAACCTAGCTTTAAATCCTTGATGAGCGGACAATCTACTATTGCGTGCTAATCCTCGCTTTGTTTGCAAGTTGAAAAAAAGCATACATTTTATTCGCTGAAGAACGCTACTCAATGAGACTAGAAAGCCTCCAGAAACACATACTCTTCCGTTGTTAATTCACAAATACATTAATATCCGTGATTGATTCCAGCAGATTCAGCTTATTATTCTCTTCAAAAACCTCTTTCAGCGTATTTGAGAGACTGCTCTCAACAAGATTCCTAAATTTCTTTCGATTAAATTTCCTCAACCTATCAATCAAATCCCCTAGTTTTTCTATTATCTCCTAGAAACATTTCCCAAGAACTTCAAGAGCAAGTGATACATTTGTTTCTTTGTCTCTCACACACGCTATGAACTTTTATTGCATGCCCCCAACGCTATTGAGATGCTATTCTATCATTATCTGCAACATTTTCTCAGATGTCTTCGTTAAACATAAATCATTCAATTCTTTTCCCATTCTTTTGATAAATCCACTCATCTCGTGGATTAAATAAGTCGGATCAATCACAGAAGAAGTTGCAGTCCTTGCGATATCATCAACTACATATGATCTTGTTGTCGGTTAATAATTCGCTTCCAACTCAAATGAAATACCTACTTTTTAATTGTTCGATATGTTCGAAGTAATATTCTTCAGAGAGTTTCTGTAACTTCCAAGAATCTTATATTCTGAAGATGGTTGCTGTCTGCCTTGAGGTTCAGCTACTTCATTTGTTTCGTTTTCTTTTCCTGAAGTGAAAAACGATCCACCTAATCCAGCGTCAAGCGATCTATTCTGTTGTCTTTTTCGGTTAGCAACTACAGAGTTATGTGAAGGAGATAAACTTATTAGTTCTTAGGGTTTTTCATTGTATTACTACTACCCAAGTAAAGTTGCTACTTTAGCCACAGAATTTGAATTCGATCTTGAGAACACATTGTTCACCAAATATGGAGGTTTTGAGTTTGATTAAACAACTTTTGAAGTTGTCTCAGCAGTTGTTTTAGGAGTCTTTGGGAAGCATATACTCTCTATCCTGTCAATGCCTCCAAATTGATCTTACTTTTGTAAGAGATACTACTGCTAAAGGCGGCTTTGAGATGTTGACTTTGTTGCGCTCATTGAGTTTCAAATAGAAAAAAGAGGAAGAGGAGATTAGATTCAAAAAAAGCCAAATCCTTTGCGTTAATCTATCAGATTCTTTATAATTTCAAATTAATTTATCACTTTCGTTCAATTCAACGCACAACCCGCACACTCAAAAGTTAAGTTAAACTTTGATTTCACAAGTTAGAAATCCAACCAATCAATAATAATTTTCAACAGATTTTCATTTTGTTTTTTATTATTTTTTGAGAAAAAAGAATATTTTAATTATCCAAACACATTAGCATACAAATAGAGATTAGATAATACAATAACTAATGTATATATTTATTTTTCAAAGCTTGGCTCTGATTAGAAGATTATTTAATGGTTCGATATAAGTTTGATGATAATTCGATGGATTTTTTATACGATTCGCGTTTTACAGCAAACCAAGAATCTGCTTCATTTGAATGAATCTATCTTGATTCGAAGGTGTCAATTCTTGCAAACTCGTTGATTTTAGGAAACTTTAAATTGTATGATAGAAATCTTTTGAATAGGTGATGCATTTTGTTAGATTCTCATCGATATTCCTTCCATTTAGCATTTCTTCATAATTAATAGCATTCTTGAATTATTTCTCGAATACAAGGAACAGACCATTCGATTAATATGAATGAAGTGTAGTATTCCCGAGAAGACACTAGCAAAGAATCTCTAGACTTTCTTGAATGTCCTTGACGCATGTTGACTGGACTAGAATGTCAAAATCCGACATTTGTTTTCTTCCCATTTCTTATCGCTTGATTTATTCAGATTACACCCATTCTTTAATAGCTTTTTCATCCCAATTCAGATAATCTCTATTTCTGCTATCTAGATAAATAAACTCAGTTCCAGCAGCTTCAGTTTTTAATGCGATAAATGCACCCCAATGATTTGTGATCCCTAGCATCATCACAAATATTATCCTTTTATCACCAACAGCTTTGAACTCTTAAAACGCTTTCATTTGATCTTAGAGATAACGCTACTGAGGCTCTCCAGAGATTATTCTTCCAAACTAATATTCCCATGAGTGATAAAGTACGCAAACATCTTTTGAATTCGATAGGGTAGATATAAATCTATCATTGCTCTTCAGACAAATGTTTAAATAGGATCTTTCGAAATCACCATCTGTTACATCTGAATCTCTCCAAGGCCACTTGTTATTCTTAGACTCTCGAAGTCTCTTGTATTCTTAGAGATATTAGCAGATTTCAGCTTTGAATTGCCAAAAATTACCACTAGATAGGAGAGGGACATAATTTTATCCAGCTTTAAGTGCTTCTGTTATTAGCAGAATATTGAAAGTTGCATGGTATCCGCAGACGTTTCGCACGAATTACTAATGCACTCGGACATGCACAAGGGAAGATATTTCGTCAGTGGAACTTTGAAGTTGTTTTATTTCTCGAATTACCTCCAATCCACTGTTAGCGATCAATTATCTTAAAGTGACGACTTCCTCTGAAACCATTGCGTTTTATCCTTCATATGCTTGGTCAATTTCTATAAGAATATCTTTCAAGCATGACAATGCGATGCTTTTACCTTCTGTAGAATCAGGAATTTCAACTGTTATTTAAAATTTAGCCATTTCTGCTTGTTCTAATCACTACTATCAGTAAAATCAAATCAAATTTTATGAATTACTTATCTACGAGTGTAAAATCTTCAGATGGCTTAGATTACCAGATTCGATCTTATAAAACCTGATCAATCAGCAGTGCCCTTTCCTTGTCTATATGAACTAATAAACAAATGGGTTTATAAAACGGCTTGGTACTTTTAAAAATAAAGATTACAAAAATGCCTCTTATTTCTTGTTGAATTTTAGGAGAATCTTATTTATTTTTCAAATATTTAAAAATTCAAATAGCATGTGAATAATTACTAGGGAAAGCTCTACATCGATTAAGTAGAAGTTTCTACTTATTTAATCTCTCTCGTTCTCACTGGCAAAAATATAATAATGCATTTTCAAAAATCTCAATAATTTTATACTTGGCTAAACTATATTTTAATAATCAACCAAGAGACCCCCTCCAAAGACCCCTCTTTCCTTCCAGACCCCCTCCATTTGATCGAGAAAGCTTGACTTGTGCAGAATCATCTATAATTAGGATTATCCTAAACAGTCAGTTAAAAGCCAATAGCAATATTTTGAAGAAAAGAGAGTTTTTTTTATGTACAAAAATATAAAAAAGTTGAGATATTTGTTATGTTTTCATGGATGAGTTGGGTCTATAGTAGTTTTATAATAACTGCGGCCTTGAAGTGATGCATACCCACTCTTAATTGTTTCTGATTAAACTGAGAATATTTTTTAGTTTTCAGGGGAATCTGATTCATGCTATTAATAGCAAGGAGTTAGTTTCTTGTTATGAATATAATCACCATCATCTTCTTCTTATTCTTCGTCTCTCTCATAGATCTGGTCATTGTTGTTGAGAGACATATACTTACCATGTTATTATGCATTTTAGCTTGCAGAATTATTTTTATCAGAATGAGTTGCTTGACTTTTTTGTCCCATGTCACTGTCAGTATTCGCAAGAACATCAATCGATTAGAGTCCTTTTTTCTTCTTATTGTTCGGAAGAGAGTTATCAATATCTCCAATGAGAGAATCAGTATATTGAGAGCAGTTTTCAAATAGTTCAGCGGGCTTAGAATCAGAAGAAAGTTATTGACTTTTTGACTTATCTGATTGAAGAATTTCTAAATGTAAAAGAGAAATGTGTTGAGAAAGAGGGACAAGACAATAAGACAAAAATAATACGCTATTGGATTGGTAAATCGGGTGAAGATGCAACCATATTCGTCTAATTGATAAGATAATCGTTCGTATTTTCAATTGTTTTCAAGTCCTTGGATTTCTTGGAACAATCTCGAATCTTCATCGAAATGAAAACACTCATCAACATCCCTAATGATTGTATCCCTGTAAATACTCCTTCCATAATCACGTCTCTTCCTTCAATGTGTATCTACGATTAGTTATCATTATCTAAAATTAGAAGTTGTTTGCTAGCAGAACTCTCAAAAGAGCTGCAAAACTTACTCTTAAAGTATAACACGATGAAGAGGATGAAGAGGGTTTCGAATGCCAGTGCCATGATCGCAGACCTACAAAATACATACTTTTATTATCTCCTTCAATTTATTTAAACTTTTTACGATATGCTGTACACCAATGTTGATGTTTCTCCTTTTTTCCATGTGATGTATGCCAGAATTCCTCCAATCGCTATCCCAAATAGGCTCTAAAGAAATAATAAAAATAAGTTCAAGATCTAAATTCGTAGTGTTTTAAATAAGCTGACCTATCCTAAGCCAAACTCAATGCGGAGATAAAACCTCGAGCTGCAAAGAAATGTGAGAAGCAAAATCGACAGTGAACTCCCTGCGATAAGCGCAGCTAGACAGTAATTAGTTTTCACAAGAAAGGCTATTTTCTGCTAGTTTTTTCCTCCCTGAGAAGGAAGTAAACCCTAGCGCACATCTGGAATCATCCTGAAATGTGTATATTCAGCTAAAATATGACTTCAGCTGATTGGTTTGCAAGATAGAAAGTCTTTAGCGTTGATGAATTTATTTTAATTAATCAATATCAAACAATTTCTCAGGATAATTTCTTTTATTAGAAAATGATTATTAAAACAAAAAGCGCACATTACTTTCCCATAAATATGAATCACATATCTTAGTTAAGCTAATGGATTATTGAAGTTATTCACGTTATATGTTGCTATTTTATGACGTTTTAATTGCATTTTTGGTGAGATTAACTGGGTGCATGCATGTCCTCCACCTTTTGATCACACCTGGATGACTTGCTTGCAGATTGGGCAAGTTTTTTCGTTTTTTAGCCAATGATTGATGCAATCTGAGTGGTACATATGATGACATGGGTTAAGTTTCTTTAATTTATCATTATTTTCGAAATCACTTTAACAAATCGAGCACATAGTTGTCTCCTTCATGCTTGGTTTATGATATTTGATTTCTGTTATTTTATTGATATCCTCGTCTTTCATTCCTTTGCTTACAAACCCTATTTGTTCTTGCATGTTAAGTAGCTCCTTTTAAGCAAAGAAAATAACATCATAAACTGTGAATAATAGGATACATATTTGTTAAGACATTTCTTCAAAAAAATTATGTGTTTTACTTCATAAGTCATGTTGTCAACATTTGGGTTATTTGGATCGTTTCTTAACTAAGGAGGGATATCCTCGAATCCTTCGAAAGCCATCATGAATTCATATTATCTTCGCATTGCTTCTTCCTCTCTTTATTGTTATCTTCGCAAGTGTCTCTCTTGTTCTGATCTTTCTAAAAAACACAACAACAATAACAGAAGTTAAATAACAAATTTGATCCTTTTTGAGACATTTAAAAACCTTACTTAGTTCAGTAATCTTCATTTGAAGGCCTGTAATGAATTAGTCTTTATTTTTTAATTCCTTGACTAACAGTTTATTTTCCTATGTTAGTTTATTGATTTACTCATCTTTTTCTTATTTTTGCCTTGCTAATTCCTATTTGGGTAAGCAACATCTGAGCTTATGATTATTTAATTCAGTTTTTAATGTTTTTTACCTTCTTCAAATTGACAACTTCAATTTATAGATCGCCATAATTATTTGGAGAATTGACTGGCCACGAAAATCCTTATTGCACAAATTCTTAAGTTCCTGAATACTACTACTAAGCTGACGGTGATTGAGATGGATTCTGGAAAGACTTGCTTTATTACAAGTTTTACAAATTATTTTAAGAAACTTATCCGTCTAAATAAGAAGGTCGATTTGCTATTGGTTTATTTCCAGAGAAATTTTTGAATGATGTTTTTGTGATTTAGCTTGTTGATTCTGCACTACCTTGAATAGGTGCATAAGTTGAAGGTATTGATCTGTACCCTACAGTTTAGTTATCAGGGATCATTGACGATGCGTAACTCTGAAATTAAGGTAGTCCTTTAGATGAAGGAGGTTTATTTAGTTAGATTGGATAATTGTTGGCATAAACATTAGGAGAAGTTTTGGAAGAAGAAGAAGGTTAAACTTGTAGTTGTTCTACAGACTATCCTGAACTATATTTGACTGTTATTAAACAACACAAAATCAAAGTTAATATCGAATGAGAATATAATCAGTTTCAGCTTATTCTACGAGCAATCGGGAGAATATGACTTCCGTTCGTCGAGAAAATATTATCTGCATATGCATAAACAGCTTGGTGAGCAAGAAATAACATATTCTAAAGACGACAGACATGCAAACAAATGCAGCCAGCTTCGAAAAATATGAAATTTTGTTTTACTAGATTTTTTATCCATTTGAGGAGGGAGAGTGTGTTTATGTGTGTGTGTGTGATTGTGTTTCGTTTTTTTATCTTTTTTTAATTTCTTTTAAAAGACTGCAATTATCTGAACAAAAACTGTTGAGAAACACAAGATTAAATCACCATTCTTTTTGAATTACATTAACACACACACGCACACACCCAAATTGATAATTCTCCAGAACAAAAATCCTTGCATATTAATCTCCTAATAAAATTAAAAAAAAATTTAAACTAAAAAACTACAAAGTTGGATTTCAACAAAAAATGATTTATTTAAGCAGAAATTGCATAAAATGAACAGAAAGAAAGAGCGAGAACTGATGAATAAATAAAAGTAAAGTGAACACAAAGTTATATCCTTTGGAAAGCTTTTGAATAAAAATCTTCAACAAAAGGATCGATCCCTTTAGAAATCCCGTCTATTCAAAGAATAAATCTGCTCTTGGTGATAAAATTAGAATCATCTGATAACTGTGTTGGTTTTTGTTGGATTATTTTAAGAATTAGTTTTAAAAATGGAAAGTTTATTGCTGTTGTTATTGTTGTCATTGGTAGGAGTTTCAAAGTATTTAGAGACGATTCCTTCATTTTCTTCGCTAAACTCTGTTGGGATATCATTCTCGTCTGTAATCATAAAGATAAACTCAGGACTTTCGATTTTCTCTGAATTATTGCTAAATTCAAAAAAAAGAAAGCAATAAGTTAGTTTATTCAAAAGAGAAAGTTAAAATAATGCAAACACACCTTTATGATGCTGTGTGGTTCTGACTTAATGATGTAGTCTCCTTTATGTTGTTAAGTTTATTCGTAACGTTAAAGTTCGAGATTGAAAGACCTTTATCTTATTTTTATTCTACTACATCGAGTGAGTTATTTCTTATGTGAGTTTGAGTTGAGAATACAGTTGAAGTAACAGTCAATTCAATCAGCTTATTCTTCTTGTTTTCTTAATTGATATTCTGCGGATGAAAATCAAGGATGCTCTCCTATGTCTTGAATAATAAATTTCATGAAAAGTTTTAAAAAAATTATGTAAGTAAATATTCCTTACTTCAAAAGTCATATTGGGGGCATTTTTCTCAGGTTAAGAATTTAATTGTGAAATTATGTTCTGCGAGAGACTGAGGGAATGCTGCATGTGGAAGTCTTTTATGATTTAAGAACTATTCAACTTCTTTAGTCTGAATTGATCGTTTTCGCTTTAAACGAACAATTAAGCAGATTTATCTTTCATTCGTCTTTCTAGAAATTCTCGTACATACCATCTGGACAAAATCAAAACAAAAAATTACAATTCTTTTCATTATTTTTGATTTAGTTGTAGGCTTACGCTAGATTCCTCCATAGAATGCGGACTTTAGGCTTGTTGGAAATGGATATCTTATGAATACAAGTGTTAATCTGTGGACAGGTAGATTTCAAAGAAGCAGACAGATAATTGAGAACTTTTTAGATATATCGATTTTTCTTGAGCGCTTAATAGAACAAAGACGATATGAATATAAGATGGCAGTAATACACTAACCCAGCAAAGATCTCTTGGTTCTCATCTTTCTAAGACTCAATCGTGGCTAGGAAGAAGAGAACAAGCTAGAAGATTGTACTTTTTTTCTCAAGATCATTGAGGGAGGATTTGCGGAAGGGTAACATTTTGGATAGAAAGAGAAAGTAAATGAAGATAGTGAGAGAGCAAAGTACTCCTTTGACAGAATTATTTGTGTTGATGAAGTCAAGTGCCAGAATAATGAAGAACCGCTTGATCATCTTGATGAATTCCCAATAGTAAGTTCGAGGAGAGTATTCCAGATAAAGAAGTCCATATTTCAGCATATTCAAAAAATTATCTAGTTTTTTTCTGATTGAAAACAAGAGATAGAACATTAGCAGGGCAATAAAACTCTAGAAGCACAGGAATGGTATCAACAGCTAGAAAAACAGTTCCTTATGATCTTGCCCCCAGCATTCGAGAGAAAGTGACAATTTTTCAAATGACTTATTGCTGACTGTTCTGCAACTCGCAGCTTATATTAACAAGGATAATATGCTGTATTAAGTGAATATCGAGAAGAGAATCAAAGCGTTTGTCCAGATGTATCGTTTTCGTTTGACGATTTTCAGCACAACAAGCGCACCATAGCCCATAGCAAATATCACTAAGTACATAAAAGCATTGAGATGAATCCATAAGATTCTTGATTTATTGATAGAGAGAATGTTGCCTAAACTATTCTGAAGAACGCAATCTAACGAGAAGGAAGTTTTGCTGAAGGAATCTCCAATGTAGTCCACAATGAGACTTGCACTGTGATACTCTATTGAGAAATGTCTAAGTCCTGAGACGATTTAAAAGTAATGTGAAGCGATTTTAATATAGGCAGCAGTTAGACTAACCATACAGCTTCTACCGAGACTAATCATTTTTATTTTGCGCATGACTTCCACCATAATAGTTGCTTTTGCCCTGTCGATGCTTTGCTTCACTGACCACGTCAAGTAGATTGTCATCACAAGCATCAGTCCGAACATAAATAGATACTGACTTAGCATATTAGTGCACTTCACGCAAGTGTACGTAAGAGTACCAGCTTTAGAGTATCTTTCAAAAAGAAAAATTGAAATCAAAAGAGGAATAAGAACAACCACAAAAAGTAAATTCTACCTTTAACCCCATGTATCACCAAAGAGATCACATTCCTCGCAGAAAAGACCTTAATTTTTCAGCAAAAAAAGTTTTCCATTTCTGTCATTTTTTGAGCGTTTTTGCTTACCAACATGACCTTCTTTGCAGGTGTCATTTCCAGCGCAATTAGATGGACTATTCGCGCATGCAAATATTTCTTCTGAACTATTGCTGAGTCTCCAAAATCCTTCGAGGATGTTAATTTTATTACCCATGCAATAACTTGCTTTATCTAGTGGGCAAGATAAGCACTTTTATCTGGAAATTTATGTTTCTGAAGGATTAGATAGGGAGAAGTATCCTTGAAAAAGTCATAACCAAAAACTATTATGACTAACGAATTATTATGAAATGATTTGTTTTTTTTTACCTTCTGGACATTCCTTGCATCGATAGAACCCACTGTTGGTATCTAAGTCATGAATCTCTCCAGGGAGACATGGACGAAAAGTTATGTTTAGCTACAATTTTCCTTCGTCGTAGTTGCTACTTTCCTCATACAAATACGGAATTGCTGGGGAAGAAAGCTCTAAAAAGGCTTCACTTTTGGGCATGCCAATAATAGTCTGTTAATGCAATGAGAACGATGATATATTCAAAGAGGAGTTGTGAGTAAATATGAGGGAAGATGAATTGCTGGAGTGAAAATAGCTAGAGTTATCAGTGTGTAGAATAAAAAATACATTTGGATCATTTTCCACAGATAATATTTCTCCCTCTTCATCTTAAAGAATCACATGAGCTTAGAAAGCTGATCCACTCTGGAAATCATCAAACAAGAATATGCCTTGATCTTCCTTGCCGTTAAAGATTTTCATTGCAGTGGGATAGCTGCCTATGTTATTCCCAAAAACACGACCTTAGTTAGAAGATACTTAGTTGCTAGCTAAAAAATCAGAAATCTAAGTTTATTTGCTAGTGAGACGTTGATTTCTTTAGTAATAATAGACTCCTCCACCTGCTAAAGCTGAATTCTAATGAAAGATATTATTAGTAATATTAAAACGTGAAAAAAGGATGCATAATGCTCCTCCTGATAGTTTCGCTGAGTTATTAATAAATCGATTTCCAGAGATTTACTCAGGTGCTGTTGAGTTTAAAATAAAACCTGCTGTGCACGAGAATCCAGAATTATCTCGGAAAGTAGAGTCAGTCAGGGTAACAGCACTCTAGATTAAATACAAAATTCCTAGCAGAAATTCATCTTGAATTCCAGTAAACCTGCTGTTTGTTACCTCAAATTACCCTCGTTTCCCCATCAGAATATAGTTAAAACCCTTGAGATCTTCAAAGACACTTTCAGATACCCTAACAGACTTCGTTTCTTCGAAAATCAGCAGTGAGCAAGTTGCATTCTCGTTCGTCTAAATAGATTTAAATGGCTATGCAGATTATTCGATAAAAAAGTCAGGGATTGAAAAATATGCAGGATAATTAATCAAATTCGCTGAGTCGCCAAGATATTGCTGATTCAGATTCCTTTATTTCTCAAAATGAATAGCTACATTGCTTAGATCATATGGTATTAGAAGTCTACTACTGTTGCTATCAATTCTAGAAAGGTTTTTTATCAAAATTCTTGAAAATTGTATTTAATTGGCTTTGATATGGATCAATGCTATCTAAGATGAAGAAATATTGCTTGAATGAAGCTAGCAATTCGATAATTTAACTAAAGAATCAGATATTTTGTAATGGTAAGAGAAATCTTGTTTCCGTTTGAGAATAGAACTTTATTAGATGTAACTTATCCCAGAGTTAACGCCGAATGTTGCATTGTCATGCAAATGCGAGTTGATACCTAGAAGCTTAAAGATGATAGACTCCTTGCCGAGATTTCTTAGAAAATTCACATTACTGATTTACAAGTTTGAAACACCTTTGATTGCGATAATTGTAGAGGTACTTACAGTGTTGCTGAGAAATTAGAAGTTATTCATGGTGAGAATTGTGTTTCCAGCGTTCAATGAATCCTATGAAATCAAGAATCCAGATTAATTGAAAGTACAAAGTTCAACTCGAGAACCAACAATTGTGATATTGGTATTATTTTTAGAAGTTATCAAGGCAGATCCTTCGATCAGCTGCTTTTTGAAGATCATATTTGAAAATAGTAAATCTTGAAATCCTTCGAGCATTAAGAAAACTGGAAGAGACAAAGTTGAATCTTGTGGATTAAAATAGTAGTCAATGTTTATAAATGAGAGACTCGTGGGGCGGTTGGAATTATTAGCTACTAAACGAAGCTATTATGTGCTGTTTCCAAGTGTCATAAAGAGGATGTTTTCTAGGATAAATTAGTTCCAAGATGAGAGATCATGCATTTAAGTACAGCATGATAAAGTGGAATTAGAAAAAACGAAGATCTTCTTCTTCAGAGACGAACTGCCTTTTAAGTGAAGTGTGGCGTTGTGCTTAAAGGAGTAGTTTGGAATAAAGAACCTTGGTTTTGGTTTGTTGAGATTAATAAGAATATTAAAATAATCAATTTTGATATCCGTCATCTCTTGAGTAGTTTCCAGATTTTTAAGAGTCTTCTATGTGATCCAATTGCTGGATTCTTGCATCGTAAAGGAACATGTTCCGTTTGTTTCAAGTGGAACAGTATGCCTGATGAATGAAAAATAATATTAGACAGTCCATAATGATTTTAATCTTTTTTTTAAAACAAGTTATTAAAAATAAAATTTACCAAAAAAGTCCATTTTTAAAGGTTCCTCTGAACATCACATTGAGAAGACCTTCTTTATCGGAGAATAGATAGCTCTGTGCTATTACAGGGTATTCTACTAAAGAATGGTACTTCGATTGTAACAGATGCTCGCCTGTTGATTCAGATTATGTTACTTGAGCAATTTAGTACCCTTTCTCGCAAGTGATAACGAGTATATCATCCTTAACAAGAAAGATCTCTAGAGACTGTGCAAGCAAGAGATTGAGATCGAAAATATTTGAAACAATCGTTTTCGTGTTTAATTATGAATTATCCATAATCTAATACGTATTCACTTAAAAGCTCGATAAAACCATGATTATTTTCTTGTCTTGTAGTATCAGAGTCGTTATCTTCATATTGAACGAAGGGAAGAAAGCAATTTAGACTTCACTAAGATCTGAGGAGTTCCAAAAGAGCACTTTATTTTATCCTTTTGGCAAGAGATAAATATATCCTGTTTCGTGGATAATCGCTATTTCTTTGAACTATCTTTCTCCTTGATTTTCTGAGTTTGTAGATTTCCAAACGATATTTAATTCTGTCTGACTTTCGATTGAAAAGCTATTCACTATGCCAAGAGTATCAAATGAAATCAGCAGCTTGTCAATTTGGCTATGAGAGAAACCAGCTATTCTAGAATTGTGAAAGTGGTTAAATAGTGTACTTTTAGAAATGAGAACCTAAGAGAAAATAAAAAACGAGCCTGCGAAATCTGTCACGGCAATTAAATCAGAATCAAGTCGAAATATGGTATCAATTTTATCCAGTTCACTGAGGTTGATCAATTGAATTGTTTAAAAATTAGGATAAAGAGCATCTGCTTCATTTAATTGCAGAATATGAATTTATTTTGAGTCTTTGAGCAGCGCGTAGAGTATCAATGGAGAGAATTCTGATTGAATGAGTTAATCTGCAGCAATATGAAAAGAAGAAAAAAACACAGATGCGTTTGAATTCCTGAATGTCCTTGAGTCAGAAACAAGAATTCTGTTAGGACATTATATTGCTAGATAATCTCCAAGCGCGAATATTTACAGAGGTTTACAAGACAAACCAGAATGCAGGAGTTTAATCTATTCTTTCTAAGAGTCCCAGTATTCCACGAAGCCGACGCTTTGTTCACTGAATGACTCAATATAAGCGATAAGTTCACTGCTTTTTAAGAACAGCGCTGTCTTAATCGGAAGGTCTTACTTTAAAAAAATATTCATGGGATTCTTCTTAATTAGTGTCATTTCATCTAGTATTTTGACTTTATCTGAAGAGAAAACAATCAGATGACGCGCTACTTCAGAGACTGTCATGCTTTAGATTGTGCCCATGTCTTCTCCAAAAATGGTTTATCCTAAGACACTTCCTTCAGTTAAATCCCATGCTTATAAGATGTTGTTACTCGCAATAAATAGCGAATTCATGGCAGAATCGATGTAGAAACAGTCTATCGCAGTGTCAATCTCAAGGTAGAAAGCAAGATCAAAGTCAATAGATTATTAAAAAGGAAATGACTGTTAGATTATCGAGGTTTAGCCTACATACTCTAGATGAAATTAAGGGTTTTTTTATTTTAAAACATACATACTATTCATTGTAGTCATGACAATCACGATATTTTTAGCCAGATCAAGATGTAGAGACAAAATTTCTGATTTGATTATCTTGATCGTTGAGAGTTAAACGAAAGATCTACATTCAAAAACAGCAATCGTACCATTGGTGCCTCCTATCAGCAAAAGATTAGATTTGTAATCTACCGCTAAGACATGACTTTAACTCCAAAAAACTGGAATTGTTTTAATTATTTTTCCAGTTAAAATACTATAAACCTCAATGACTCTCCTGTTTTAGAGCGAAATCAGTATTTGCGCGTTTTGAAAATCACAAATGACTTAAGAAATCGTCTCAGAGGAATGAATAAGACTCCCAATTGGCTGCAGATCTGGAATACTCCATGCTTTAAAAGATCTCTATTTCTTACTGTATGAGACAAAAATGAATGGAAAGCCCACACAGGAGGGGCACTTACCGAAGAAAAAAGAGGTAATTTTATTTTAGTGGGCACTCACCGCAGTAGCTTCAATTGTTAAAGTTGATTCTTCTACATTAATAAGTAAAATATCATGGCTTCTAATTAAAGTTTCTTTATTTTTGCGATTTAGAGCTACAATGCATTTTCTATGTAGGGTCTTGAAGGATCCACTGGTATTATCCCCCCAGTACTCGATAGTTTAAATTAATTAAATATGGTTGATTTCACTCTCAACAGAAGGGATTTAAATGGACTGTAATTTAGTAACCAAGTCTCTTTTTCTCATGAGATTTAGATAAACTGTATTATCCAATGTTTATCCAAAGAATAGCTCATCGTAATTGACATTTTCATCTAAAAACGGAGAATAAATATGAGCTTGTGAGATAATAGAATCGCTTAGAGTTTAAGATTCAAGAAACTTTTACGGAATTCTAGATATTCCAACTTATCCACTGCTCAAGACATACAATAGGGTTTAGTCTATTTGATTATGGAAGACTAGCTGAGTAGGTATCTAAGGTGTTGATATTTGGAGAAGAATAGCATTTAAATTAGTGAAAGTGGAAACTTAGATCTGAATTCAAAAGTAATTGTAAAGAAAGTCTAGAAATTAATTAATAAATGAAAGAAATTACAGTGTTGTTGTCAAGAGCAATGAAGACCATTCCTTGTGATACCAGGAAAGCTGTGAATGATCTCTTCACTGGCGGGGTTGTTTCGCTTAGTAATTCCAGAGAGGAGCTCGCGAATATGCAGATTTTCATCGAATCAAACATCAAAATGATGCCAAATTCAGAAAATAATTATAATTTTGATTCTAAAGAAGGTAAGAGGAGAATCGGATTTGATTTGTTAAATTAGCTGCTAGCTAGGATGTTTCCTGCATAATCGTATGAGGAAATAGAATTTGCTACTGTAACTGTAAATGTTTATGCGCTTTGATCGAAGGAATACAAATAAGATTGGGAGATGATTGAGATGTTAGAAATTTGAATTAGCGTAAAGCCTAAAGGAATAGAGCTATCAAAGACGATTTCGAAAATTTCAATCGATTCAAGACAGAATACTAAGAGAACATTGCTAACTTAGTCTAGGACTATTGAAGGTGAACAAATATCCATAACATAAATAGCTGCAGAACTTGAATAAGATGTAACTAAATTAAGAGTCATAGCTGTTGGATTAGAACTTGATGATATTCCAGTTATGAAGAATCCACCAGGCAAATAAGGAAATAAAGATACAATATTCTTGATTTAGCTAGCAAAAAAATATGCAAAAAAACAAATGAGAAATAATGTTTAATTTGCAGTCATGAAAGTAGTTTTTACCTTAATTATGTAGACACAATGCTCTGGAGAAATAGCAAAGGATGAAGGCTGGATATTTTCAAAATTAATATTCTGCTGCTTGAGTTGATGAGGAATATATCTAGTGATTGGTCATAAATCACGGAGGCCAACTAAATATCTTGCACATTATAGTCTACTACTTGAAGAAAAGTACCTGCAGAAATATTCCAAATAGCTATGGAATTGTCAAGCTAGATCGAAACAAGCACTCCTCTTCTAACGTCTAGCGCTGCTTCCAGGATTTTATTGGGTAAAGGACAACTCCCAACATAGCGGTTTAGCGATATGTTGTCATACAAAACTTGTTAAAAGGTAGACAATTTCCAAACTTCCAACTCCGAATTCAAAAATTTAGCTAGGAAAGTTCCTCCTTCATCTGTGCTTATCCGAAGTTAAGATTTGCTGTTTAAATCTTTGCAAACAACATAAAGTTATTGAAGATGCATAAACTAATTGCAAAAAATGGACATTACTTTTGTCATTTTAGAAGGTCAAGGGAGGATTGAAACATTTGATCGAACCGAGTTCTTTGCTGATGGAATTGAATACATAATATCCATTTGCTGGGTTGAGTGTTTCAATGAGAATGTAGGGATCAGCATTGAAGATTTATGTAATATCTGAACTTGTGATGTGTCTCAGAGAGCAAGAAATATGAGATTCCGAGTAGAAAAAGCAAGAATAAATATTGCCCACATAATCTGCAAAAATTACTAAATTTGCTTCCGACAGAAATACAGGGCTTGACGGTTAGATTGCTGAAGAAAGTTAGACATTCCCTAGTTTCAGACCAGAAGCCAAGGAGTAGATGCTGACTTCAGTATTGTTGTTGAAGGTTAGAAACACATTTCTTGAGGAAATCACGAGGTAGTTTAAAAATAATTATTCGTCTGTACTCCAGAGAATATTTCCAAAAATAGCATCATGAGCTAGAATTTACTGTCCATTTTAAGTAATCCCTAGAATCGCATTAATTACTTGGACATACTCCATCGAAGAAGGTTGGATGTTGCTTCCCATTTAAAGACTTAACTTCACATTCATTTCTTGATCTTCTCCTCCATGCAAAATCTTCTTAGAAATGACAGAACAGTCCTCAAGGAAAAAGAGCGCAACTGTAATGTTTGTATTTTCAGACAACTAGAATTTCGTGAGCTATGAGTTGTTGAATTCAATTCCCCAGACTAATGTCCTGTTTCGATAGTTGAACGTCTGCACCTAAACCAAAAAAAGAAAAATTTAAATCAAAAATACTTTGTAAAAAACTTAGATTTTTATGTCAGTTTTATGTTTATCTTTATTTATATAAGTCGCATTGTATCCACCTCTGATAAATCCTGATTTAATATATCCATTGATTGAAGTAAACTTGCTAGGCATTACAGCAAATCTATTGAGAAAGAATTTTAATCATTAAAACAAGCATTTTAAAATACCCCCTCTCGATAAAAAACTATCATTCTCCTTTACCTTGTTATCTTGAGATTTGATGAAAATAAGAGGTAGAAAGGAGTGAAAGGATACAAATCCTAAAGGAAGTATCGTCTATGGTAAGATATACTCTTAAAGAGAATTACCAGAGGGATAAGACAGAATAGACACGTTGCCTTAGGTATCAAGACGGATAATCTATTTTTAGATGAGATCTAGATGCAAAGAGGAAATTTAGGTTCCTCTTCCTCGAATAACTTAGATATCGTTCATGATGCGGAGATCCCAAATTGTTGCATCACTGTCACTCCCGTATGTCAGAATCCGGCTAGATTAGCTATCTACTTTCATTCCTTAGATAGGTGTTAGCTAGCATACCATTCCATCTCCTTTGAAGAATGGACATAATCTAGACTCTGATATTCTAAAAATCAGTGTAAAAGTCCAGAATAAAAAATCCCATCTGACTTTTAGAGTCATGGTGCTGAAACGGAAGAGGGAATTTGCTGCTGTAAAAGATAGAAAGAAAAGAAATGCAGCTACAGAAGTATATTACCTTCCTTCTTTCTCTATCTCTTCCTCTTATCTTTATTCAATCCTTAGATCTTTGTTAGGAATAATTAAATTTACAGTTTTCGATCTCGAGGTTATCAGAATTAAACTTCTTCCTTCTTCCTTTCCCTTCGTGGATTGATTCCCAAGATAAATTTTAAAGAAGTATGAGAATCAAAAGTGAAATGATGCAATCCTATTTAAAAGTTATTTCGATTCAGAACAATCCTCCTCCACTACTTCTTCAAGTCAGGTGATTATCTTATTTAATAAAACTAAATTTTGTCATGTTTGATTATTATCTTTCCTTACATTTTCTTGATTGGTGAGGATGGGTGGATAGGGGGGGGGGGGGGGGGGGATCGTAGTAAATTTTTATGTGGATTTATTATATTTCCAATTTTTTTTTTTTTTTTTTTTTTTTTTTTTTTTTTTTTTTTTTTTTTTGTGTTTGTTTTGTGGGTGGGGGGGGGGGGGGGGGGCCCCCCCGCATCGTAGTCAATTGTTATGGAGATTTATTAGATTTCCCATCCCTCGGAAAATCTATTATTCCACTATTTTTTAAGATAAATATTAAAATCTAATTATAAATATTTCTATTATCTCATATACTAACTCGTTGTTACATGTCCATTCTAACTTATTTAAATATGTCAATCATTTTAATATCCACCGAAAGAGGATTTAAAATAAAAAGCTTTGACCTATGAAACTCATCTATTTCTTTATGACTCCTTAAAGTCTAAAAATGATTAATTAATTTCATTTGAAAAAGAATCAAAATCATTTATTTTTTGGGCTTAAAAAAATGAAAATAATGATTCATTCTTCCTCTATTGAGATTTAAACTGAGTTTTAATGTGTTTCTAATTCCTTTTGAATATTGCAACTAAGGAGGAGGGGAGGGGGTTAGATTTATTTGATATAAAAATCAAAATTCAATCCCTTAATAATATACTTGTAGATTAATTATGTCCGATGCAAAAGAATTGGAGGAATGTTCTTTGGGAAAACATCCTTTTGTACAATAATTGGATTGGATATTATTACTAATAGTAGAAGGAAGAAAATAATCCGTATCTTCCTTTTGGAACGCAATTTTAAATAGAACGTTCGTTTTATGAGGGGATATTGCTTTTGTTGCTTGATAAAATTAACAAATTCAATCACAAAGGAATAGAGAAAAAAATGATGGTTAACTCTTCACAAAACTCTCATCCGATGATAGAAAATGCTTAGAACATAGATCCAGCGGAAGCAGCTACACAGATCGTTGAAACACTCAATGCGTAGTCAGAGACAAATCACGCTATGTTTGGTGGTTTAGCAGGCTTGATTGTCAGCACAATTCTGCATCCACTAGAAGTTGTAAAGATTGGAATAATTATGAATCCTATGAAACTAGAACTCAGCGGACCCAAATCGTTTATCGTTGTTGGCAAGTATATTCATAGAACGGAAGGATTCAAAGGGTTCTTCAGAGGGTTAACTCCTGAATTAGTGAGATCCTGTTCAGGAACATCGATGTATTTCCATATTTTAAAGGATTTGGAACTCTGCTTTAATCGCTTAAATAATGGTAAAAAAGATGATTAACTATCGTAATTCGGAGCTTCTGCTATTGCTCGTATGTCTGCAGCATATTTAACTAACCCCTTAGGTGTTGTAGCTTCGCGATGTTAAGTTCCAGGATTCTCCGTCTACAAAAATATGTTCGATGGATTTAAAAAAATCTACAAATACGAAGGATTATCTTCTTTCATGAAAGGATCACTCACAAGCGCAATGAAAGAAGGTCCATTCGCAGGAACATACTATGTGATTTATAGATTTATGAAAAGACATTTACAGGGATTCGAGGAATAATCTCATTATCTCTTTACATCTCTTGTCAGTGGGATGACAGCTGGATTAATTGCTACCACAGTCTCCCATCCTTTTGAAATCATCCGAGCTAGACTCTAAATTATCAGCAAATTCGATAAAAACTCCGATTATTAGTACACTGGCATTGCTGATGCTTTTAAAAAGATTTATAAACATGAAGGATTCTCTGGTTATTTCCATGGCCTCTTGCCTCGACTAGTGAGAAAGCCGCTTGCTAATGCTTTAACTTTTTCTATTTTTGAATTCTTCCACAACACAAATAGTTCTACAAAATGGTGAATGTGAACAGGCATACAAAGAATCAATTTACATTTTATAATAATACTTATGCGCATTTGATACTGGCGAATAAGTAAAGATAAATCTAGGAAAGATCTAATTTTTGTTAATCTTGTTTCCTTTTTTATTTCAAAATATCCTAAGGATTGCCTCCTTTCAGAGATACTTCTATGTTAACGATCTTGCATTTTGCATGTAGAAAGCTTTGTTAATACAAGAGAGCAGCAAGTAATACCTTCTTTTTTCGAAAAAATATTTGAAAAATCAAAGGATCATTTCTCTTTTGCTTTGCTCATTCATTTTATTTCTTCTTTGAAAACCAAAAAAATAAGGGAATTAAAGAAGTTAATATTAATTACACAAAAGAAATATTTAATCACATTTTTAACATGTTAAATAGCACTTTTATTAGATCCTCTCAATAAATTCTGCTTTTCCTACATCATCATAGCCAAAGTATCTCTCTATCTTGAAATCTGTCATGAAGCTCTTAATCATGTTGATACCTCCATCTCTCTCTCTAGCTCCCTCATAACTCTTTTTAAGTATTTTCATCTTCATAGAATTTTTAAACAAACATTTCTGCTTTCATTTCATATTCCAGTTGTGACACAGTGGATAACGACATAGGCACTTTTCTCTTCGCAAGTACATCTGAAATAATATTAAGATTCGCATCGAGAATATGAATATCAAGATATTCGCTCATTTTTTCTCCAGGAATTATCTCAAATTCTTGTAGAAAGATTCTCTTAATCGAGCAATTCAACGGAATAACTAAATCATCTAGCGTAATGAGATGCAAATCAAATGTTGTTTAGCCTGAGAATTTCGCAATCGTGAGATTCACCATCCCTGCTGAATCAATGTACCTTGGAGTCCCAATTCTATTCAAATATTATTCCATAAGTTCAAAATCTGATCTCCCTGTGAAGAGTTCACTCATTGTCAGATTGCTTCCAGTGTAGAAGAGTTTATGTGTTAAAGTAACAGGATCGATTTTTTTATAATGAAACATAACTATTTTTTCTTGCGTTAATCTGGACAAGTAGTTCTTTGCTATTTCAAGTGATTTTAAGTGATTTTTCGCTATCAACGACTCAATCTTATTCTTGTCATTGTTGTAGTAATTATTGACTTTGGTTTGCAATACTCCAACAGAAGCATAGAAGGTTAAGAGTTAGGTCATCTTTTCTGCTACGAGTTTTGCTTTAAAGCAATTTAACCTATTCAGTAAATCGATTGGGAAAGTTAGATCTACAATCCCTGAAGAGCTGTTTTCAACATATGCTAAGCAGTATTTGTCAGTTCTTTCAGTTGAAAGGACAGGTCTGTAGATTGATACGGGACATGTGTTTGACATAACATTATCTCTTGAATCAATGAATATGCCTTTATGGATAAACAAATCACCAAGAAGCATAAAACAAATTTCAGAATTAATCTCTCGAGACAAGACAATCATGCCTGCTTTTCTGAGTACGTTTAGAGGCCTTTTCTTCTGCTGTATAGCTTCTTCTTGTTTCTTACGTTTATGGATGAATTTCTTTCTAAATCGATCACTTTCACTACTTGAATCGTATTTCGATAGATCAAACTCATCGGATTGACTGAGACTTTCATCTTGATCACCCCAAAGGATATTATGTTTACTTTAAACTATTAACTCATTGTTAAGATTACAAATAAGCTAATCACTAGGTATTAGCTCATTTTCGAGAGCAGGCTCTTGACTCATGTTCTTTTTAAATGGTCTATAGTACTTTGTTTCAAACTCCCTTCAAGACAGTAAACCAAATTATGTTTTTCTTTCAAAATTTACTCTCCCAAGAACAAAATTCCTTTAATAATTCCCTCCACAGAAAAGACTCTTCAATTTTCTAAGTATTGTTATCACCAATTAGATCAAAATTCAGAAAATAACATTTGTTTGTTAATAATTCGTAGATGCAATCGCACAGCATTTTAATAAGTGCATTTAACATTTCGTCAGGATTGATTCAAGGGATTTATTCTGCCGAAAATGAAATAATAGAAGATTTCCAGAATGTTAAAGTATGTATGTATTAAAGTAAGGGGATTCATCTAATTTCTTATCTTTGTTTTTATTTCTTTTCCCAATTTTTTTGCGGTATTTTAAGTTACTCTGGATACAATTTTGCATCTGCATATTAATTATCAATTTTATATTTTTCTTTCTTTATCTTTCATTATTCGAAAGATCCACAAAGATGGAAAAATACGAGTCCTGGCGCAATTTGATCCCTTGCTCAAACTCGAAAAAACAAACCAAACCCTATACAGTACAGTTTTTGTGAGGAGTTTCTTATCAAAGGCTTTTATGACAGAGTTTTATGCGCTCTTTAACTATTCTGATTGATGTAGCTAGAGTATTAAGATTAGCCTTCTTCATTGTATTCTGCTGAAAAAACTAACAGATCTTCAGAGTAAGGATATAACATGGGCAGTCAATCAAAAAATGATGCATCTTTAGCTTAAGTTTTTGTTAAGTAAAGAAAGTTTTTTGATTTTGATTATTCAAAGCATAAGTTGCATACTAAGACATGCAATCTGTTTTTCAGGATAATGGTTTGTTAAGTTTATAATAAATGACTTTTTGAGTTTCTTTTTATACCTCCATTCATTATGAATTTGATAGCTATCATCATTAACTGGTTTTGACTCTGGGGGATTCATAGCTTGTGGAGTAACTTAGATTTTTTTATCATAGGATTAAACTCAAAAACAGTTGCCGTCTATGTAGAGTTTTTGACACCTTAGAATTAAATGATGATTTCATTAAATCTCATGAATCTCTGTCTTGTAAAGAGATCTATCATAGACTTGATGTCGTAGAACATGATCAGTATCTCATCAATTTGATTGAATCCTATAGCTTCTATCAAGATATTGCCTAAAGTTGCTTGAGTAATGATTGTAAGTGATCTGGCCGTTCGCTAGTCACTATTAAATGCTGATCTGAGCAGATTTCTCTTATCTGTAAGACGTCTCATGATATTTGGTACAGAGAATTTGCATTTAATTCTTCCTTCACAGGGTTGAATAAAGAGTTCATCCTACTCTTATTGTGCTAGGCCCTACTTACTAACTCTACTTCTACCTTATATTTTGGTGGGATTACTGATGGTCTCAGATACCTCAGATGGCCATATAGGGCTATCGTAATAGGTGGTTTCTTAAAAGGTACTTAATTATGATCCATGGGACTATCTGCTTTCTAAAGTTAGAGAGTAGGATATTCTTTCCCTTCAGGCCATTCATCAGTGTGGGATGGGAAGGGATACGATGAGACAAGTCTCCCATACATTCGCTCATTCATTCGTTCAGCAGTCCGAACGATTTGAAGGAGACGCTAAGAAGAGACAGAGCCTCTCTGTATTCTTATTTAGTCGCTTAGTTAAGTTATTGTCTATCTGAGTCTCGTAGACGTAGACGCAATATAGACCGGTTGAGTTGCTAGCTCGCTATCCTACTGACTCTAGTTTGCAGGAGGCCATGATTGTTCATGTAGACACAACCAAAGGTATCGTAGACTGTAGTACGATGGCATCGATACCAGACGATGCTCAATCATATCCGTAGCGAGGACGATTCTTGGGTAAGAATCAATATTCTTCTTGAAAAGAAGACAAAGAGAAAGGTTCAGGTGTTTCGTTATTATGAGAAAACATCGCACCTGACTAAGGGTAGACTGCGGGATGAAGTGTGAGGTTCTTCAGCAAGTGGTCAGGCTTAGTGACAGGGTGGTACACTGGGGAGTAGCTGGAGAGGATGCAGGGGGGTGGGGGGGGGAGGGGCAAACCTGAATTTATTTATTTTTTTGTTTTGAAAATTTTCGTTAGGGAATCTTTTTTTTGATTTTGATTATTTGTTGTGTTTTGCTCTGCTTAGCTTTTTTCCTTTCTTTTACTATTCAATTTAATCATAGATTTTTTATCTTCTTTTTTTAGTGGCAGGTTATAAATGAGTGAATAGGTATTCATACTTATAATAATTATAAAGTGAACCATTATGTGCTATAAAAGCTTATCCAAAGGAAATAAATTTTAAAATAATATTTTCCATAAGCTGGTTATTATTTCATTGAGTTTATTGTAGTAAAAGAGAAAGATCTCTTTCTGGTTTGTGAGAAAATTAAGGGGAATATTTTCACTCTAAATCATAAACCTAATTTTTCAATAATAGTTAGTAATTGGATTTTAATCATTGTATGCAGTTTGTTTTCAAATCAAATTCTAATTTTAACTTTATATAATTGAATTCTGGCATGAAAATTCAATATGTGTCAATTCCTCAAAATAATAAATCTGAGAAGAATAAGTGAGAATTCTGGTTTCATTCTTGATATTATTCATCATCCTAGAGGGCTTTCTTTTGAGAATGAGATTTATTTCTCAAAGATCCCTTGTGCAAGGATGGTAATTTAGCCGAGTTCAAATGGAATTGATCTCTTTTTTCATTTGAGAAATCAACTTCTTCAGCAACAAAGGAAGATTAGGGGGAGCTTCCACTCTCTAAGGAATAGAGATAAAAATAAAAGTTATTCATTATTAATTAATTAATTAATTAATTTAATAATATTTAAAAAATTCTTAAAAAAATAATTAAAAGCTTAAACATTTGTATTACATTATGATGGATCTAAATCTTGACGATAAGAGCTTTACCCCAACTCCACTTTGATGTTTCTATATTTTCCAGTCGATTGAACTGTGAATCCATCGCTTCCAAGGTAAAGCCAGTTATAAAAGTTATCCATATGAATGATTGACTCAGTTTTCTAATAGTAGGTCTTTTAGCCTATTTTGAGATAGGCTTAAACACTTTTGTATTTGCGACTATAGCCTTGGTAAAAGAAGAACTCGTCTGTTCCTGGATTAGCATCTGGGAAGCATGTCGTGACAGAAAGATTAACTGCTTTCAAACCCAACGAGTATGTTGCAAAACAAATTTTAAGGCCTTTTTCTAAATACCCATAAAGAGCTCTAAAATAAATAAATAAATAAGGTTTATTGAAGACAGGATACATATTTAAAAGGAAATTTAATAAGAAAGCCCTGAATCAATTAATAGTTATTTAAAATGTGTGAATAAAATTTTACCTATCTCCTTCGATATTGGTGCCATAATTACCTTGAGGGTCATGTGCTGAAAATCTGTATAGAAGCACATCTTTAGCGCTTGATTTGAAAGCTGGCAGTCTAGAAAAATCAAAAGGAAAAGACATGTATGTCAACTACTAAGGTATGAAAACAAATGTTACTAGAAATAGCCAGAAACTGCATATTCTTCTACACTGTTTCCAGCACTAATCCATGTTACTTTTGATGAGATAGTAGTAGCATCTTTTACCTCCCTACATGCCCTATATGATAAGTTTCCAATTGTCTCATAGCCAATCTTTTAGAGATACGAGTCTAACTCAGAAATAGATCGAAGATAAACAGCATAGCAGGAAAATGCAAAACGATAATTTGCAACATAGCCGTTTAGTGAACCAGCCTAATTAGTAGTTCCTGAGCCTAAGGAAAACTAGAAAAATCCTGTGTTCATAGGATTCTTGACAATTTTTTCACTCCACTGTTCTTAATATGTAGAAGAAAAATCATTCTTAACTGCAAAATAGACCTTTTGATATTCACCATGATAGACTATGTACAAGAAGAACCATCTATTAAGTTGGTCAGCGAAAGGTACTGGGGACAAAAGTTCTTTCACAGTCTTGTTAGAATCGAAACTAGCCAAGAATCCTTCTCCTTGGCTCCATGCTTTAAGATAAGCAGAGAGAAAGTTATCAGTAGCAGCGTTGGGTTTTCCCCATCCTGCCTTGGAAGTGCTGACACCAAAAATAGGAGAATTATTCTAGCTTATTGCAGAAAAAGGCCATTGGTTATCCAACATTCTCATTGAAGGTCGGACCCAACCTTCAATAGAGAATGAATCTATGTAGGGAATATCAGTTGAATCTACAGGTTCACGTGCAAGCATTGATGTTGAAGTATACTGAAGCCATATTGAGTAAACGGGATCTGCCAGGCACAATGGTAGAAGAAGGGCAATTGTGACAACACAAATTGAAATTTTCATAGAAGTTAAATAGCTTCTTATTTATCTCCAAGAAAATTGTAATTAATTATTTTTATTGTTATATTTATTTATCTAAGAATGACCTTTGTTTTCTCTCTTTTGATTCCAGATATTTTTTAAATTTTTCCCTCTGGTTAGATTTTATCAATAAAATAACAAATTACTCATAATTGAAAGGGTTTTATTAAGAATTATTGTTATTTCACTTGTTTAATTTACAGTTTTATTTGAAGAAAGTAAAAATAAGAAGAAGGATTGTGGATTCCTTTCTCTTCTTCTGCTAAAAGCAAGTCAAAAAAGATAAAGAAAATTTGTTATTTAAAAAAACAACATAAATGTATGCTTCTTGCATAGCTTCAGAAGATGAATAATAGAAGTAAATGCGTTAACGTAAACAAGGATTCTAAGGATATTGAGCGTTATTTCTGGAGTTTAATTTCATTCAGAATTTTTTATTTATGAGACGAATCTTCACTCTTGTTACTCAAAATCTCACCACAAATTATGTTTTTTCTTCCGCTTTTATTTTCCTTTTTTTTGAAATTCAAGTTATTTTCATTCATATTTTACTAAATTACCCAATTTTATTTCAATTATCCTTTTAATTATATTTTAGCCCCACAAAAAGCAAATGTAACTTTTTAAAAATAGTTGTGTTGTTGGAAATTTTACCTCTAAAATAGAGCTTATTTATCCTACTCAACTAGTTTAATTGAGAGAGTACTATTGAAGAAACATGAAAAAAGAGTAATAAATCTTATTATTATCCCTCTTGTTAAAGATATATTCTTGTAACTGAGCAGCATTGATCGAGTATTTCTTGATTCGATAAAAAAAAATTTTTCACCAAGGACAATATTTTTATGATTAGAGCATAACTGGCTATGTTTTCACTTAGTGTTTCTTTGATTGGGAAAGATGAATTTTAATTTAAGTTTTTTTTTCTTCTGTATTCTGAGCTTTTTTCAGATGAATCATCTTGTAGGTAATGTAATCAAAAGGTTATCGAAAAATACATGTAATTAGAGACCTCAACCAAAAGATAAAAATAATCGTTTTCTTTAAATTGAAGAGACATGCATTGCAGCTATTTACCTCAGAAGTGAAATAGACCAAGAATTGATTGAGACATTTGGAGCTCAGGACTTCCAGGATGATAAATAATAAATTGTAAAACAAAATGAAGATCTTGGTATTTTTTATTAGATCTTTAGTTCCATTTTTGACACAACAGAGGATCAGTCTAAAAAAAATTATATTAGATTATGAATCTCTTAAAGTTGCTTTTTGAAGGTTTTAATATGACTTTGTCTATGTTAAAAAAGATTCTCATTTTTATAATTTTTCTCTCAAAAGTAGCTTTATTTTTGGTTGATTCAATGAAAGGGAGTTTTACTTCTCTTGAAATATGTCATATTTCTTGGTCTAGAATATGGGCCCTTTCTAATTAAAGCACTTTGAAGAATACAAGAAGAACAATAGTTTAAGAATACAGTCCTGTTAAACCCATATTCTTATCAACAATAAATGATATGCAAGATGGAAATACTTTAAGTAAATTCCAATTGTTATTATTGTTGTTTCATAACAATAAAGATAAAAAATGAAATGTATTTTTATTAATGGAATTTCAATATGAACTGGTGACATTCTAGAAACTGCATTTGCTGTTTTCTGGGTAGTTGGAAAGGTCAATGTAAGCATTTTGAATGTTGGGATATTACAGGAATTAGTAAATCGCTTATGAAGCAGTAACTCCTTCAGAATCAATTGAGAATGGAGCTGTAAATAGATCGACCTCGTAGAACGCATTGTCCAGCATAAACATATGATTAATGCAAGACACCGTCCACACACTTAAGTTAGGCTTGGAAGCTACGACATCTTCGAGAGTTGAAATAGTAATATTTCTCAATTATTCTGCCAGATCCCACTACTTATCTGTGCAATTGTAGAACTCATAGAATTCCCCAACTGCCTTCATGCATTTAACTTTCTTCTACTAGAGAAGCACGTATGTATCATATGAACTTAAGAGAAGGAGTGTGGGCGAAATCAGCTTTTTGTAATTGTAAACAGGCTGAACACATTTATAAAGATTTTCATTATCTCCCAAGTATTCGCATCCAGTTGGCATAATTTCAAAGCGGTCATTATCGTATGCAATGTCTAATTGTTATCTCCATAACTAATACCCAAACCATTAAATTAGAAACATAAAATGACTCATTTCATTTTTTATTTTACCTTTGGGTCAAACCAGCCATCATCGACAAAGAATCCACTGTCACTAATCGTCTAAAACAAAGTGCTTTCAGGAAGAATGCTTTTAAGGTAATTGCTCCAATTAACTGCTCCAATTCCACCTGTACTTGATCCACTTAGGACTACTTTGCTTGCTCCCATCAGTCCCTTTTTCTAGGACAATTAGGAGAAAAGTGCGAGCATATTATCTTTTCCTCTGAAATATAGGGTACTGTTTTAATATGTTCTCTGTGAATTCCCTTAATATGCAAATCCATCGCAATAGTACACATATGCGATATTCCAATCGAAAAATGAAGGATTCAAACTAGGTGAAGTCTCCAAAATAGCAGAGTTTGTGATATTCGATGGCCAATTTAAACTCGAACCAAGAATAGTCTATGATCTACTCACGCAATTTGCAAGTATTTCATCTTCAGAGCTACCTTAGCACCATGCTCCACCTTGTAGATGAATCAGATAATTATTCTTGCCTTCACCTGTACCCTCGCGGAAATAATACCCAGAGCTACTACCGTCAATGCATTTAGCTCTTTCGTAATCACTTAATAGCTCTAGTTAGAGCTCATTGCTTTAAGCCAGACAAGAAGGGACGATCAAGCAAGCAATAATAAAAGCGATTAAAATATTCTTCATAATCTAAGTTGCCATTCTGCGTTTTGTTTTATTTAATATTATCTTCAGATATTTCGAAACTAATAAAAAGATTTATCGCGATTCTCTTTCTTAAGATTAAAAATCCATCATCAGGGAGGAAATTTTATAAAAAAAAATATCTCACAAAAGAAGATTCCTTAATTCCTTTTAATAATTCCCTCCACAGAAAAGACTCTTCAATTTTCTAAGTATTGTTTTCCCCAATTAGATCAAAATTGAAGCAAATAACACTTGTTTGTTAATAATTCGTAGATTCAATCGCACAGCATTTCAATCATTGCATTTAACATTTCGTCAGGATTGATTCCAGAGATTTATTCTGCCGTAAATGCAATAATAGAAGATTTCCAGAATGTTAAAGTTTGTATGAATAAAAGTAAGGGAATTAACATCGGATTTCTTAGCTTTGTTTTTTATTAATTTTCCCAATCTTTGTTGAGATATTTAAAAAGTTTCTCTGGATACAATGTTTGTTGCATCTGCATATTAAGATTTTAAGTAAATTCCAATTCTATTAATTGTTGTTTCATAAGTCAATAAAGATAAAAAATGAACTGAAAAAAATTATTAATGGGATTTCAGTATTATGAGCTGGTAACATTATAGAAACTGCATTTGCTGTTCTCCGGGTAGTTGGAAAGATCAATGTAGGCTTTTTGAATGTTAGGATATGACAGGAATTAGTAAATCGCTTATGAAGCAGTAACTCCTTCAGAATCAATCGAGAATGGAGCAGTAAATATATCTGCCTCGTAATACGCATTGTCCAGCATAAACATATGATTAATGCAAGACACTGTCCACACACTTAAGTTAGACTTGGAAGCTACAACCTCTTCGAGAGTTGAAATCGTAATACTTCTCAATTATTCTGCCCGATTCCACTACTTGTCTGTGCAATTATAGAACCCTAAAAATTACCCATCTGCCTTCATGCATTTAACGTTCTTTTAACTGAGGAGCACATATGTATCATATGAGCTTACGAGAAGGAGTGTAGGCGAAACCAGCGTTTAGTAATTGTAAACAGGCTGTACACATTTGTAGAGATTGTCATTATCTCCCAAGTATTCGCATCCAGTTGGCATAATCTCAAAGCGGTCTTTATCATATGCAAGGTCGAGTTGCTATCTCCATAACTAAACAAACCATTCAATTAGAAACATAGATTGACTTATTTCAATTTTTATTTTACCTTTGGGTCAAACCAGCCATCATCGACAAAGAATCCACTGTCACTAATCGTCTAAAACACAGTACTTTCAGGAAGAATGCTTCTAAGGTAATTGCTCCAATTAACTGCTCCAATGCCACCTGCACTTGACCCACTTAGGACTACTTTGCTTGCTCCCATCAGCCCCTTTTTCTAGGAAAATTAGGAGAAGAGTGCGAGCATATTATCTTTTCCTCTGAAAAAGAGCGTACTGTTTTAATATGTTCTCTGCGAATTCCCTTGATACGCAAATCCATCGCAATACTACACAAATGCGATATTCCAATCGAAAAACGAAGGATTCAAACTAGGTGAAGTCTCCATAATAGCAGAGTCTGTGATCTTCGATGGCCAATTTAGACTCGAACCAAGAACAGTCTTTGATCTACTCACGCAATCTGCAAGTATTTCATCTTTAGAGCTACCTTAGCACCATGCTCCACCTTGGAGATGAATCAGATAATTATTCTTGCCTTCACCTGTACCTTCTCGGAAATAATACCCGGTGCTACTGCCGTCAAGGCATTTAGCTCTTTCGTAATCACTTAAGAGCTCGAGTTTGAGTTTTTTGCTTTTAGCCAGACAAGAAGGGACGATCAAGCAAGCTATGATAAAAGCGATTAGAATATTTTTCATAATCTAAGTAGCCATTCTGCGTTTTGTTTTATTTTTTTTATCTTCAGATATTTCGATTATAATAACAATATTTATTGCGATTCTCTCTCTTTATTTTAGATTAAAAATCCATCATCAGGGAGAAAAATTAATAAACAAACATCTGACAAAAGAAAGGATGTAAGGTAAAACATAGGTTTTGAATAGATCGATGAGAGTAACATGACTAAAATCTTCTTTTTCTTGTAGTAAAAAAGAAGAAAAAACAAACCTAAATTATTGAACAATTTCAATACAGAAAAAAAATAGCATGAAACTTTTATTCTTCTCCTTCATTTAAGCAATCTTGATTACTCAAGGGAATTCTCAATTAGCCAGCACTTCAACAAATAATGTATGCGGGATCTTGGATGGCATCGAATATCAATGCGAATCAGGTACTACATGCTGTAATACAGCTGATTGCTGCTCAAGTTTTGAGTTTTGTTTTGGCTCGATTTCGTATTGTATAAACTATTTTCTCATAGTTTTTGCTCCTTTGTCTCTCCTGTTCTTTTTGATCTCTTGTTTCTTTAATTATCGACATAAGTCATCGTTTTTGAGAGACCTTCGATCGCTTAATGAACTCAAGAAGAAATGTATGGAATCATCTGATACATTTGTTGTAGTCAAGAATAAAGAAACGCAAGAATAATCTGATCAATCAACTTATGAGAATAGAGACCTAAAATTTAGAGAAACTATTGGAATGGAAGAGAATGAAGATGATAAAGAGTTTGATGTAAATAGAGATAATTATGATGAAACAGTGTCGATCTTTAAAAAAATAACTACATCTTAAAATAATTGAAATAGCAATAAAAAAAAATGCCTAAAGCAGTTAATAAAGTAGCAATAATCAGTTGCAATAAACATAATGTGTTAGTTGAAGTAAGATTATCTCACTTGAACCTACCTCTTTTATGAAATGAAAAGTTAAAAAGTATGTAAACACAATCTCCATCTCATTTTAAGATAATTTTGCAACAAGATATGGTCTGCTTGCTTGAAAGTCTAAAATACTTCTTGGCTTTTAAGCAAAATGAATAGTATGCAATTAGCATTGTATGTCTGCATTGTGTCTCCATTCCTTCAAACAAATAAGAGCAAATCAATAAAAAGGCTATTTGTTCTAGCAAAAAATATTTTTGAGTATTCGGAAAACTACAAAATAACTTATTTAAATTAAAATATCAAGTGTTCGCTATTAATGAATCGAATATTTCATCAGATTCAAGTCAGAGTACGAAAGATAATTATTAATTCGCTTACTAAACAACACAAAAGCAATTGATTTTCTGAAAATGTTAGAACCACCCAACATGTAAAGATAATTGAAATTTAACTAAGCATCCAAGGCACTGATTTTCATTTACATGAAACTGGTCTGCGCGATACTCATTTACTTCTTCGTTGTGTTCATCAAGGTACTGTACTTCTTAGATTTTCTTTCCTGTGTTTCAAAATAAAAACTCAAAATATTTCTTAAACAAATAGGAAGATTCAACGGTTTACAGATACTCTTTTATCATGTTTTACGCGGCCGAGAGGATATCTTAGCTGATAGGAGTGATAGCTAACTTAGACTTACTCAAAACTGACACTGCAATTATTATTTTTTGCTTGCCACTTTACTTAGAAGAATTCTATCTCTTTTTGAGAAGAAAAAGATACCCTAGGTATATTAGCTCTGAAATCTAAAGGATGCCTTTGCAAGTTGGTATTTGCAGCATATTTTAATATGGCTAAATATTTGCCTGGGTTTTCGAAGGGCATCTGAGTATTATGAACACTATTTTCCTAGGAATTCTTCTCCTATCGTTTATAGGTTGCTTTAGCATTGCAAAACTTTCTTTGATTTATTATCTAGATAGCATGGGGAAGTATAAAAGCACAAATATAGGCTGGAAGATAATTAAGGAAATCGCATTTAGTTATCTTCATTTTGTTAGTTATATAGCGCTTCTCTATTTTGACTCTAACTTCGATTCATTTACATCTAATTTTTTTATATTTTAAGCCTTCTTGCTGATTGTATTCTTATGGTAATCGTATCGACTATAAAATACACAAAACTCTCCAATTAAATCTCTTCTGAAGAGTATCTGGTTTGCTATCAATGCAATCATCCATGTGCACACCGAACACCGTCTTTTGGTTGACTCATTTATGCTAAAATCGTTGTACATTTTAGGTAACTCTCAGCTGAATTTGAAGTTGCTATTTCAACTGTTAACAACTGCATATTTAGTTTTATTTCATTTGGTTTAGATGGCACTTCCTGAAAATAGATAAGTATCCAATAATTCCTATGAGAATCTATTCTTCAGCTTGTCTATACTGAGCTTAGTTATTTACATGATAAGATTCTACCAGCTTGCTTTGGCAAATTCTGTCTTAGAGATACAATCCCCAAAGTAACTCTCCTCCGTTCTTTTAAAGCCCCAAAAATACCAAAAAAATTATAAGGCTCTTCTAGTACGATTCAAAACTGAATCTAATCTGCTCTCTTACGATTGCTTGAATCTTCTTTTTGGAACTTTCGGCAAAAGCGAAATCAGAATCGAAAACAATTGCAGAAAATTTATCAATTCTCAACAAAATTCACAGCAGGTTAAAATCGTAAATGAATTAGACTACCTCAAGCTAGTATCCTTCCTTGACAATAACAAACTACTCCCTGAGATAAAATCTATTAAACTGCCTATAATTACCTTTGAAGCGTAATACCCGCTGCTTTGTTCATTAATTAGAAATAATATTTTTCTCGATCTCCACTATAAATTCGAGTAACGACATCGATTCTTGAAGCCAAAATATGTAGAAATTGTGCTAGAAGTAAAGTAAACTATCTTGCACTATTACATGTTTGAACAGTAAATTCTTCCATTTTTAGAAATCAATCCAGCATTTGTATTTTACGATCTATTCGAAGATTGAATTTATTAACCTCAAATTCCTTCTTTCATATCATATCGGAGTTTTAAAATCAAAATCAAAATCTGGGGGGAAGAGATAAAAGTCATTAATATAATATATCTAGCCTGATTTTTGAGATTAATTAAGTAAGATCGAATAGTTTTAATTACAAAAGTAGGGTACAGTATGATTTTCCACGATTGGGTTTAAATTACCTTGAGAGAACAAATAATATATTGGCTTACTCTCAAGGAATAATTATCTCAAAAAGGCAAAACTTTTCAAACGAGCTATTGAGCTTGCAGATAATTTCCAAGAGTTGGAGAATCAAGGTTCGAAAGTGAAGAAATAATAAATAAATAAGTAGCTTGAGGGAAACAATCGAATCAAAACAAAACCTATCTTTCTATACGAGGACAATCATGCTGGCAAGATAAAGCAATTTCAATGTTTCCTTGGATGAAAAGCTGATTAAACTGGCTACCATTGTCTTAACGAAGGTGCCCTTGTGGGCAAAGTTGTACTTTTTCTATCACTACTTCATTGTAAAAAAAAAATGAAACTTTTCATTTTACTCTTGATTTTTCATATTTTTAAAACTTTTTTCTTTGATTTATTTAGGTAAAAAACCACAATTACTTCTATGTTTTCCTTGGATTTTACGCAGCTGAGCGAATTCTGAGCATCAAGATGTTCAAAGGGAAGAGAAAGACAGTCAAAGAATGGCTCTTGTATTTCCTTCTCCTTCCATTATACTTGGAGGAAACCTATTTTGTCTTAAATCAAAAGGCAATTCTAAGCCATCGGGAGAGGATATTTGATTAATGCATTTATCTTAATCTCAGCTAGCATATTGCTGGGATTCCCCTAACTTTAATAATATTAGCATGGTAAGTAAAGACTAACTTCCTAATCTCCAATGCATTCCTCTTTGCAATAATAATGACCAGTACTGTAATGGTTCTAGTAATGATATGTCTTGATTTGTTCATTCAGACTGAGGATTTGTATATGAAAGACACGGGCAAATCTTATATTTCAACTTCCAAAGTCTACATCGAAACAATAACGGCTTCTCTTCATGTGATTTCGTATATTTTCCTTCTCTAATTAAACTCCAAGGACTATAAATTCCTCCGCATCTACATCTTCTTCTTGATTTTTAAAATAATCCTGTTTATTATCCAGCTCACGAGAATTTTTAAGATGATGTTTACTTTTTAATCAGTAATCAGACTTATCCCCAAGATCTTATTATTGACTCTCAAACTTCTACTTCACTTGGACTACGATCCCAGGGAGATTCTTAAGTCGTACAGCACATCTTAACTCAAAAGGACATTTTATGAATATCAGAATCTTTCCATTTGGTTTCTGCTCTTCAACAAATGTTTTCTGATAATATTCCATATTCTTCACTTGAAGCAGAAGTTTATTGGAATCAGCTTCTTTAATTTATGCGGAATGGCTATATCTTCATTGAGTATGCTGATATTCTTTAAACGACTCTACGATTATTGCATTCCTAACCTCTTTTGGCCTTCATTTATTGCAATCAATTCAAGATAAAATCTAATCGATTCTGCTGATGAAGCTGCTAAAAACCTTTAAGTCAGAAGATAAAAACCAATCACAACAGTCGTTGTGGAATATCCAATATAAGACCCTTTCGACAGTGTATTCATTTTATTATGCTGCTTTGAGTTGCAGTGCGTGCAGTTCTATGAGGATCACAATTCTTGCAGGAGATTTTCTAAGAAATTTAAATACTTTCAATCAGTCAAAATATGTGAAATGACGCTAGCATAATTCAGTGCAGCTTTGTATAAAATCCCAGTAACATCTATCCTGCCGTAGATACATTCATTGAGAATATATGCAGATATATAGAAATAAGAATACGATTTGTACAGGATTCTCATAAGCAAAGGTATATTTGTAAAGTTGACTTATAAATCAAAAACACAGAATGAATCAGCATTTAAGTAGGTTTATTCAGCGTTAGTAAAACAAATAATGCAAACTAAGCTAAATTTAATTGCATTTAATAAGATAATCAGTTATCAGATGCCATGCAACCCTGCGTATATTATTTATGATCTTCACGAAATGTAAATTTAAGCAAAAATAGTAGAGCCTATTCCACTCTGCGAGAAGCTTATTCAAATAGAAGAACCTTTAAAACAAGAAGCTGCTTGATTATTGATGGGTAGATAGGAGACAAAAATTCAAATATTAATTACTTTAAGTTCCCCTATAATACTCTTAATTAATCGCACCCTATGTGGAAATTCTTGATTAATGTTGATTCTTTTTTATTTTAATGTTTTGTTTAGAATTCAATCTTTAGTATATTTCTAAATGCAATAAAACTCAAGACATTCTTAATAATTTTTTACTCTTCATTTATCTTAATTAATCATAATAAACAGACTATTTTTGGTCAATAATTTCATCCATCATTTAATTTTCAAATCATGCTCATATTTTAACATTATTGTAGGTTTGCATTAATTCTCTTGAAATCTAACTTAAGGGAGGTTAGAAACATTACCATGTTGTTACTCATTCGATCTTTCCTTATTGTAATATTTGCAATGCGAACATAGTTGAATAAGCTAAAATTGTTAGCAGTAATTTATGGGAAATAAACGATCTTGAAATCAGAAATTTGATCAGTCCTGTTTGTAAATAATGCTCTCTCCATCAGTCAAAAGTATAATTTCACCTGCATCACAAAAAGAAAAATGCAAATTTCGACTTCCTCCTTGAGTCT
>Ga0302271_10000076_pt1 | contig 77438 bp, 49 predicted proteins | sample III_Bog_N1_1_FD_198767 | JGI IMG/M metagenome (GOLD analysis project Ga0302271, IMG submission 198767) | Peat permafrost microbial communities from Stordalen Mire near Abisko, Sweden - III_Bog_N1_1 | ecosystem: Environmental > Terrestrial > Soil > Wetlands > Peat | place: Sweden: Abisko...
GTTATCTCCCTTAGCGAATCTCCTTAATCTCTCAAGCCTAACCCTAAATCTAGATAGCAACGAAATTGGTGACATAGGAGCTTAATCTCTGTTATCTCCCTTAGCGAATCTCCTTAATCTCTCAAGCCTAACCCTAAATCTAAGGTTCAACAAATTTGTTAAATAAATAATGCACTTGCTCAATCATTATTTCAAAAATTATGTATTTTGATTGAATATGTTTTAATTGCATGTTTTTCTGTTATTTTAATATGGATAACTATTTCTCAAATGTTAAGTATCTATCAATTAATCATTACCTTTTATTTATTCACATTTTTTTATGGGATTGTTTTATTGAATGCCTTACTTTCAGGAGAGAATATTGACTTCTTTTTTATTAGCCCTACAACTCTTTTTGATGCTGAGCTTTAACAGCTAAAAATATTACTTTTGTCTATTATTTATTCATTGTTTATTAACAATAGCTCATCTACAGTTAAGTTCAGTATTTATGTGTTGATGTATGATTAAATCCTACTATGTGGTTGTGATTACTATGATTAAATAGATTTTGGGAGCCCTTGCTTTAAATGAAGTTAGCCATCATTTCGAAGTAATTTGTATTGGAAATTGTAATTCAGATTTATTAATAAAAGAATTTTTCACAAATATCATCTTAATTCTTCTAATTTATTTAAAATAATCCTGCACTAAAGCTTTTCCCTTATCACCCACCTACGCACACACACACACAAAACTAATCTAATTTTTTAACCACAAATTCAGTTTCTGTAATGACTTCCTCAATTCAAATAAACCATTAAATTCACAAGTCTCGGATGCTAGAACAGTATCCTTTTGATTGTTTTGCGATTATCTTCTAAATTACTAGACAAACAAAACAAATCATTCAAAATAATGAAGAGATAATTCACAAAATAGATTTAATTGCATACTCACAGATCAGCTCTAAGCTTCTCAGGTTCTTCCATGCTTGTAATGCTCTTGAAATATCAATGTACTCCTGCTGGGAGCTTAGTTTGTTGACATTCATGGTTAGTGAAAGCAACAAGATTGAGTTATTCTCACTGGCTTATCTGCAGAATCGCTCAAACCATTCTCCAGGGATTAAGTTACAGCTTCAAACACACAGTTGAATACGATTTTCAGGTAAAATTGAACAACTCCATAATTTTTAATATCCTGACCTTATTTTCAGATAAAGCTCTTTCAGTGCAGGTAATAATGCGATATTCTACCCAAAAGCTGATTTCTTAACTGATATTGAGTTATATTCAATGTTGTTTATGCTGTGAAGATGAAAAGGAAGACCAAACAGAGATATGCATAGAGGATAGTAAAATGTTTGATATTATATATTCGTATGAATTGTATGATTACCTTAAATTTAAGTCTAAAATTTGAAGTTTGCTGCATTTTACAAGACCTGCAGCAATATTCTCAGCTGATTCTGAAGTTAGTGAGTTGGAACTGCATAAATAAGGCAAGCAGAATATAAAATAATAATAAGAATGCCTAATTCACTCTGCCATCATTACTTTAGGTTGAGAGTAAGATCTTCGAGATTACTCAAATTTCCAAGTGAAGATGTGAATGGATGAGCATTTCTTTCATTGATGCTGGTTTAAACATTCTACTGACTTTTGAACAAGAAATTAGTAAGAATTCTCAAATTGATTTTTTGCAAAATTAAGACAGTGTTTTACTCTAGATCCAAATGCAGCTTCTTGAGGGTCTTGGAAAAGCTTAGTGCATTTACTATCTCGTTAAGACATCGTGGTCCGATTCTATTGTTACTGTGCAAAGAGGAATGAATGATCAAATTAATTGCAATGTTTAGGCATGCTGCTGATGAAACTCGAGTATTTTAAGCATTTTTTATCCCCTTACGAGAGATTCAATGTGAGATCATTTAGACTAGGGCATTCTCCTATCCCAGCACCCAAGGTAGGAGCACTATCTATGTCTGCTTATCTGATAATGAAAGAACGATTAGGTATCATGAAAACAAAAAATATCACCCAAATCAGTTAGTTAGATTAAGATTTACTCTAAGTCTAATTTAAATATCTCAAGATTGTGGCAGAGCCTTATGCAGTCACCAATGTAGCCTGCTCCAGCGTTGGAAGTGCCTTGTTGCCTTAAAAAATAAATCCTTTCTGTGATTGCGCTTATCTTGATATATCCCCCTTTCTTTACCCGATGAATACAGTTAATTCTCTGAGATTAAGGCATTTTGTTATTGAAGAGAAGATATTTTTTGTGCCAAGAGGACCAACATCGTTGTAGCTTCTAAAAGTTGCAAACCTTGGTTTTAAATTGTTGAAGAGAGAAGATACACTAACAGCTTGTGATTACGTCATGTCTAGGTAGAGAAAACTAACATTATTGCAAGCAGATAGCCCTTCTCCTAAGATTTGACAGCCCTCTATCCCAAGATGGTTCTCACTTTGAAAACATGAAAGGATGAAATTTAAAAAATCTGGCTGAATTTTTTACTAGAGAGGCATGTAAATGTATTCTAAAGTTAATGCATGAGCTAGAATGGCTTGCTTCAGCGACTCAGCTGTTGGTTTCGCATTGGAAGAATTGTATCTTCGGTTTAGAAAAATAATAAAAAAGGAGAAAAAATGAGGGAGAAAGAATAGAAGAGTATTTTTGGTATTTCTACTGGAGGTTAAATGTAAGTTTGGAGAGCTTCCCAGGGCATTACGCGATTCCATCAGCTATGCTCTTCACTCCAATTGGACTGAGTCTATTTAAGCTAAGAATATATGAAAAAAGAAAAGAAATAGTGAGAATGATTGTTGTTATTTTGTAATTTAGAAAAAGCAAATAAAAGATAATTATTAGAGTATGTAGTTTAATTACACGAAAGAGATACTTAGAATGGTTAGGTTCTTGCATTGTTTTAGCATATCACCAAGTACAGCTGCTCCATCCTCGCCGATTGGGAAGTGGCTTCAAAGACACAGAGATAGAGATTGTTTTATTAGATGACAAATATCATAGTAGAAGCAAATTTATTACTCAAAGCTAAGATTGAGCTTCTGCAGCATTGGCAATTAGATTATCCCTTCTGCTAATGCTTGAAGGATAGGCACTCCAGGAACGCTACCTCTATTTGGGAATTAAGGGGAGGAAATAATTAAAATTTGTGATGTTCCCTTGGTCTTTCGTTACTGCTGAATCATTTTAAGGTCTGCGAGCTTGGGAGTTGAAGAGATCAGCTGTAGGAGTTGTTTCTCCTCTCCATTCACAAGCGGTCTATGAAATTGTGATTAAAAAGCATGAATAGAGGGGTAAAACTTGGTTATTTGCAGGCATTGCAATACAGCAGAACGATAATAAATTGAGAAGTCTTTTTACTCTAAGATCAACTATCTGTCTTCTTGGCTGCTGGATTCATCTTAAGACATAGATTTCTTTGGAGATTGATTATTAGCTTTTGTTATTATTCTTTTTTCTTTTTTTCTTCTGAAATTTGTTAATTTGCTTTTTAGCATGTATCGCTATTGGTGTATGATTAATGATAAGCTTAGAGGTAGCTAAAAGTGATAAGATTTAATCGGGTTGAAGAAAGAGATATCTTATCCCTTCCAGTGCTTGTAATGGATATTAATAATTAAAGATAATTACAAGTCCTGCATATGAAAATACTAAGAACAAAAAGGTGAAGACTAATAATGTTTAGATATCAATTTAATAAAAGCATACACAACTGAGAAGGGAAAGAAGAAAAATTGAGTTTTTAAGTGAACTATTTCAAAATAGGAACCATGCAGAGAAGAACAAAAGAAGATACTTGATTTGAAAACAGTTTTTGTATTTCTGATATGGATGAATAATGTGTTTTTATCATTATTGAAATGAGAACAGGAGTTGAAACTTTAAAAAATCTAATGACTCATGAGATAAAACTAAAATAAAGAAAAGATGTTATCCTTTAAGGATACAAGAAAAATCTCAAAGATCGTTTTAAATATTTACAAATAAAAAGAACTGAAAAGCGCACTTTTCTTTTAATGAAAAGAACATGGAAGCAATCATTATGGCAAACAACACGACGAGAGAGAGATATATATAAAAAACCACTTTTTAATCAGAAAAAATAGCATACATTGAGAAAGTTAACATTTTGAATTAGTGGTTTGTACAAATCTCATGAAAATTCTAATGACTTCATGCAATAATTTTCAATGTTTTTTATCAGAGAATGAAGAGCTCATGTGGTAGGAGCTCGACAACCCATATCTCTAACATAGCACACAAATAAAGCATATTGAAACTTTACATTCAACCAAGTATCATTCTCTCTTATCCCATGAGATTTCTCAGAATAAGAATGCATGCCGAGAAAGATTAATTTTTGAAATCAAGAATTTATTAAAACTTCAATTCTCAAAATCAAAGGTTCTTTAATGAAAAATAACCTACAAGCACACTCACACACACACATGCACGCGCATAGCCCATATTGTTTTCATTAATAAAATAGACAAATCATCAAAAAACCTTAACATACTAATACTATCCGCTGGTTTTATTCCACACTCTCATAAACTATCCTCTTTATCGTTTTTGAGGATTTTTATCACGAGATTATCTGAGGGAAGATGCATTCGGTCTTTTCTTGTGAGTTGATTCTGTTGTAGCAGCAGTAGTAGTAAATAGCTCAGGTGTCATTCTCTGGGAGGTTGATTTCTCTTGAGAAAGAAGCTATCGCTGATTTAAAGCATCAGTCTTTAACAATCGAGTTGTCTTTGAAGTTTCTTGGATATTTTGTTGGCAAGCCACGTTACTGGATAAGAGGATAGCAACGAGAGCTAGAGTTAGTATTATTTTAGAAGTCTTGAATGAAGAAGAAGTGCAGTTATTGCTATTCTCAAAGAGATTTTTCATGGTTGGTTAAGATGTTATGAGTTTTCTAAAAATTTTTTAAAATAATTATTTGAGTGATCCGTGGTCAAAGTCGATTTTTGAAATGAAAATCTCAAGTAGAAGATGAGACCATTAACGAAGGGATGATGTTGATCCATTGAATTTATATAATCAATAGGTTTTATGCCCATTTAGAATCTAAACTAGAATGCTCGGGTAATTATTAGATTAACTGAGGAAAACCTTCAAAAATTATTTTCTAGGGAATTTTCGATTCAGCAAAATAAAAATAGATCGATCAACAGGAATTATTAGATCATTATGATTTGATTAAGAACTTGAGAGTGCTCAGCTTTAACATAAGTGATAGAAAAAAAGCAGGCTTCTTTGATTTAGCTAGCACAGGCGCATTTGTAATTAGTGATGATTGCATAATTATGATGAAGGAAATTTTTTCCAAAATTAATGTAAAAAAAAACAAGAATATGCAGTACTAAAATTGTATCAGTGAATTTCTTTAAACAAATTGAAGAAATAAATAGTTTTTCCTGTTCCACACTGCAATGAATTTTTAAATTTAAATGTAATTACAAACCATAGAAATAATCATGATAAATGCCCAAAAGTAATAAAGTGGAGATCATTTTGGTTTTTATTGGAAAAATATGATGCGAGCAAACAAAAATTATTAGAACAAAGATAATTTATCAATGCACCTTTTTGAAAAAGACCTGAGTTGTACAAGAGAGAAAATACCAATTTCTATCAATTTCAAGCTAAGGATAAAATTTCCAAATGATTAATGAGATTTATTTGAATCAATCTCCTTCCACAATTTCCATTATTGTGAGGCATACAGACAGTCTCAGTGTCTAAAAGACTTAGATTTCTTAATGGAAATATGAAATATGTAGTTATTCACTCAAAGATGCTTGGTTAATTTATTATTTTGATAATGAAATTTCTTTTATTAAAACATTGCCCTCCATTTCCCCTCCCCTCCCAATGCATGAATGGATGATATTCTGACATCAAAATCAAAAAAAGAAGTAGATCAAATAATTGTTAATTTAATATTTTTGTTTGAGGGAGGAATCAAACATGTGTGTATGTCTCTTTGATTAATCAACCAAGTATTTTTTTGATTTCATATGGCCTTGTTTTGAAGATTTATTTGTTACAATAAAAACAATGGTAGATGGTATTCATGTTTAGTTTTGAGATTTAACCTGTTTTAGCTCAAAAGTAAGAGACAATTATCAGACCTTCTAGTGAGAATAATACATCTTAGTAAACATGATACTTCTGCTTACAAAAAGATAACCTTTAATAGATCATAATCTTTCTTTATGATTGTATCTGTAACACCTCTTGTTAAACCTGCTTTGTTACTTCCTAAATTCAAATAATGATACAGGATAAAAAGCCATTCACAACAGGAAAGAACATCTGAATTGAATATTATGCCTGTCATGATGAACCCTTAGGATTTATTGAGCTATTTGAGTTCTCTAAAACCCTTTCCTTCAAAATATCCACGAAATGAGAAAGAACTGCTTAATCATTTTATTCCTTTGAATATCTTGTGTCAGTGCGTATTATTTGTATGTATTTTCTCTCTGGGAGTAGTGTTATCTCCCAGGATTACTAGTTAGATTTATTTCAAGGCGGTTTCAAGAAGAAAAAATGTACTTTGTTCTGCTATCTTTGGTTACTAAAAGATGAAGCTTAGAAGAATACTGATTTTTAAAGCAAGAACAGGATCTAAAAATCAGAAAGTATTGCTAGAAGTATGAGGGAAATATTCAAAACAGAAGGTAAAAGTAAGGTAAAATGATCATTCTAATCTGCTAATAAAAGAATAATATCTTGTCTCACTTTTAATCTTTTATTACGGTCCTTAATCAAGCGTGTTAGAATCCTATTCCCCGATCGGAAACTGTAAACCTTCCACCTGGTTTTAATTTGTAAGGGAGTAATTCATGGTTTTATTGAATTTAACTGCTTAGATGACTAATGATGCTATTTTTAAAGGTGGGGCAAGCTTAAAATCCAGCCTGGAAAGGACCATTTTTATCAAATAATTTTAAAACCAAAAATACTTAAAAATAAAACCAAATTTGTTTTTTTAAAATGGTAAAAAAATCAACACTATCCATCTGCTTAGCACTTCTCCTAAGCTTAACTGCAACAGCTGCCTTCATCTTTCCTGCTGAATCCTTCGGCACGGACGACGACAGCTCTTGCAGCTGTCCTGACCTTTAGGACATGATTGCCGAAGCAGAAGGAGAAGAAAGTTGTGTGTACAATGATTCCCTTGGAATTCCGACAATCGGAATCGGTTTTAATCTCGAAAGATCAGATGCTCCAGCTTTAATCGCAGGATTAGGGCTCGACTATGATTCCGTTCTGGATGGATCCACTTGCTTAGATGACGATTAAATCACATCGTTATTCAACAACGATATCCAATGGGCTTTAGAAGGTGCAGCTGACTGTGTAGGCTCATATTACTATCAACCCTAATGTATCCAAAACGTTCTAGTCGATATGACATTCAACATGGGAGCTGGTGCACTCTGCGGTTGGCCTAATTTTGTAAGCTAGCTCGCTAATGGAGACTATAGTGATGCTGCCTCGAACATGCAATCGACTACTTGGTGTAGCTAAGTTGGGAACAGGTGCACGAGAAATGTAGCTATCGTGGAAAGTTGCTGAGAAAAAGAAGGAAAAATTTACTATTAAAAAATTACTACTTTAGTCAATCAATATGTTCGTAAATAATTGTCTGTAAAACAGTTGAAAAGAAAAAACTGAACTGCTTAAGGAAATCAAAGAAGAAATAAAAGAATAAAAGGAGAAAGAGAGAGAGTCATAATAAATAAACGATGGATGCTTTTTTTAATGGGTTTCAAAAGGATTTTGGGAAGGGGGAAGCAGACAAATTAATTAATAATTTTTCCTTTTTTCTTCTTTTTTACGATTTTACTCGTTTACTCGATTGATCTTGGGTGGGAATACACAAAAAGCACCTAGATCGTTCAAGCAAAAAAATCTTCGTAATTAAATGGGTTACTCTTACTGAATTATGATAAAAACAATTGGAATTCATTATAATCTACACATGCTTTTCTTGTGGAAATAAGATACCTGTCAAATAATTACATCCTTCACTCAACCTTGTTATCATTTCCATAATATTTGATTATCTTCAAAGCTGAAGAGGGAGTTATCTCATCAAGTATTTTCTTACCTTTTCTGAAGCCAAAACATCTTTGGCAGGATGTTTTAAAATCAATGGATTAACATCCCATTCAAAACGTTGATTTCTAATAATCTATCAAACACACATTTTGTGGCTAGGGGTTTTTCATATCTTTCTATATGAAGGCATTCATTAATTATGAGTTGTATTTTGAACCACACAAAGCAACAATAATATTATTATTTCCTTTAGATCATTTATTGCATTTAAATAAAAATATAAAATAAAAACCTAACTTTCGTAGACGAAATAATACTCGAAAATGTAACAGGCTGAATCTCAGTCCCAGATAATGACACAGACCAGACAATGTTGCATTAACGGCTTATTTGAAAGGTTGTGCTTATCCTACAACAAAGTCATTCACCTGCTGAATCGAGATAGATCATCATTCGATCTCTTCTCTTTCCCTCTCTTTTCCGAGGGAAAGGAGCAGACAGTCAATGATTTGGAGGATATTTTCTGTGAGATATAAATCAATACTGGTCTGATTTCTAACAGAAAAGAGATTCCTGATTAGTTTCTTCTGTCTTTCTTATTGCACATTTGCTAGAAATATCTTCTAGTGCAAGAACCTCATTCTAAAACAACTCTCCAATCACTCTACACATAACTGGAATAACCAACCAAGCAGTAAGATTACTACGGGTAACAGATGATCAGAGGTTCTGCTTAGGCGCTAATAGCAGGGGCATTGAGCAAATATCATTTTTCGCAGGTGGAGAAAGAGTATTTTTCTGCAGGGCTTGCACCCAGAGAGAAGAAGAAAATAAGTAATTCAGATTTCTTCAACATCCATAATTAGCTCTTCAACATCGATGGAGCTTAGCAGAAAGTCTTCTCATTTCCAAGTAAACTCTACGAAATCACATTGATTTTTTTACCTTATTGTTTAAAGGCGAAAGCAATGCTGAAAAGAAAACCACTACGACCAATCTCTCCTACATTTACAACAGATAAAGGAGAATGATTTCAACAATTTACAAAGTATCACAGTTAAAAAGAGGAATGAGATACGAAATAATTACTCTCCCTTGCTTTCTTTTTTATGTTCCCTAAAATATGGAAAGCATCATTTTTTTATTTTATTTTGAGCTGGACAAGATAAAGAAATCAGTTATTTTTATTATGAATGAATTAATATCGCTTTTTCAATGAAACTATTTATATTAATTGTTTTATCTTATCATCCGTCTTTTCAAAAAAGAGACTTTTATTTTGAATCAAAAGCAGAGTTCCAAAATAAGTCGATTAATTATCTCAGTTTTGAACAATCATTGCTCTTTGATTTTATTAAAAATAAAATCCACACTTGTGTGAAATAAACGCAAATCTTCCTAGCTAAATGAGCTTCACCTTTGATTTGTCTATGCAGTGTCCGTCACATGATAATGAAGACCAGGCAAATGTTTTAAATATTCCATAATCTTGCTACTAAACAAAAACAGTAGTACCATTCTGGCTGTGGAGGTAAGTCACAGAAATATGATGATATTACTCTGAGATGCCAGAAATGCAAGAAAAAGGACCATATTAAAAATTGGTAATTCAATTGCAACAAAACTAATATCTACAAGTCGAACTCGTATATTAAGGTTTCTTATGCTATTTCATCCTTTATTTAAAAATCACTGAAAACTACTGACAAATCTCTGAGAAGAATAATCTTGTATTTTGTGGATTTGCTCTACAAAAAAGATTGGTGAATACAACTAAAATTGTTATGTTTTTTTGTTGTTTTTAATGCTTGATCTCTTCGTTTAACTTGAATATATCCGAAAAAATAATTAACTTTCAATGAAAGCATGAAAAAAGGAAAAGAAAAATCATGATCGAAAAAAGGAGAAGCAACATAGAAAAATGAATAAGCTCCAAGATAAACAAAAAAACTTGCAGTTTTCTGAAAGAAATAATATCAATAATTATTATCAGTTATGAATAGATAAATTATCTTATTCCATTTTATTAGTAAAAATAACTTTGTTATTGTTGCATAGTTAAATCGTTGTTAATCATTTTATATATTATTTTTTTTTAACTCATTTTTCTAAATTTCTTAGAGTTCTTTAAATAAAAGGAAGCTCCTTTTAGATAGATAATAATTTATAGCTTTTATTTACCCCTATTATACAAAAGCGAGGATTATTAACGCTTTATTGTTTAAATATGATTGAAATAAACGTATTATTGGCATAAAGATATTTTATCAACACACCTTTGAAAAAGGCTTACATTGCTCAAGAGAAATATCCCTGATAATTAATTATCAATTCAAATTAAGGATTATATGGAGGCACAAAGATCGTGTTAGTGTGTTTTAAAAGACTTCGATTTCTTGGGGGAGATATGTAGTTGTTCGCTTTAAAATATGTTTGGTTAATTTCTATCATTATGAAATTTCTTTTATTAAGAGACAGCACTACATATGTCTGAATGAATGGGATGACATTCTGACAGCAAAATCAATAAAAAAGAATAGATCTAATAATTGTTAATTTGATTGGTTTTTGAGGGAGGATGCAAACATATGTGAAAATGCGTATGTATCTCTTTGTTTAATTAAATAAGTATTTGTTGGTTTCATGTGGCTTTACTTTGAAGGTTTATTTATTACAAATAAAACAATGGCAGATGGTATTCATGCCTAGCCTCAACATTTAAGCTGTTTTAGCTGAAAACTAAGAGAAAATTATCAGACCTTCTAAAGAGAAAAATACAATACATCTTAGAAGTATTCTGTTACTGTTGACTAAAAGATAACCTTTAAAGGACAATAATCTTTCTTTATGATTGTATCTGTAACTCCTCATCCTAAAACCTGCTATGTTACTTCCTAAATTCAATTAATGATACAGGATAAAAAAGCAGATCATTATAAAAAGAAAAGAGTATCTCAACTAAGATATTATACCTGATGTGATGAGCCCCAAGGATTTATTGAACTATTTGAGTTCTCTGAAGCCTTTTCCTTCAAAGAGCCAACGAAATGAGAAAGAGAGTTTTCAACATTTTATTCCTTTGAATATCTTATGTTAGTGCGTATTATTTGTAAGAATTATCTCTCTGGGAGTAGTGCCATCTCCCAGGATTACTAGTTTGATTTATTTCAAGGGGTTTAAGAATAGGTGTGGTCTGTTCTGATACTCTTGGTTACTAAAAGTAGAAACTTGGGAGAATACTTATTTTTAAAGCAAGAACTGGATCTAACAAGCAAGAAGATATTTTTGGAAGTATGAAGATTTGAGAGCACATGAGGGAAATATTCAAAACAGAAGGTATAAGTAAGGTAAAATGGTCATTCTAATCTGCCAATAAAAAAATAATATCGTTTCTCACTCTTTATCTTTTATCATGATCCTTAATCAAGCTTGTTAGAATCCTATTCTCCGATCAGAAACTGTAAGCTTTCCACCTGGTTTCAATTTTTAAGGGAGTAATTCCGGGTTTTTATTGGATTTAACAGCTTAGATGCCTAATGATGCTATTTTTAAAGGTGGGGTAAGCTTAAAATCCAGCCTGGAAAGGACCATTTTTTATCAAATATTATTAAAACTAAAAATACATAAAAAAAATTAAAAAAAATGGTAAAAAAATCAACAGTATCACTCTGCTTACTACTTCTCCTAAGCCTAACTGCAACAGCTGCCTTCGTCTTTCCCGCTGAATCCTTCGGCACGGACGACGACAGCTCTTGCAGCTGTCCTGACCTTTAGGACATGATTGCAGAAGCAGAAGGATAAGAAAGTTGTGTTTACAATGATTCCCTTGGAATTCCGACAATCGGAATCGGTTTTAATCTCGAAAGATCAGATGCTGCAGATTTAATCGCAGGATTAGGGCTCGACTATGATTCCGTTCTGGATGGATCCACTTGCTTAGATGACGATTAAATCACATCGTTATTCAACAACGATATCCAATGGGCTTTAGATGGTGCAGCTAACTGTGTAGGCTCATATGACTCTCAACCTTAATGTATCCAAAATGTCCTCGTCGATATGACATTCAACATGGGAGCTAAAGCACTCTGTAAATGGCCTAATTTTGTTAGCTAGCTCGCTAATGGAGACTACAGTGATACTGCCTCGAACATGCAATCGACTACTTGGTGCAGATAGGTTGGAAACAGGTGCAAGAGAAACGTAGCTATCGTTGAAAGTTGCTGAGAAAAAAAAGAGAAGTTTACTATTAAAAAATTACTACTTTAATTGATCAATATATTCATATAAAATTGTTTGTAAAACAGTTGGAAAGAGAGAAAATGAAACTGATTAAGGAAATCCACAATGGAATAAAGAAAACAAAGAGAGAGAGAGAGAGAGACATAATAAACATACGATAGGTGCTTATTTTAATGGGCTTCAAAAGGGTTTTGGAAGAGGGGAGGGAGGAGGGGGGGAGGGAAGCAAGCAAATGAATCAATTAAAATTGTTCCTTTTTTCTTCTTTTTTACGATTACACTCGTTTACTCGATTGATCTTTGGGTGGGGAACACAAACAAACATATAAATCATTCAAGGAAAAATGCTTCGTAATTAAATGAGTTACTCCTGCTGATATCACAAAAACAATTGGAATTCTTTAAAAATCTTAACAGGCTTCTTGCTAGAATAAAATACCTCTCAAATCTATTACATCCTACTTCATTCAACCTTTTTAACCATTCCATAATATTTGATGATCTTCAAAGTTGAAGAGGGAGTTATTTTATCTAGTATTTGATTGCCTTTTCTGAAGCCAAAACATCTTTGACAGAAAGACTTAAAATCAATGGATTAGCATCCCATCCAAAAACGTTGATTTCGAACAAACTCCCAAACGCACATTTTGTGGCTAGGGGTTTTTCATATCTTTCTTTTTGAAGGCATTCATTAATAAAAAGCTATATTTTGAACTACACAAAATGACAATAATATTATTATTTCCTTTAAATCATTTATAGCATTAAAGACACAGATTAGCATATCTTATGTTACAACACAAACATATTTCTAGCTAACATGAGGTTATTTAGAGAATCTGAGTCATTTTTCTTAACTTTTTGTTTATCGATTCTCTTTTGCGTTAACCTTGTTCACAATTTGCTGTGTTTTCTAAGCTCCGATGCTTCTTGCTTTGCTTTGAGCATTTTGAGTTCTTCGTAATCTTCAAACACCACATCTAGGGCCTCATCGATTGACTTCACAAAAACAAACCTACAAAAAGAAGAAGAAAGGATTATATTTTGATGATAATAAACTCATTAGTTTACTGAATATTCTTCTTGATAGATGGAGAAATATCCTCAGTGTCTTTGCGGTTCTTGAATGGCAAGATTATGCTGTTGATTAAGCCATAAATACAAAGGAATTAGAATCATTTCTTGGGATGCTATTTTTCAATTGAATTTTGTAATATTACGTTTTGATTCCATTGGAGTAAGCTGCTAGACATTTTTCTTTAATCCCACCAACAGGTAAGACTAATCCCTTCAGAGATATCTCTCCTGTCATGGAAATGTCACTTCGAACACGACGACCAGACAACAATGATAACTATTATTTTTAGGAAAGAAAATAACAAATAATTTTAACCTCTAAAAATATTAAACTCTTTGCGGAAGAACACACACACTCGCATCTCTTGAAACATTAAAGTAGTTACCAATGCAGTAGTGATGGTGATACCCGCTGAAGGTCCATCTTTTGGGATAGCTGCAGCTGGGAAATGCACATGGATATCAACATCATCCAGGAACTATTTGCTCGTTTGAATCTATTGATCTTTAAATAAATATGCAACCAATGATGTATTCGACTTTATCCATCCTAGCGCTGTCTGAATCGATTCCTTCATGACATCCCCAAGCTACCCAGTTATTTATATCTTCCCTTTCCCTGGACACATACTCGATTCAACTATCAGTAATTTCCCACCGACAGCTGTCCATGCCATGCCTATCGCTATTCCAGGTGAGGATATTCTATCTTTAATCTCATCTTCATCGTAGATCTCCACACCGAGGACATCTCTAACATACTCCTAATCAATAGTGATTTTGGAGAACCCATCGAACAGGGAGACACTAGACGATGATAATGATGGCTAAGTAGACTAGTTAGCTGCTTCTTTCTGTGATTATTTGTCTAAACCCGTTAGTTATGTTTTACTATTATTATTAGCTTATTTATGTTTGGAGTATTTAACCGCTACACTTCTACACAATGATCCAATATTTCTCTCCAGCTATCTCACTCCTGCTTCTCTCGTATACGCTTTGATAACTAAATCTAACGCTGGCTTTTCAATCTCAATAAGCTACGGATTTATCCCATTTTCGTTGATTTACTTAGGGATAAGATATTTCACAGCGATTTCATGCTTTTCATCTTACGTATACCCGGGGATATTAATAACTTCCATACGATCTAATAATGGACCTTGAATTGTCTCGAGTTGATTAGCCGTAGCGATGAACATCACATCAGATAAATCAAAAGGGAGCGATAAATAATGATCGGTGAATGAATTGTTTTAATTTGGGTCAAGTACTTCCAGAAGAGCACTTGAAGGATCGCCTTTGTAGTCCCGATTGATTTTATCAATTTCATCGAGTAAAATAACAGGATTTTTCGTTTGGCATTTTTTGAGAGCTTGAATGATCACACCGGGGAGAGCACCAACGTATGTTCGACGATGTCCTCTGACTTCAGCTTCGTCACGCACACCCCCTAAGGAGATTCTCTCGAATTTACGACCCAAACTGTCCGCAATTGATTTTCCTATGATCAATACAAAAAATGTCAATTAGTTTCATTTTGGATTAAGTAAATCAAATGGATAAGTGTATCTGTTCAACTAATACTTCTTTTATTAGTCTTATTCTGTTATATTTTTTACCTAAGGATGTTTTACCAACACCTGGTGGTCCACATAGGCAGATAATCGATCCTTTAGAATTTCCTTTTAGGAATCTCACAGCAAGGAATTCGAGGATTCGTTTTTTAACTTTATCAAGACTAGAATGATCTCTATTCAGGATATCTTCAGCAGCTTTAAGGTCAGCTGTATCTGTGGATGTTTCGGTCCATGGTAGCTCAAGGATAGTATCGATGTAAGTGCGGATAACATTTGATTCGGCGTTTTGACTTCTCATGCTTTTCAATCTAATGAAAAATGAACAAAATAGGAAAAATCAATAGGGACGTTTTCTACATTTATTTTGTAATGTACCTTTTGAACTCTTTCATGACTGCATTGAAGATATTTTCAGGGAGATTTTTCGCTTTGATTTATTATTCCAGTTATCCTAATTCGTCTTCAGGAGGGGAATTCGGTCCACTGATCTCTTAATGCAGCGGTTGCTATTTGAGAATGATCTTTCTGTTATCTTTGTCCATTTCCTTGCGGACTTTGTTCTCGAGATCATTTGCAACCTTCAAATCATCATTCTTATCTTAAAGGATCTTCGCAATCGCTTTGATTCGCTCTTTGACATCATTTATTTAGAAAATCGCTTGTTTTGCATCTGGATGCACATCGAGATAACTAGCAACGGAGAAAATGAGTTTGTTCAGTGATTATTCACTTTCAATGAGTTGCTTCTTCGCTGGGATTGTCTCTGGTTTGCAGACGATATCCACGTAGACCTTAGCGAGTGTTCGGAATGCGACAAGGGAATTGTCTGATTTAACAATTTTTTCGATTTCGCTGGGGATCTCATCGGAGATTAAGTCAACGCTAGCGAAGTAATAAGGAGAAGTTTTCTCGAAGGATAATACTTTGAATCTTCCAAAGGCGAATGCACTGTAGTATCTGACTTCTTTATGGCTTTTTTGATAACCCGCAGTGAACGTGTAGAATGTGCGATCTTCACTGGTGATTTTGAGAATAGTGCCGTATTTCGCGAAGTTTTCGATGGTTTCGATACCGCGCTCTTTTGCTTAAGCTGTGTCGATAATAGGAAGGACACCAATCATGCTATTGAATTTCTTTGCTGCGTACAAAAGGGTAAATGAAGAAATCAGGGGGGTAATTACTGTGGAGAATAAGAAATAGATGTATGTATTTAGAATTCTTTGAAAAATAAATGTGTTTTTTGAATCATTTTTTTTGTGTTAAAGATCCTCCGACTCTTACCATCATATTGGTATGTTTCTGGGATGCGGATGTTGATGGTCTAGTATGGGAAGACAACCCTGCTGTTGACAGGGAGGATGTAGAGCTGCATTTTCTTCATTGCTTGCTAAGATGAGGGCGTATAAATGTGCGTGTGAGTGTCTCTGTTAAGAATAATTTATTCTTTTTTGATTGTTCTTCTAGTTTCTAACTAATTCTTGTTTTGTGTGTTTTTTAAATGGATCCAAAGAGAGAATCTGCTTTCTATTTCTTGATCTTCTATTCTTCTGTTTTACGAAATTGGAATCGTCGTGATTCTGATCGTTGATTACGTCACACTTCCTTCCAATCTGATCTCATCCTACCCCACAATAATGCATTTTTTTTTGTTGATTCTTCGAATTATCTAGGATATTCTTCCCCCCTGTTTTGTAGATTTAACTAGAAAAATCATCATAAACTCATTTCAACTTTAAAAAATATTCTTCTTTGGAGTTTTTTTGGAAAACAGTAAACAAGGAAACCTTACTAAAAGATTAGTAGTTGCCTTCACCTCTTCCTCCCCATGAGAATCATTTCAAGTAATTTGACTTAATTTTGAAAATGTATTGAGATTTATTTCATTCCAAAAATAATTTTATAATAATTTTATCAGAAATCCCTGCCATTATGAGAATCAAATCCTAATCAATATCTACTTATCGAGAACAATGATTAATTTCCATAACAATAAAACTATTTTACGTTTCTTTCTTTTGTATTTTAGTACTGCATCTATTTTATAAAAACCAACTCCAAACACAAGCTCTAAGCGAAAAAGTAAAAATCAATTACAAAATTTAAAATTCCACAAAGAAAGGGGGGAACTGGCTAGGAACGGAACGATTCAAAAATATCTGAGAGAGAGATAAAGAGATATTGCTATTGGATTGTGAAATTTGATTAATAAAGTTGAGCAAAATAGCATTTCCATCTATCAAAGTGATAAACATAAAAGAACCAAAAGAGAGATCTAAAGAGATTGTAGAACAGTTGGATTCAGTCTCTTGAAATATCAAAATAAAGTACGCAAATAAAAATTCTATGGAAGAACCAATGCCTGATGGCTGCTAGGAAGTGCTCAGAGTTGAGATTTCACCTGAAAATGATGATTTATTAGCATTACATTGGTAGGATGCTGCTTCTTCAAATGGACAATCTATTGCATCATCATAGTCTTCTTCACTCTAATCATCTCTTGGGTTATCTCGCTTAGTAGTCATACCCCATGTGGCTAGCTTAGAACAGGTAAAAAAATTAAAAAAACTTAAATATTTTATAAGATTCTCACCCTTTTTCTTTTGTTCTCCCATAAAATCTTAGAACATCCTAGGTAGTCTATATCGTTGTGGTGAGAGTGGTAATTACATCTTGAAGCTCTCAATATTTGGTACATTTGCTTCTAAGAAGCTTTTATCAGTCTGTCTATGCTTATTCGGCAATGCATATATTGTTGGAAGTGAATAGGATGTGATAGGTATTCAAGAAATTGCGACTGTTTTAGACAGTCAAATCGAGTGCTACGAAATCACACAGCAGTCATATCAAACACTGATAACTTAAGATTATTAGACATTAACGGAGCATGCTTGCAGGAATATCTACTGTGATTAGCAGTAATTAGAGAAGATGTTCGAAGATGCGTTGAATTGCTAGCAACAGCAGGCAGAAGAGGAAGCAGATCACTGTTAAGATAAGGAAAATGAAACTCTTGTGATTTAAGGTATTTACGGGAAAGTTTAGAATAGAATCTGTGAGTAGCTCTTAGGATTTCGAAGGGAGGAGTTGAAAGTAGCTGTGAGAGCAGCACCTTTGACGAGATCGCAGTTAAGAGCAGCGAAGAATAAAATCTTAGCGGAGTAGTTGTCAGAAGTGTACAAGAATGGCTTGGATGTTAATTTGAAGATCGTGGATAGGTTCGATGGATGGATGGGAGATGTCAAGTAGTTCAATAGATTGCTCACTAATGTAAGAATGTTTAGATGATGAAGAAGAGGGGATGGATGCATTGTTATTAGAGAAATTTTGAAATTTGTTTGTTAATTTTTTGTTTTGTTTTTTATGGAATTTAGACGAAATGCAGTTAGCTAATATTATCTGAGTATCGTTTCTTGGAATCGAAACGGAGTGAGTATCGGAGCTTCGAGGAGCTCATCGATGATATCGAATTGTTTTATGCGTTTTATATTGAAAATTGTCCGGACTATGCGGGCAAGAAGTTAATTATCTTAGAATTCTTAACGAAAGCATTGAAAGATGCTGCGAGAGAGTTCATAGCGAAGGATGAATAATAATAGACGGAAGATCATAAGAGAGATGATAAGAGGAAGGTAGATTAGGAAGAGTAGTAGTAGTAACGTAGTAGTATAAATGATAGTTAAGGGAATGAAGGTATAAGTAAAATGAACGATAAGAACACTACATTATTGCTAAGTTCATTCAATGCTATTGACTCAACGGAGTAGAAAGAACGAGAAGCATACTATGAAGGGATAATGCAGTAAGCGCATGAGTAGATTGAGTAATTCTAGAGGGATATACTTAGCAATCGCTAGAGATATGAGTAGAACATACAGTAATTAAAGGAATAATCTGATAAATCGATTTAGGAATTACAAGACAGAATCAAGGAATTAGAGTCAGTGAATAGGAAGTAACAAGGGAATAACAGAGAGAGCACGAGTAAGTTAGAAATGGATAGGTTATTGTTGGAATAGAAAGTGCATTTCTTAGAGATTGAATTAGCAGAAGCGAGAAAGAAAGCGAAGGGTGTGTTCTCGTTTAATTAGTTCTTGCAAGAGAATAAGCATACCTAGACGACAATGAATGTGGCTGTGGGGGAGTAGATTGGGGAAAGGAAGGTAATAGAGTAGTAGTAGGATGGGACCGAAGGATAGTAGCTAGAAGAAGTTAGAAGAGAATTGTGTTTCTTGAGTGGAATGGAGATGAAAGCAGGGGAGGATGAGGAAGATGAGTAGAATGAAGATGGAGAGGAAGAAGATGGTGATAATAATGAAGATATTGAGGAGGAGGGTGATAAGAGTAATTAAGATAATTCTAGGATTAAGGCACTTGAAATGCAACTCTAAGAGAAAGAACATCATTTAGGTTTCTACACTGCGTAATTAGAGAACACTTGTAGACGATTATCTGAGTTAGAAGCTAAGGAATAAGTGTTTAATGAATAGCATAACGAATGGGAACATCTCCAAAACAGGATTGAAACATAGTTAGCATAGATATAGTCACAATAGCAATCGATAAGTAGTTAATCGTAAGAGATCTACACGATGGAGTAGTAACTGAATGAGCTATACAGTTAATTAAACGAATAATCTAGGAGATACACAGAGTTAGAAGCTGAGCTGATTGAAACGAGAGATCATAATCATTAGTTGTCGACGCATAATAGTTAGTATTACCATTAGATAGCGTTGTATAAGTAGAAGGCATTACAAGCGGAGAGTCTTCATGTGCAGTTATTGGAGGCTAGAAATTGCTAGGAGAAGACGGAAAGGAAGTTAAGGGAGAGTTAACAGCTGTTTAAGGGGCAAGTTGAGAGGATCTAAGAGGAATTGATGCAACGATGCACGAAGGAAGTTTAAAGTAAAAATGCGTAGATTCTAGCGTTGACGAAACATCTGGCAGAATTAGATGAGCAGTAATAACAGCATTAATAGTATTACAGTGGTGTTAGTAACAGTAGTAGTCATAATATTAATAACGGCAGAAACACAATCGGAACTGGAATCACTACAACGATTGTCGATAACCACGATGAAATACTGGAAAATTGTATTAATAACAGTGGGAATAGTAGGAGTAGCAGAAGCAGTCACAATAATGCAGGGAGAAATACTCATACTACTAATACTAATTGTAAGGAGATGAGTTTAAGTGAGCTAGTTAGTGTAGCACCACCACCATCTTCAAAATAAGTTTAGTAGTCAGCTGTACAAATAGGCTTATCAACTTCATAGTCGTCGTATCTCAGAAGCTAAAAGAGAGCATACAGTAACTAAGAGTAAGAATTGTAGCAGCATATGACTGGTGGGCTAAGTACAAAACAGAGTTAGATTTAACAGAAAGAGTTGAGCTTCTAATAAGATGATGAAGATGAAGAGGAGAATCATAATGAATAGCAGCGTAATAGTAGTAGCAATAAGCACTTCATGGATTAACCCAGCTAGTAGGTTTCAAAGAATAGAAACAGTAGCACGAGCTATTCAGTGAAATAGTAACAAGAACTCTTCAGCAATCATCATCATCCAAGAAGAGATAATCATCACAGTCAGCACCATCACCATAATCGCAGCTCTTCAATACAATACAGTCACACATAAGCATTCTACTCTCAAGCAACAGCATACCCTACATAACAATATCGAAGCATCTCTGAGAACAGAGATACAAATAATCACAATGACAGCAGTAATAGTAACAATGAGGATTCTAGTAGACTAGACAGTAAAGAATCAGCAAGAATTCAAGATACCAATAGCCATAGCAATATGCCTTATGCCACTAAGAGCCCATAGCGTTCTTCTAATTCCTCCTCGTAGCAACTACATCTGCATTCCTTGCATCCTTAACAGTAATCTCTACAGTACTTAAAGCGCGAATCGTTAATGAACTCAACTCCTCAAGGATTTCTTAACAACATCAACAACAAAGAAGAATAATCCCCTAGACTATCAAACTCCCAGTAGCTCAACAGCAGTAACCCAAACTACCAGCAACAGTAACTATAACTTCTCCGCAATAAATAATCGATTTCTTCATTCAACAATGAACTCTTCACTTAAGATCAATAGTAGATAAATTAATATCAACACGCAGAGCAACGTGATTACAAGTAGACTACTGTAGATAGCTCTTTCCCTGATAGTATTATCAGTAACACTAGTGATGCGCAGTTTAAATAGAATCCAAGTGATTATATGAATGCCAAGAGGAGAGATAATGATAATAGTGGTAGTAATGAAGATAATAACCATCTTGCGTAGTTACAGTAAGGAAGTTAGACATTACAAGAGAAATAGATACCAACAGTAGTAGGTAAATCCTCGCCAGCTGTGTATATCACAGATAACTAGGATAACAACAACCATGACAGTAGTTACAGCACTTAATAAAACTAGCTTAGCAGAGTGTCATCATTAAGCAATGTTCTTGACCTGCTACCAATGGAGAGCAGCAGTAAGACTACCAATAATGGTTTAAATCAACCTGCATCCACAAAACAAGATAAATAATTATAATAATTATAAGAATCTACTGGATCTGCTAATGAATTGCCCCAAGTATTGTCTATTCGCAAACATTAATCTAGTAACAATCATGAGCGTAATACATATAATAATCACAGTGATATGAGCAACGCTAGTAATACTAATACTAGTAACTTACTGTTAGAATCATTCTAGCCTAGAACAAGTGAGAGACATAATAGAAATAATAATATTTTTAAGAACTGTGATAATAGCCATGCTAATAATGCTAAGGACACGAACAGTGAAAGTAGTAGCAGTGGTAGTCAAAGCAGTGGCAGTAACTATGCGACTACGAGTTATAATATTCATGCTGGTGGGTTTAAACGATAAACTAGTCCATAAGCTTAATAGGATACTACTGATAATAAGCCTACTAATAAGAAGGAGATAAGTAATCCTAAGAATACTCATATCATCTCTAGCAATGTTGCTACTGCAACGACGACATTATAAAAAGTAAATTCCATGGAACATCTCATCAAAGCTAGTCCACTTGAAGTGATTTCGAAGCTTCACTCCAATGAAAAGATCATGAATATATGGGGGAATAGTAATAGTAATACTAACAATAATTCTAGTAGAGAGACTCTATCCTGGTTGACATCTCAATCTCCATCGATACCCACTCCTGCTAGCAATCTGAATTCTAACCACAATCCCAACCTTAATATAATCTCCCCATAACCTATGATGGATACCCTGGGGCTGCCTAATTCAAATCAAAATGGTAGATTTACAACTACTAATGCTACAACTTGTGTAACCGATCCTTCATAGCATTCCTAAATCTCCCAGTCTTTCAAAGGTAACAAGAAAAGCAAACGATTCTTTAAATTTATTTATCGAAAACTCTTGTAATTCCACATCCCCTTCGAATCATTCCAATTTATTTATTTTTCCTTTTATTGAAGGTGGTATTCACAGGAGAAACTAATTAAGCGTTGTCAGCACGAAACAACGAATCCACACTCAAAATAATAACTACTTTGAGAACATCTCTAAATAAGAATAAACACAGCAACAACAGAATTCTTTAACTCATTTAAACGTACATCCCTCACCAAGCTCTCCATTTTTGAAGACTCATTCACCTTTGTTGTCTTCCTTGAAAGCTGAAATTGAAAATAAGAGCGTCAACAGTAAAAATACAAACAATACATCCAGTAATTCTATTCTCACAGCAACCCGCAATGTGACTCCGCTACAAAATAGAAAAGACACAAGCTTGCATGGAACAAACAATAGCTTGTTTGCTTGCTTTGAAGAGCGTTTTGTTACTCCCTCATCAAAGCATCAGACAGATCCAATTCGATAACTAAAACCAGAGAAGAGTAACTTGAAATAGCAATACCCAGTCATTTCAAGATAGCCACTTGGAGAATTGCAATAACTGTAGAATCAGAGTCAATAGCAGTAGCAGAGGTAATCTTATTTTTCTTCGCATGCTACTTAACCATAGTCTTCATCATCACAACAGCAATAATTCTAATCAAAATAATCTTCCTAACCCTTTACGAAGCAATCCTTGAATAGCTATTCTCCTCTGACATCAACTAAAAGATCCTTTCTTACACTGGGTGGTCAGAGAAACATCAACGAACTTCAATCTTTCCTAAATTTCGATCTGAAACAGCTTTGAAAAGAACACAAAACCAAAGTTAAAAGCATCTTTTTTGAGTATTATTTTTGTTTTTTTTGAAGCAAAACAGCAATCAAATCAAGGGAATTAAGGTAGTATTATTAATCATATTTTGTAAATCGACTCCACAATTATTATCTTTTTTTCTAATTTGAATTTGATCTTAACATTCAAAAACAAATCAAACAATATCTCCTCAGTAATTGTAATAAAAAAAGTCAATACAAAACATAAAAGCACACAGCATCGAATAAGAAACAAGAATAACATCAATCAATTAAGAATAATAATAAGAGAAAAAACATCTTTTCAAATGTTGTATTTCTAAGCATGGTTGCTGATTTATTTGATAATATCTGACAATTTCATTTGATAAAAAACCTTAACTGCAACAATAGCAAAGATATTTAGAAAAACAAAGAGAAGGCGGGGGGAGGGAAAAGCACCTAATTAATTAATATGTGTTGACTCCTTAACCTTTTCTAACTTAATCTCTGGGTAAATAAAAATATAAATTCCTCCCCCCTTCTGTTTTTAATAAACCTAATTTTTAAAATTTTTCTCAAACAAACCAATTCCTCAAGTGAGGGATTTGAAGAGAGAACGAATGATTGAGTTTTTTATATGGCCAAACCCGGCTGAGTCCACAAGTGTACTGTAATTGTCTGATCACCCACTTCATCAAGCCGCAATTAGCTTCTGTGATGACAATTGTATTTCACTACGCATATCTTCCAACTTTCAAATGATCCCTACTTAAAATAACATGCTGAACAACATGAAATTCTTTTCTTTCCTTTGACATTGGATTTGAGTCGTTCTTAAGAAGGATACTCGATTACCTAATGAAAAAGGAGAGGATTGAATGGATTGTTAATGTGAAAAAAAACAGCATAAAAAAACTTTGCCTAAATAGCTCAAATTTAGCTTGTCTATTGCTAAATCAAGCATACATTTAAAAGAAACGCTCGAAGGCTTTATCAATCCAGCAGCTCATTTTCTGCTGTGCTGCATTAGCTTATTAAAGATGGAAAAGCAAGTAATATCAACAAAAAAAGAATATGCTTTTCAAGAAAGATAACATAATATTGACAAAAAGTAAAAAAGAAGAAAATCGAAATTTAAATATCAATAATTTTATTTAAAAAAAAAACATACAAATTTCATGAAATTATTCCAAAATTCCACAAGGAAAAAGGGAAATTTAAAAAAACAGATAAAATACAATAAATTAATTAAGAGATATTTTTATTTCAGTGCTTTTATTTTATTCGGAACTTGTTTAAAAAAAACAAGAAGAAAATTATGGGGGGAGGGGAGGAGAAGGGAGTTAGAGTTGATTTGTAATTATTCGATTCGTTAAAGATTTGTATGGCCCATGTGGACTGGATAGAAAAAAAATTCAAAGTTGTATTTGAGAGAAATTGTTTCTGTTGCTTAGATTTTGAAAATTCCATAGGATGTAAGTGGAATTCAAAATAACAGAAAAAAATTTAAAATAAATAAAAATAAATAAATACTAGAACAAATAAATGGTAGGTTTTGGAGAAAGAAAATAATATTGAAAAAATGAATGTTGATAATTTAATTATTTGAATATTTCTTCATTTTAAATATTCGCTATTAGGCTAGCTAACTGGCTAAGATCTTAAAATTAATTGTTTTTTTGATGCATTAAATTAGACTTCTCTTGCTAGACATCTCCATTAATTATTTTTCTCGATATTAAGCTAATAAGTTTAGTAATATTTTTTGCAATTTTTTTTGAAAACAAAACAAATTATCTACAAATAATAATAACACACCCCCATTCTTTTGGCTATTCCTTTCCCTTCTCATGAATCAAACACCACTGCGTGACTTTGAAAGTAAATATGAGAACTTCATACGTATTTGGATGCGTTATTTCTTCCATGTCGAGGAATATATCCTTTTCACTGAGATCCTAATGGACAAGCGTAAGGCTATGCTTTAATTCGATATTCTTCGAAAAGATCAATTCTTCGCTGAAGCCGATGAAGAAAAAGCAATCGTCGTAGATAGAGATAAAAAGCTCAATATTCTTGGTTAACTCTAAGCATGCTATATTTTAGACAAGCGAGAACTTCTCGACGTCATCACAGAACAACAATAGCAGCTATAATTATTGCAATCATTGAACCCAAATGGTCGACCACCTGCTGAAAAAAAAGAACAAAAAAACCTTCGAGAAGATAACTACACTATTTGGGGGTTTGATCTCGATAATATCGGTAAATTCAAGGAGTATCTAGAGCTCATGAAAGACCAATGCGAGAATTAAAAGAAAAAGAACCAAGATGATATCGATAAGATTGACTTAAAATACAGTTCAAATCATAATCAAGAAGAAGCCCTGCAACTTGAAGAAGAGACTACACGCAAGCGATAGGAAAATGAGTAAATGACTCGATTCGTAGATTAGTCACTGAAGCCTGTGGAGATTTCCTTGGAGAAGATGCTAGAATCATCCAGGAAAGTCGACATAAAAAAATCAATGTATCATCCAGATAACTATAACTTACTGTTAACTTCGGAGAAAGATAACTCTGTTACGTTTATGGTCCATGGTGTGCCTTTCAAGCAGCGCAGCTACGCGAAACTCATGAGCTATTGCAATTAAAGTGTAGATTTTTAGATTGAAGAACCAATAAAACATTCAGATGTAGTTGAATAACCACCAATTGAACCTGAACCCACGAAAAAAGTCAAGAAGGAGAAATAATAATGATAATTTTTGAGATCATTGTGAAAGATTTTAGTTTAATGGGTTTTATTAAGTTTTATGAAATATTGATGTATGTATTGTAGTTTTTTTTTCTAGATTGTGTTTGAGAATATGAGTAAAATAACTCACAGAAATAAAAATGAGAAAGGGAGACGATTTTGCAAGGGAAAATAAGAGAAAGAGTGAGAGTTTGTATAATAGTTTGCATTCAAATAGAAGAATAAGAACTGAGGGCTGCGCATTGTTTATTTGTGAATAATTAAAGAAAATAAAGGGAAGTTATAAATTTCAAAGTCACAAACAAAAGAGAGTTTAATTATCTTTGAAAATGTCCAAAGCAACTAAGAAACCAACGAAGGGAGGAGCAGCCCCTATTACTAGTAAGGAATTACTTCATTTATCTTGAGGATGTATTTGAAAGGGATAAGAAGTGACTTTATTTCTCATTTGTGTTTTGAATGGGTTGATTGATATTCAGAGCTTGAGCAAGATGCCAGAAAAGCAGCTGAAGGAGTCAATGACAGTGAAAGCGAGGAATATAAGGTAAAATTTTGATTGTGGGATAGACATTCGGACTATTTGGAGTACTTTTAACAATTTTTTTATGATTTTGGTTTGATTTATTAGAAAGCAATGCGCATGGAAGCTAGAGCTTTAGTAGAGCAGTTCAACGAGGAAAAGAAGCTCCTGGCATTTTACCAGCAAGAACGCTAGAAGATCAACTACAACTGGATCATCGGGAAGAAAGAACTCGAAGACAAAAAGTCAGAACTCATTAACAAAGAAAGAGAAATTCAAGATCTCACTGAGAATCACTTCATGACTCTTAATGTCTACAAATAAAAGTAAAAATAGATACTAATAGGATATGGGGGAGGCTAACTTCTCATGTGCCTGACTTAATCTATTATTGTTATACTTTTGAATAGAATCAAGCACTTGCTGTTTTAGAATCAAGACTAGCAGAGTGAGTTGAAAAAAGATGTTGAAGTCACTCTTAAGCAGCTCGAAGACCAACATAGAACTAAAGCTAGGGAACTCAAAACAGATGTTCGATCACTTAAAGTCACAGTAAATTAGCCTCTTTCATATATGTTACCATTATCATTCTAAGAGTCTGTTTGCTTGTCTGTTTATTTTAGAAAAAAGAGCAAGAAATATCTAACTACGACTATGTCTTCGCTCTCAAATCAGAACAGGACAAACAAATGACTCTCATGCGATAAGGTAATCCTCTTCACTCTTATCACCACTAGCTTATTCCTTGATCCCTAACTTTCATTCTTTTTTCCTTTTTCAGAATACGAGCGTGTTGTGAATGACATCAAGAGAAAATACGATTTAAAAATGCAAAACTTAACCAAAGAAATGGAAGAAGCTCGTGCAGCTATGATAAAACAGTTAGAGGACAACAAAAACTAAAAAATCGTTGAGATCATCAAGCAGCATACGACTAAATACAATGATATTAAGAACTATTATTCTGAAATCACAGCAACAAATCTAGATTACAGGAAAACGCTCAAAAACGAAATTAAAGAACTACAAACAAAAGAAGAAGAATACAAGAAAACATTACAGCAAACTGAAAAAGGATTCAAGGAACTTAAGGAACCTTTGTTAGCATTGGAGATCGAAATCAATGCGTTGCTGAAACAAGAGCAAGAACAAGAAGGAATTATAAAGGAAAAGGAAGAACTAAAGAGGAAAATTGATGCATAGGAGAAACTTTTCAGGAAATTGGAGTATGAATATGAAGTGAAATTGCAGTAATTCAAGTATTTAGAAAGAGAGAAGAATGCATTGTATGCGAAGTTCAATTAGACAGTGTTTGAGATACACTAAAAATCAGGATTAGAGGTAATATGAAAAGATTAGTTTTTTTTGAAATTGGGTGGATTAGTGAGTTTACAGCTGGTTTTGATTGATTGTGGTTTATTTTTAGAATCTAATTTTAGAGAAGAAAGTGTCGAACTTGAGGGAAGAACTAGAGATTAGAGATCTGTAGATTCACTAGGCACTTACTGCTGCAAATATCGATCCTAATTCAGTTGGTAAAATATGAAGAAATATCATAGATAAATTAATTCATTATTTTTTGGGAGAATTTCTTGGATTTTATCTGAACCATTTTTTGGATTTCTTTCTTTTCCAATCAACAGGTTCAATATCGAAGAGCTTAGAAGAGACTGAGGCATTAAAGAATGAGCTGATTGCTGAGTTACAGTAATAACTAAAACAGATTAGAAAAGCACATTCTCATATGGTCAAGGCTTACGAAGGCAAACTCTCAGAGTTCGTTATTCCAGTAGAAGAACTTGGATTCGATCCACTTGTTCCTACCAACACAGATTGAGTGTTTTGTGTTGAACTTAAAAAAGAAAGAAATATCTTGGAAAACACACAATAAAGGAAGAAAGACAAGATTGGCTAAAAAGAAGAGATGTATTTGTTGTAGATTTTATTGATTTCATATTATGTGGATCTTACTATCTACATGTCATTATTAACTCAAGAATAAATCAGATGAATTAATACATAAATACTGCATAAAGGTGTTTTAATCTCTCTCTCTCTCTCTTTTAATATTTTTTAATCACATTTCGTATCTCAACCAGTTCCGCTGTTTTACTAAAAATCTAAAATATCATGAAACTCAACTATCTTTCTCAAAAAAGAAAATCAATTCCTTATTCTTTTGTCTTTAAAGGCAACTTCTGCATCTTTAAAAAGCCTTTCTGCAATATTTAAGTACCTTAACCTTTTAACTACTCTTCAATATTTCTACTTTTGATTTTTATTAATCTACTTATTTTTTGAATTATCTCCCAGATATCTAACTTTTTTTTGAAGATAAAACCAAAAAGAGAATCAAAATTTTGGTTATTTGCAATATCATAAAGATTAATAAGGTATCCATCTAATAAGGATAACTCAAACTGAATATTCAATATCAAAGTTTATTTTTTTGAGAGAGATACATAAGATAAACAATTAATAAATCTGAAACTTAACTCTAAAAAGAACAAATCAATAAGGAAGGATGAAGAGTGTAACTTCAGAGAAGACATTCGCGTCAGTCAAAACGCAACAAGTCTTCGATTCACTCATTGCAAGAGCATAGACAAAGTACATATATTTTTAGCATTGTTTCAGAAATTTTACAAATTAAAACAAATCCAATCGTTCTTCATTCTTTTTGTTATTAGAATCCCTTTACTGAATGGTCAGATGGATGAAGACAGTCTAACTAAAACATGGGGAGCATTCGGTAATAATCTTTAACCCGATTCTTGAGGACTGCTTCATCATTACTCATTAATCAAATTCTCAATTCAATATCTTGTCATTTTACTTCTAGGGTTATATTTATCTCGATAGTTGAGAATGGGCAGAGGTATCACTATCCCACATTTCGGAACTTTCACATTCACAGCTCCTGAATGCAATCTCACTGTACAATCACACAAAAGAATTGGATTCAATTATGATTCTTCATTTTAGAAAGAATATCCATTTTCCCTTGTTAATTACTTCTCCTTTTCATTCTTTTCTCTGTCTAATAGGGAGTGACTAATCCAATTGAGCGTGATAAGCAATATCGTGATCCTGTGTTTCTAGTATCTCGTGAGTTTGTGCTAGGTTGGAGCTTAAAAACAGGTATTTTTATAAATGGTCATCTCCGACCATACAATGTGTAAACCAATGGGACAATCTCAACAACGAAAATCAACTTCACTGAGATATCACAGTATGCTAACACCAACAAGGAAACAGTAAAGATAGCTTTTGCGAGAGTCGTCAGATAGCTAGCTGATCAAACAAGAGCAGTATGAAGATATTACAAGCTAACATTGCCATGTATTATTCATGCTATTTTTGAACAATTTGATTAGAAAAATGCAGTCGACATGGAGATTCCAGGAATTGGTGTATTCCAAGTTAGAAATGGTGTAGTTGCTGTTCATTTCGATTAGTTTCTGGTTGAATCAGTCAAAGTAGAATTTAAAAATGCATAAAAACATTGAAAAAGCTGCATGTTTTTCCTTGTTTTAATTGATGATAATTTGATTTATTAGGGTGTCCCAAAGCGTCCATTAAGCGAAAGGAAGAGAAGAGGAGAAATGAATCTCACAGCTGATAGATTAGCTATGCTTGAAAACGCTTCTGTTATTGATTCAAATACTCAAACTTACTTGAAAAACACTCTCGGTGTAGACATAGATACACTCTCAACCAAAAGTAAACACATAAATATCACTCATAAATCAAATGATTTTCAAATGTTTTATTATTGTTTTCCTCTAATTTCTAATATCATTAGATCGCCCTGCTACAGCTGTCAGAAACCTCTCAGCAGCAACAGCAGAAAACTTAAAGAAAACACTACTAAGACCAGCTAGCTCAAACACACTGACAAGACAATCAGCAATTAATCTCTAGTAACCTGAGCTTGGACCACTAGAGTATTCACTTAAGAGACTCAAACTGTGGATCAGACAGAATAATTTCAATGCATAGGATGTAATTCATGAATAGATGGGTTTCAAAAAACACAAATTAACTGTGATTCTTGTTGTGGTTTCATTTTCAGGCATTCTTGGAGATGTGCAACAATGCACTGGGTAGAACAAGAGCATAGAAAGTCAAAGTCAATTACAAGTAATTCTTTGAAGCTGTGAATAAAATGGAACTAGAACTCAGCTAGGAATAAGTAATACAAAGAAAATTGAATTTATTTATGAAAGATAATGTATTCTTAATGGGTTTTTCTAATATTGTTGTTTACTTAGGCTTAAGAATTGTTTATCTAATTAGACGAGAACAAAGATGGATTCATCAGCTATTTGGATTGGAAAAACACCATCAAAGATGACAGTAAAATTGATTTGTCTTTATGCTGAAAATCCTTCGCATCTCCTCCTCTCTAATAATATTTTTTAATATTCCATCATTTCGAAAGATGAGCACTTATTCTACATAAAGGATGTGATCTACAAGCGCAAGCTGCACACTGATGATGTACTCAAGATCATGGGGCTAGACAGAGAGCACTCAATGATCAACATTCTGTAGCTGAAGGAATCATTAAAAAAACTAGATCTCACATTAACTGACAGCAAAGCACTCAAAGTAGCGAAGTCTATCCTAGGACCTAATGAATACATCAGTATGCAAGAGCTTGCACATCTTATTGACTGCCAAGAAGAAGGTAGGATTTGGGAGAAGGGGGAATTGAAAAATAGTTATGATACTAATAATACTTGGAATTCAAGGAGGGAAGAAAGATTGGAATACTAAAAATAAAACTAAATAAAACCATTTTTGATTTTGCTTCTAATAGACGACAAGATCTTCGATCCAAGTTGGTTCAAGGACATTCTATTCAAGATTAAGCAGAAGATTAATGCATTAGCTAATCCCAGTGAATTAAGGGAGTCATTTGAGGTAAACAAAAAGATCTCGGACGATTTCAAATAACAGAAATTTAAAAATTATCTAATATCCGATATTTTTTAAAAAAAATAGAACTACGACGAGCACAGTGAGGGTATTCTCGACACAGCCAATTTCAAGACCTGCTTAATGCGCAGCTAACTGAAACTAACCGTGAAAGAAATCAATCGAGTTGTGCGATATATCCCGAAGGTTAACTTAAACAACATCGATTACTATGCGTTTTTGAAACTCGTCGAGAGAGTAGATATCAATGCTTCTGCACCTGATGCAGTGTCTGACATCAACGAGTTCGCGAATAAGCTAGCGAAATTCATTAAAGATAAGAAATTCACCATTCCTTCATTTTTGAAGACTGTGCGGCGATTCTCATTTGTGCTAGATGCTTCCAACGCTGTGGAGTAGTTCGTGTCGCTTTAGCAAATGGGAGAGTTTTTATAACGAAACGTATTCAAAGGGAATGATCGCTTGGAGATAGACTACTATGTGAATGAACTAGATGTCGATTGTGATGGGTTTATCAAAGATAACGATGTGGATCTGTTTATTTAGCGATATACGTATTTTGATTAAACTGCGTATGTTCCAGGGAATCTCACGAGAACGTTAACTTTGAAGTCTCTGGACCCTAGGACGACTTCATTAAACACTAAGCCACTGTATCCTTTCAAACCATTATCGGAGAACAAAGTTGATAATGTGTTACGTGATTTACGAATCAAAATGCTGTTGAAGAAAATGTCCACTTCGGAATTATTCTAACTACTTGACGCTGATAACGATGGGTTCTTGACGATTAGTGAGTTCTCTGAGAACATCGACAAGGTGATAAAGCTATCTTAACCAGCTAAAGATGGGTTCTTTGCGTTTATGGATAAGTTGCACATCGGCATGGTGGATTTTAATAGTTTCTTGAAGATCATGAGGAAGAGCGTGGTTACGAAGGATTAGATTATCAAAGAAGATAACTTCGAGTGGGAGAATGAGATAATCTTTAGAATCAGAGAGTGGTTCAGGAAGGAAGGTATCACCGTGGAAGATTCGTTTAGAGCGATTGACTAGAATTTCCACAGGGAGATATCAGTAGATGACTTAGAAGTGTTCTTAAAAGATTGCTTGAAGATCAAAGCAGAGGAATTATCGAAAGCTAAGCTTGATAGGTTGTTTAAGTTGATTGATTAGTACAAACGAGGTAGAGTCAGCTTTGTAGATTGGAAGAGATTTATTTTAGAAGATTTCACTTATGGTATGAATAAGACAGTCATGGGAGGGAAGAAGATTGATAATTATTCGTCGTTTGACTGGAAACTCAACGCGAGACAGCAGCTGGGGTTGATACTCACGAGGCGGTTCGCTTCACTTACGCAGAGCTTTGATGGTATGGGGAAAATATCTTTTTTTTTGTTTGGTTTTGGTTTTAATGTGTTTGATGATGAATTTTATTATTAATGCAGTGATAAGTGGATATCGTAAGAAGTTGGTATTCGCTCATTTCGTGAAATGGGTGCACGACACTGATGCACTTCGAGGATTCGATTTGACAGACAGGTTAATGCAGGAACTATTCTCTGATTTGGACCCACACAAGAAAGGACATCTGACAGAAAGTGATTGGGAGAATGCTTTTGGTAAGAACACACTGATGATTCAATTCAGATATTTTCTCTCTTTTGTTTTGTTTTTGTTTTTTTCATTGTGTTTTTGTACAAATCTTAGAAGGTTACGATTGGGAAGTGTAGATGCACGATGAACTCAAGGAATACTTCTAATAGAACTTCCAATCCATCGAGAAAGCGTTTGAGTTCTTCTGCGGGAAGGGCACAGCGATTGAAGAAAGTTCCTTTGATGCAGCGTTGAATTCCATCCTTCCGAAACGATTCGTGGAGTCAGACAAGAAAGATCTTTGGAATTATCTTGCTCAAGGTGCTGCATCTGTGGAGTTCCCGAGGTTTAAGTTGATTTTCTAGAAATATCTGCCACATTACATGAAACCATCGGATTTCAACTAAGAAGGCACACGACCAAAGACAGCTGGACCACTGTAAGAGATAAATATTTCAATTTGAAAGAGAAAAAATTCACTAAATGTTTGTTTTTGTAACTTTTTAAATTGTAAAGTGTAAATTTGAGCTAATCGATGACAAATCATTTAACACCTAAGAACTGGGGTGCTGCTACTTCAACAACTAACAAGAATATCTTATCAAATGGTTCTGCGCTGCGAAACAACTCGGCTGTACCGTAGAGCACATGGAAGAACAACAACACAGTCACTTCTCAAGCTGAAATCACCTAATTCCCTGATGAATCCAATGATGAAAAGTTGTTATCTAAAATCCGCAGACTCCTTCGTCCGACGATCAAATCCATCAATGCAGTGTTGGATGCACTGGATGTGAATAAATCAGGGTTCATTACGAATCTTGAGTTCAGAAATGCTATTAAGACATTGAATCTTGGACTCACATAGACAGAAGTTGATTTATTATTGAATGTCTGCGAGATCGATGGCAGAGTTGATATCAAATAGTTTGAGAAGTTCGTCACATTCACGTAAAAATCAAAGAGATACAGAAAGGGAGTATGTATGTATAAAATTACCTTTGATTCTTACCGTTTGTTATATCTTTTCATCTCATAACAGCTAAAGTGACAAGAAGATTGTTGAGAGATCGATCTTAAAATTACGTGAGATCACTAATTAAGTCTACACATTCTTGCTTTCTCCTAAAGACGCATTTAGAATGTTCGATTTTGACTCCAAAGGTATCATAACCTTCGATGCATTCACTGCATTCATCGAGAAGCTCGCTTAGCTTTCCGGCTAAGAAATGCCACCATATTCTATTATCAAGGATATCTTCGAGTATATCGACTAGAAACGTGATGGTGTTATTGACTAATCTGAATGGATGAATATCTTCAATAAATTCTAATATGTCCCATAAGCGTCCATTAAGAAGACATTGCTGTCGTTAGCTAACGAGAATAATCTCCGATAGCGCCCTCAAACAGCATTCAACAAAGCAAGTTTAAGGGAATTACCAAAAAATAAATTTAACTTAGAATTTACGAGTACGAATTACCCCTTGACAACGAAGCACGAGAAAGGAAACTATGGAATCCCTGACAAGGAGAAGTATGGATCGATAAATCATTTCTTCGATGAAGTTGAGAGGATGCCAGAAGCTTAGAAAGAATAAGATAACACGTTCAATAGGATTCTAGGTGAATGGGGGAAAACAAGAGAATTCGACAGTTGCTTGATTGCTATTGGGAAGAATAGAAAATTCCTTTTGGAGATGTTCAATTCGTTGATTTAGAGGTAGATACCGATAACTTTCGAAAGAGCTAAAGCGATTATTAGCTAGATGCTCACGAACAGTGGACATAAACTCAAAGAAGAAGCATGGCCAATATTGCTGAAATTTGCTGAACGCAACGGACTTATTGACTACAAGTTCATGCTAGAAGTCTACAAAGAAAGAATAAAGAGAATAGACGCACATCCGATAATACTAAGGAATAGATCACTGCAAAGAATACACTGAGGAAATAATAAAAATCTTTCCTCATCTTCTCTCAGCGTTAATTTGTTTGTTGTTGCTTGTCTTTGTGCTAGTTCAAAAGATTACAATGTTTTCCCGAGAACCACTTCATTTAAAGCCCAAGAATAACAACGAGCATCTATTGTTTCTTAGTTAAAAATAATTTTCAAAAAACACAAAAAAATATTATTGTTTATAATTCCTAACTGCTCCAGCCAGTTAGATGCCATCCCATTTTGAAGTATTGTTCTTCCTTATTTAAGGTTGAATAATGCCTTAGGAATGGTTTTTTTTGTTTGAGATTATCCAGAAAGAGAGTATCATTAGTAAGTAAGTAATATCTCATGAAATGTTGCTAATTATTTGATTGTAGTCACACACATTTTCATCTTTAAAATAAATGTACTTGAACATAAGCAAATGATCGTTTACAATAATGTTTTGTTTTAAAACTAAAAGCCATAACATTCTGCTTGTGAATATGTGTTTATCTCTCATTAAGCGAGCTCAAAAAGAAAGGAATAATAAAATAGTCTGTTCAAATGGGGCAGGCTCTAAAGATGACTGGCTTAGTTTATGGATTTATCCTAAGAAAGAAAAAGAGATAAGAGAGATATAAGAGAGAGAACAGATCTGATGTGATCAAAGATCAGAGTTTTAACTGAATCCTCAGTGAATAGATTATGCAGCTGCTGCGGATGCTGCTGCTGCTGCAACTGCTTATTATTGCTATTACACTAGTAACTACTAGAAATTCGAGGGATTAGATGTATTTTATAATGGCAATTATTACTATTACATTTATTGTTATTATTATTACTATTAATACATCTACTATTGCTATTACAATTTAGCTTTTTGCTATTACTAAAGTTATTACTAAAGCAAATCGATCTACTATAAAGACAAAGATGGCAGCATATTCTAAATCATCAATAAATCATTTTGATTCTCCATCTACTCCGTCTTCTCTGCAGGCTGTTATTGCTATTGTTATTATTACTACTGCATCAGCAATGGCTACATCGGTCGAGTATTATAGAAATTCAATAACGAATGCTATGTCATGATATCATTCGATTAGCAAGCAGTTAGATTTAATGGAGGTGGTGCCTACGATATCCCAGGGTTATTAGGTATTATCTATGGCTGCTATTATTGCTATTACTGTTATTATGATAATTACGTTTATTTCTATTAGATCATCGCCAAGGGACTCACGAACATACCGAAACCTAATGATTATTAGCTGGAGGTAGCTTACTTTTGATTGTTGCTGTTAGAAGGAGAGAAGATTTATTGGAATTATTATTACTACTATTACTACTATTACGCTAGTTATTGTTGCTATTGCTGTACCATTGCAAGATAATCAAGATGCTAGAAAGAAAGCTAATGCGCAGTGTATTAGGATTATTAGTTAAGAGGAAGTGATGGGAGTTCAGGTTAGGATGATAGATTACCTAAGCTACCTGCGTTCTAAGGGGAATTACATTGTTATTGCTATTGTTACTCATTTATGATTGATTGCTATTGTAATTCCATTTTCATTGGACGAAGCTAGAATGGCTGTGTAAGAGGAAGAAGAGGGGGCTATTGCTATGCTTATGTAGTTGAAGTAGCAGCTGATTGTTGGGACTACTACTGTTACTACTATTATATAATTTACATTTATTGTTGCTATTTCTGCTGCATGATTGCATCATCTTTCCTGAACTTATTGAACGAAGAAGTCCCCGCTGGTAGTCTCCTTTTGAATTCATTGTTACCACTGTCGGAATCATACGGTTCTTGCTATGGTCTTAATGGAGAATTTATGTGATTCTAATCATGCAGCTGCCCATTCACTGCAGGCTTAGATGATTGAGTGTCTTAAGGATATTATAACTATTACTACTACTACTGTAGTTCTTCATCTTCCCCCTCTTCTTCGATTTTAGTCTTAACCATGAGTTACATCGCTTTTCTCTCACTTGGTGCTGCAAAAGATAATCAAAAAGCAACCATTTTAGAGTCATTTATCGTAGTCTCACTGAAATAATTCTAAAATTTTATTTATTTATATTTACATGCTGTTTTCTCTGTGATATGCATCGGTGAAGCTGAATGATCTTCTAATTCACCTATCCTTAGCTTCTGCAGCTTCTCAAAATCAGCGAATTAACTTGTCTTATCCGTTCGCTTGTTCCTGTTCGATTAAGGAGTGTTGTTCCCACTGAAACTACTCAAATGCGGCTATTATAGCAGCATCGGTGAACTCTTCGGCTAAGGCGTATAGTCTCCTGGTTTACCACTGCTGTTAGAGAATACTGGCATGAATGGCGATGCTGTTCCAGTGTTTGCTTGTTGAACTGCTGCGATACCTCCATTCTGTTGAGATATCATCGCTGAAGATACAGCGTTACTCGGTGTGTTTGCACCACTGTAGATAATATTCATAGCCTCGGAGAAGCTACCTGCCATGCCTCCTGTTGAACGGTCTAAACAAACATACAAAATTGGGGAAAGATTTTGAATGAAAGAGAGAATGTGTGTGTTGGAGTATATTTCTCTCTTTTACTCGAGTTGATGGCTGATATAAAGGGTTGCTGATTAATCTATCCGACTGCTGAGTTGATGAACTAAGGCGATGAAACTAGGTTTGTGTGATTAATCATCGCTTGGCTTTAGAGATTCTGCATTAATGAAGCTATCGATCCGTTTTGTTAGATTTACTACTGTTGTTGCTATTGCAATTGTTGTATTTATGCTTATTGTAACTAAGCTTACTGCTATTGCTGCTAAAAGAGCTGCTATTGTAAGATTTGCTGCTTAAAAATAGATTAATTCACTGGACTCATGCCGTTCAGATTTAACTAAGATAGCTGTTATTAGATTGCTTATTCAGCTGTTGTCGTTGTCGTCGCTGATGCAGCGGTTCCTGTTACAATTGGCTGTTGTTATTATTATGCTTATTGCTATGAAAAACTAAATTACTGTGTATTATTAAATTACTGCTACTACTTCATAGCTTCATCTGTATTCCCCATTCTTTATTGTATGAACGCTTATCTCACCGGTGAATGATCAGGTGATGAATAAGGTGTCGAAGAATTATTATTCTAATTGAGAATTTAAAAATTAATTGGCTGCACAGCTGGAGCTAGGAACTACCCTGATGGAATCATAGGACCATACCCTGTTGGTGCAAAGTACACTTGGTAAATCGGAGGGACCACTGGAGCAGTAGAAGTAGCATTAGTAGATGGATTCCCTTAGAGTTAGGAGTTATTATTGTTTATGGGGATATTGTTATTATTCTCCTGTTATGCTTGTAGGTTCTGGAGGACAATTTTGTCTTTGAGTTTCTCGAGTATCTCAGCTAGGATGGTCTTGTCGATGTGCTCGGTTAGGGCTTCTGCACTTTTTACTTCGATTCCATTCTTGATACGCTCTTTACGCTCTTTTTTCATGAGACTCTTGAAGCGATTCTTCACTGCGTTCTCAGTACGCTTGCTCAAGCGCTTAGCTAGACTAGACCATTGAGTGCCTAGAGCAATAGTTAGCAGCAAATTAGAGGAGAAGAATATGTGTAAAATTATCCATATTATTCACAAAAACAGTAAATAAAATAAGTAGTGTAATTGTGTGTATACTTCCTAACTCCAGTGCGATCGACAGAAGCTTGTAGTCTTCATCGTCTGACCAATTCCCTCTGAGAAAGCAAGATGTTAGCCAAAAACACCAGCAATAACATCAATATATTCTAGTTTTTCTTTTACCTGTTCATATCTGGATCTAAATAATTATTCCATCGTTCCCTGCATTGTTTCCCTCTTCTGAATATTTTCGTCTTGCTCTCTAATACTTTACTAATATCACTCCATTTGTTCTGCTTGTCTTGCTTCTTGAATGTCAAATAGATCTAGCTAAGCAATTCCTCTTCTTCTCTACTCCATGGAATCTACCCAGCTGGGACGGATTTCATGGATTACCATTTGTGCTTGACAGCAGATCCGTCTTTCAATGGCAAGAAATGAGATATAAACTCGAAATCATCGTCTTCCTATTGGGTACAAAGGGAAATAACAAATAAGATTATTGGCTTTTTAATGGACTTGTCAAGAATGAGAATTATGATACTATTTTAGAATAGGTTATGTTTGTTACTAAATCATCAATGTCCTTGGAATGCAGTTCAGCATACTTGAGACTCACCCAAATGAGTGCATTAAGCTCTTCTTCGTTCCAATTCGTTCGAGGGGATTTGCAGCTCAGCAATCTTTAATGATATCATCAAAATGCATTAAAGAGGAAAAAAGAAAGAGAGAGAGAATTAAAAACATTTGATCTTATTGTACCCTCTCCTTTTCAATTTCTGAATGTATTTAATAGTTTTTATTCTAGTATGTATGTAAGGTATTCTTACTTGATTTGAATTTTCTCCCAATTCGCTCGGAGTTCTTCCAAGGACATGTGATGCAGTTTAGTTTTGAATTTGAATGATTCTGCATATTTCTCGAAATCTACAGTTTCATTCGCTTTTTCACCTAACTCTGCAATGAATTTTTCAAGCATCTCATGCGCTTTGTTAGACTCTATCTTACGCTCTAGAAAAAGCAAAAAGGATTCAAGTTAATACAAGATGTTTATCAGAATGTGGTGAAAATATGTAATTTATCTTTTTTAAGTCAATGCTCTTTTGCTGTTTAAATATGTGTGTTACCTTCAATATCTTCATCGACTATGATAGCATCTTAGCTGTTCTAACTATTATTCATATTATTCTCTTCTTCCCTCATGGCCTCGTTAGCAAGAAAGCTCATTTCAATAACTTAATCCGTAAATATGATCTCCTGAAAAAGTCAACAAATAGATAAAACTATTCATAAATTATCTTTTTAACACCCTTTGAAGATTTCAAATGAATTCCCACTGTAAACCTACCCTAACATAACCAATCCAACTGATTATCTTACTGGTACTAATGAGAATGCTGCTGTTAATAGTTCCTCTCACACTGACAGAGTGAATTCGTCTAAAACTTAGGTTTGTTGCTTACTTCAAAGGAACGAAGAAAGTAAATGTTAATTTTAATTTGGGGAAACTCTTTTTGTTTGCTTTTGTTTGTTTGTCTCTTATTTGTTTGATAATTATTAGACTTTTTGTTTGTGTTCTGCTAGAGATTAAAAAATCCATTGAAGAAGAAGGTTACAAGCCTTACTGTATATTCTTTCAAAGAATGTGTTTTTTATTGTTTGCTTTCTCACTGTCCCAGCCAGAGGATTTCAAAAGCTTAGGGGGAGGGGAAGGACAGGGGGATATGTTAGCTAATTTGATTATTATTCTGGCTCTTCTTGGGTGGAAATTGAAAATACAACCAGTTATAATTTTATTAGCAAAAAGGAGGGATATTAGAGAGATTGGGGAGGAGAGTTGAAGGGTATTGGTTGAATAACCAACCAGTCCTTCCACTGGGTTTCATTCAACAGGCACAAAAAATTGAGCAAAAAATAAAAATTAATTGTTTCTGAATTATGACTTTGAAATTGCAAATGCGCTGCATTTTTCATAAATGAAAGGACAAAATTTAGGTAGCATCTTCTAATTTATTAATTGAATTAAAGAATATGTTATGTGTTTTGTGTTTATTTCTGTAAATATTTTTAAAATATTAAGCTACTCTTCAGACTACAAATAAGTTATGCATTTTATGCACTCTTTGTGCTGTTTGGATGCTCTCACATACACACAGACTAATCAATCTCACTCCAATCAATCAGTGTTACTGTATCGCTGGATTCAACTATCCTGTTGAATTTTTAGGTGCTATCATATTTACAATTTTTTTGACAACTTCTTCACCATAAGAATTTGTGATGTTCGATTTGTCTAAAAGGAAGAATGCTCTTGCTCGAGGATGAGCTATGAATGGTTCGAATGTATGAACTGATATGGATAGAGGTGAATTTGGAGCTATTGGCTTCAGACTGTATTGCAGGAAGTACTTGGAATCCTAACTGAACGCGAACGATGTATTCAAGACATTTAAATCGAAGCTAAGAGTGTGGGTGCATTTGAATTTCCCAAGAGAAATAATATCTAAGCAAGTTGATGTCTCGTCGACTTTGTGGATCAATGCGAAGTTCTTCTCAGTGTCAATGTGTAACACGTCAGCGAGCAGCCAAGCACCTTGTACGTCATGGGTTGTTATTGGATTGTTCCCAGGATTGTTAGGGTTGGAAGGTTCCGAATAGCAATCTATGAGTCCCTTGAACTCTTACCCATCTTTGGTATTGAGAATCTTCATTTCAGGTTTGGAGAATGTGCTACCATTGATCCAGAAGGCTATTTTCCCTGATCCCCAGGATGTAGCATCGACTGCGCATCCAGAGAAAGGTTCCTTGAAACTCAACGACAAACATCCTTTTTCTTTGTTTAAGACATTCCATACAAGAAACGACATCTACGCGTTTTCTACGAGGTTTGGCCAGAGAATTATACTGTCTTTTTTGTTGAGCGCTTTGACTAAACAAGGCTGGAGGGATGTGTATATGAATTATGAGAAAAATGCAGGGAAAATTTCTTATTAAACGACTGTTATGACATATTCATATTGTCCTTTGGCACCTCTTTGCTCGCAGACAATAAGGAGATTTGACTAAGGTAGAGAGATCAATTGTGTGTTTTCCTCAACCATAATTTGTGTTTTCTTAGCTTCGCCTCCTCTAGCTGTCATTGTGGGTAATTCCATGTTGACTTTAGAACTAAGTTCATTGGAAGTGAGATCGATGACTCGAAGTCTAGATTCGCTGATGTCAATGTATGCAATTTAACTTGGACTTAGAAGTGTATGGTTTTTACTCGCAGCGGCTATCTCACCTTCTTAAACTTTCGAGAACGATTGGAGATTCCAAACTTGATATTTCCCTGATTGAAGGAGAATCCATACTTTTTAGTTTTCCAAGCATATCATCTTGGAGACCTACAATCTATCAGCTGTGCCGATTTGTAAATCGATTTTCTCCTCGCGAGTCCTGTAGTGTAGCATTTTTTTGTTTTCTTGTGCGTTTTCTGGTGTCTTCCTTCTTTTTCTTCTTATGAAAAGCAATAATTTTGTTTGATATTGTATGGGGAATGGTTTAATTTGTTTTTCTTTTTGTGTTTTCGATTTAAAACTTTGATTATCCCGCCTGAAAACGCAATTCTAATTTAAAAAAAGAAAACAAGATTTAGTAAGAAATATCCTATTCCTAAACCATTCCTTAATTTGTTCTTGATTTTGAGGGAACAATCATTGGCAGAGATACACATTTCACATAAGGTAAATGTTTTTAGTAGAAAGTTTGTTTTAAGTTATTTTACTTGTGCATGAAATGAGGCAATATCCATCTGATCTATGTAATAACATGGCTGTTATGCACTTTATATGTGATGTTACTAATTATTTTTTCACAAAATTACTGTTTTCTTTACTTTATATGAATCACCTCCTCTTGATTTCCTTGCTTTTTCAAAGGAATTATTATCCATTAAATGCATTAAAATATTATTAATCAACATTTTCCTTAAGTTTTTGCTAATAAAATTGCATTTTTGAGGATTACAGTAAGGCTAGACAACATATATTTTGAGCATAATATTTCTTGAACTATCGAATACAATTGTATCAAGAGCATATTCCTTTGGATACTATTGAGAAAAGGTGAAGTAAATTCATAGAATCTTTGTGGATATGTGTGGTTGGGTATTTCTCTTTGAGAACTAATTAAGCCAGAGGAGAAACACACAATAGAGGTGCTAGAAGTATTATTATTTCCTCCCCCCTTCACATTGTAACTCACTTTTGTTGAGATTTAATTTTAGAAGTCGGAATTCCCTTATTCTTGTATTCACTTTTTGAGTACCTTCTATACAATGATCCGCTAAACTTTAGTCGTGCTGAAGAAGAACATCTTAATGATGCAGAAGACAAAGGTAGTCAGACAATCTATCTACATTCCCTTAGTCTGTGCTTGCTTAGCAGTTCTCTCCAAGCAGGACATCCCTTTTGTTGACTTTCTCCAATATCTATGGCCAGTGTAATCATTTTAGAAACAACGACAAGGAGGAAGTTTCTTACCTTTTCATATCATTTTTGACCTGTTGTAATGTGTAATTTGCTATTCTTTAACCCTTGTTGGTCTTAGATACCAATGCGTTGCCGTGAACGGAGTAGTCCGTTAAACAGTTATGGAGCTTGTCCGCGCAAGGAATGAAAAAGAATAAGAAAACGAGCTTATCATGGGTCTACGTTCATCTAGCTATTTTCTAGGTAACTGGATAGGCTGCGTGGTGTTAACATTCTTAGCTGGCGCACTCTACATATTTCCAGCTATCATCGGTGGAGTGTATTCTGGAATCAATCCATTTGAAGTACTTGGTGCATATGCATTGTTTCTGCTCGCTCTCGTGAATCAAATGTATTGCCTGTCTAGCTTATTCTAGAGTCCTCTGCTAGTGGGTGATCTATGTTCGTTAATCAATCTTATTGTATCCCTCATGTTCAGCTCGGTGTCATTCTTGACTGCCTCCACATCAAAAGTTTTCCTGCTGGTCATTACGTTTTTCCCATAAGCGTCACTGCAGTTTTTGTTCTACTCCAAGAACTGGCTTGCACGGATTGACCGTATTAAAGATGAAGAAGGGTAAACACATAAATATATGTTATGAATAAAGCTGATTAATCTTTTTTTTTGAAGTGCTCCTACGGATTTCACATATTTATCCACCTTGAGCATATTGTCCTTAGTAGGCGAGATGTTTGGTTATTTCATAATTTATCTGTACTGTAATGCTGTCTGGCCCAATGAATATGGCACATAGAAGAAACCTTGGTTCTTTGTCATGCCTTTGATCAATCTATTTAGGAAATCTCCTAAGATAGAGACAAATAACAACAGCTAGAATTACACTAACAAAAACATCCTCGAGAGCTATGGAAATGACGATGATGATGAAGAAGAAAAGGATAAAGGTGTTATGTTAGACACAAGCAGTGCAGTCTATCATTAACCAATGAACATAGCAGGGATGAAATAGGAGATTCAAATATGTAACTTGAACAAAGCATTTGCAGGGTATCTCGCTGTGAACAATCTATCGTTGAATATCTATGCAGGGTAGATATTCTGTCTGCTAGGGCATAATGGTAATGGGGGGATAGTAGCAATATCACAGAGGCATCATTTCAAATGCAATCAGCAGGTCACCTTATTTCTTTTTAGGTGCAGGTAAGACGACAACTCTAAATCTCCTATGTGGTATGCAGTCTAAGACCAGTGGGTAGATTATCATCCATGGGAGAGATCTTGACACAAGTATCGATGCAATTCGCTAAAGCATTGGGTTATGCAATTAGTAGAATCTACTCTACAGCATGCTCTCTGTTGAAGAACATCTTTCGTATTACTGCGACATTAAAGGAGTAACTGGAGAAGAGAAATTCAATGATATCGAGAACATTATAGAGAAGTGTAGACTGCAAGGGGAGAGAACCAAGTGTGCTAGTAATCTCTCTGGAGGAAATAAACGGAAACTCTCATTAGCTATTGCCTTAGTGGGTAAAGCGAAGACTGTATTTTTAGATGAACCTACGACAGGTAAAGAAGGAGATCGATGTTGTGGGATTGATTGATTGATTCTGAAGCATATAATTTCATGTTTTAGGTGTTGATTCGTTGACTCGCGAGTAGATATGGAGCACACTAAGGAGCATCCGAGATGAAGGTCGAGTTGTTGTGTTGAGCACGCATAACCTCGACGAAGCGGAATGTCTGGCAGATAGAGTAGCTATCATGGCATAAGGTCGACTGTTAGCACTTGGCACAGTGAGTTACATTACAAAACAATTCAGCACGGGATATCAGCTTTCAATCAAGGAGAAAGACGCTGAAACGGAGGAATAGTAGATGAGCAATTTCGAGGAATTAGCAGCGATTCTCAAGAAATATTTCCCAGATTGTAAAATATTCAACAATAATCATAAGAATCATAAGGCTACAGTCTAATCATAAGGATTTAGAGCGCTGCTACCATTCACAGAAACAGCCCTCTATGCTCAACTGTTCACTGCATTAGAAGCTAGTAAAACGAAAAAAAAAAAATTGAAATTCTAAGGTTACATTGAATTGCGATTAAATAATGATTTTTTGTTGTTTTTTCATAGGAAAAGGGATACGAATTGACCTGTAAATGAATAGCTTAGAGGATGCATTCATCAATATAAATCTAGAAACAGATAAATACTTACACAGCGTAGTCAACAAGGACTACAGCTAGTCATTTGTCAGTGGATCGGAGGATCATTAATTAAAACAAGAATAGATCTAACCATCGTAATTGCAAAAGCATCGATAATAAGATGATCATTCTTCCTCTTCTTTCTTAGTCTAATAGCAACCACCCGTTCCTTAATCATTTTAGACATCTTTCTAGCATGCCCAGCAGGATTTCTCTTAGTCAAGTTTATCTCATTAGAACTAAATGAAAGTTCCATTCCTAAATGGTCATTAATTGCTCTCTGAGTTCATCTACCAAGATTTACCATCGAATAATACTATTTTTCAGTCTAACAGCTCCGAAAACACTACAACAACCACCCATCTGCTATAAATCTCCGCGATAATCATTCGACGTGCTAAATACATCTACCGTAGCTGGGTGAATGTCATTGCATTGATTATCCCTTTTTTATTCTTAATTCTATCATACTTAGTGATATTCTCGGATCCAGCAAAATATGGATACGAATCAGTGATCATCATAATATAATTCACACTTAGCTTCTAATCCTTCAATTACATGTGCGTCGTCATATACGAGAAACATGCCACCATCAAGAATTCCCTGCGGATAAGTGGATGCACCATGAAGAACTACTGGTTGGCTACAATAATCTCTGAAATGTTACTCTCGTTAATCTTCATAGCGATATTCTAAGTTATGTTTACATGCATGGGCTCTGAGTACAATGTGTAAAGCAGTTTTGATGTGTCACCAGGTGAATTCCTCTTACAGACATCAATTCTAACTCTGACGAATCTAGCTTAAGCTCTGCTCTTCAGTGGATTCTTTAACAATCCACATGAGGCTTCTTTAGGATTGCCTTGTTTGTAAATGATCATGACGGAGTATGTAGGGTATATGCTAGTAGGTATGTAGAATTCGAGCATAGCATTTTTCTAGGTGATCTCATTCATTCCATTTTTAGTGAATCCTGCATCTGTGATGGGATATGTGTTAATTACTTTTCCTGATCTAAAAGAAGATGAGAGAGCGAATCTATGGTTTGGAACTAATGTGCGATCGTATTATATATTTGTAACATTTGTGTCTCTTGTCTTCATAGGGTTAACTGTGTATCTAGAATATAACTCGATTAACGATATGTTCTAGAAGAAAGGTGTGCAGTCACTTCGATGCACGGATGCGCAGTCTAAAAGAATCGATAATGATGTTTATAAGGAAGATCAAGAGGTGGGTTTGGAATAAAATAAGCTAAAATATCCGATTAAAGCGCATAGGTTGAAGAAAGTGTTCCCTAACAACTATATTGCGATTAACAAGATTAGTTTTGGAGTCGAGAAGAAGTAGATCTTCGGGTTACTTGGACCGAATGGAGCTGGTAAATCCACTACGTTTAACATACTTACTTCTAGCGATAGAGACTACCGAGGACAAGCGCAAGTAAACCAGGAGAAAGTCAAGCAGAAAAATGAAAAAATATGGGCAAATGCAGGTAAACATAAAAACAAAATAATACAATGAATACTCGAATCACAGATTGCCTTGCTATTTTTGGAACCTCAAAAGGAGTCTGTCCATAGTCGGACGTTCTCTGGGAGAATCTCACAGTGATGGATCACTTCTAAATTCATTCGACGCTCAAAGGACTCAGTGGATAGCGAAAGCAAGCAATGATCGATTACTTCCTAACTACTATGCAATTGTCTGAGCATCAACACAAAAAAACTAAGTTTTTATCTGGAGGGAATAAGCGGAAGTTAAGTGTATGTCTCAGTATCTTAGGAGGACCGAGGATATTGTTTTTAGACGAACCTACCAGTGGAATCGATCCGATAACGAAACGGTTCCTATGGCATGCATTGCAGCAAACTGTCGAGATGAATGATTCATCGATCGTGTTGACTACACACTCCATGCAGGAAGCGCAATTCCTGTGCAATAAAATAGGTAAGAGAAAGAGAATAAAGAGTTGGTTTAGTTGTAATATTGGCTAAAATATTATCAAAAATAATTCACAGGTATTCTAATAAACGGGTAGTTCGCTTGCATGGGTTCAAGTGACCATTTAGCTAGGAAATATGGCAATGGATACAGGTTGAGTTTGAAAATGGTAGTAAGTGCTGATGATTCCAAAAGTAGCTTACATTTAGCTAGTTAGAATGGAAATTCATTAAAAAATAGTGAAAATTTTAAGAATATTATTTCAAACAAAAATAACAGCAATAATTCTATGTCTCTAGGAATCTCCAAAACCTCATAAATCAGCACTAGGATAGCTCACATAGACTAGAAGGTTCTCTCGTCTCTCCCAGATACACAGAAACTAACTTCCAGGAATTCGGAGTATCTGACATATTAAATCACAGAACATACATTCAGGTTCTCTGTGGTATTTTCGTTGATTGATCAACTCATGCGAGATCAACTCATTTAAGACTACACTCTGCATCATGCTAATCTCGAGTAAATATTCTAGTTTTTTGCAGGGTTCTAGTCGTAATTCATAGAGCCACCATTGCAGGAAGATAGAAATGAACTTTGTGATTGCTAGTAATTGAATTCATGCAGATGGTGTTGCTTAATATGCTGTGGGTGCGTGTGGTGAGAGAGAGAGAAGGAGATAGTTCTGTAAAAATGTATGTGTAAACTACCCAAAAGCTATGTGATTATTCAATAACAACAAAATGATTGGTTCTAAGAAATGAAACCATCTAATCACCCACTTGAATTTACAGTATTGATTAAATCATTTTCAAGTAAAGTAACACACACTACAAATCAACATGCATATGTGCTAAAAATGGGGAGATTTAATTCCTTAAATTGATTCCTCAGCTGGAGGTTGAGTAAATTGGAGCTTTTCTAGAGCTCTAAGAGGGAGGATTATTCATATTATTATTATTATTATTGTTATTATGTGATTGATTACTGGAAACATTGGATGCGTCTGGAATAATAGAATTCTCAGAGGAAGACGATATTTTTGGCTATCTCCAGCAGAATGCAAAGGAAAAACAACATCTCGATTGAGCAGAAGTATTAATAGCTTCTCCTGCATCCCTTTCTTCCGTATCAAGTTTAGTCTACTTGGTAGTAATAGTTGATTAAATAATCTTTGGTTTCTTCACTTTCTTTTTCTCTGACTCCTGATTCTTCTACTTCTTCTCAGGACTCTAAGATATTTTCGTTTTCTTACTTTTACTATCTTTTTTAGATGGGCTGAAGTTTCCATATTCAGCTGAGAAAAAAGACGTGTTAGACAGCATAGATTCGTTGACTTCCTTAATTGCTAGATTATTATTTGTTCTTTGATACTCCCTGACAATATTCTTCTTATCATTTGAGACTAGTAATAGATTCGATTTAGGGAATTTACTCATTTTCTCCTAAGGATAAAGAGAAGGTAATGAAGATTTCTTCCTGCCATCTTTCTTGGAAAGATATAAATTGTACTGTTTGTCATCACCGATGAGTTTCACGTCGAGTTTTTGAAGGAGAAACATATTGTTGAAGAGCTGGATTGCGGAGTGGATTGCTTCGCTAACAGTGACGGTCTCATGCAGTTCTTCAAGTGGGATCTTAGCAAGTTTAGTTGTTTCTTCTTCAGGAAGGCCATCGATTTCCTCTAGATTAAAGAATATGTAAAACTAATTATGAAGCACAATGCTTGAAGACTAAGATAGTATCAATCCAGATTAATAGACATGATGAGTTCGAGGAGGTAACAACGCTGCATCTTGGTTGTCTGAGTGCTTTTCTAGTTTTTAGATATCATCCAATAAAGGAGGATCTTATCTATCTGATGTTGAAGAGCTGCTAAGGATGAGATTATCTTCAAAGCTGTGAATGTCCATGTTGTTTTTATATCGCTCTCTCCTTCGAAAGGGCAGAGAAGGGTCAAATCTTTCAGACACTGGCTAGTTACTATTATCGTCATCTATCTCATTCTTGTGTTCTTCCTTGATTTCTTCAATCATCGGGGATTGCTGCTTTGGAGAAAGAAGAGCCATCGCCATTGAAGATTTTCAATAGAATGAGAGGGAGAACTCAGCCAAAGAAAACCTCCTTTCAGCAGCAATCTGTCAAATTAATCAAAAATTATATTTCTTATTATGTGGAATTCTCTCTTTTTGGATCAATATCACCTCCTTCTCCTTCAGATTATAAAATCAAACATAATTAGGTTTTTGTCATCTTCTTCTTCTTCTCCTCCTTCTCCCCTAGGTCTTCTCTTATTTCTTTCATCAAAGATCCGGGAAAGTTTATTTCTTCACACTAGATTAGAGTAAACTGCCTTAATAAAAGTAAGTATTCTCGAGAATGTTTGTATTATTTTGGATATCTCTCAAGAACTTTTGGATTTACTTAAATTTCCTTTTTCTCCTATAGTTTCTCTGGTATCAAACAGTGCTTCTTTGGTTTAGTTTAAAGCTTATTAGTGATTTTTCTTCAATATCTTTAAAACATACAATTAATTGAGTTCACAAAAAACCATCATTGATCTTTAATTGTTCTTTAAAAGTTGATTAAAAAAATTAATCTTTTCACTGAAAATTAATTGTATTCCTTTCAATGGTGAACCTTTCTTGTAGATCATAATAAGGTCTTTAAAATCTATGGAAACAGAGATAGAAAGAAAGGATTAGCATTCATACAGCTTATCAAAGATAATTGCTTCCTTTGGCAAGTATCTCAAATCAAGTGTAGTTGCTTGAAAGGAAAATATTGCAAGTGTAACTGATATTTTGTTAATATAATTGCTAAAGAGATTTATTAAAGAAATAAGATGAAAAATAATTGTTAGAAATAGTGTTATGGGGATTGATTGATGCCATGTTTTAAAGGAACATTAACACAACAGAGTTTCAAAAATAGAAATCCAATTCAACTTGATAAAGTGGCATCATTTTAAATAATATCAAATCAAGAAGCTATCAAATATGTGAATGAATCAAAACACAGACAAAGTGTTTCTTTTTTATAGTAGTTTCCTATGAAAATATCTGGAATCAACTGATTTTAAGCTGTTCATTCCTTGTAGATTACTTCGAAAACTTCAATATCATCAACCACAAAATTTCGACTACCGGCTAGAGAGGTATTATTACCACCTTGATTTTTACCATAGGAATGGGAAAGGTTAGAGTAGGAGGAATTGTTAATGTGGCAATTGTCGTATATATAAAGATCATGCCCGTCTCCCATCGTAAATCCATAGTTACTATTAGAGTAATATGCATGACTATTGCTAATTTCATTGGACAAGTATTGTTTCTTATCGTCTAAGGAGAAAATAAAAGACGGATTTGGATTTGCTGCAACAAAATTACCTACATCTTTTTGATATTTCAAATGAATAAAGCCTCCGAATCTCCGCTTGTTTTGAGATTGAACAAAGCAGAGTAAGGGACCTTTTCCATTACATCTCCAATTGTACACTGAGGCTTAGAATCCATGTGCTGAAGCTCGATAAAGAAGATCCAAATGAGACACTACTTTCCCATTACATACCCAAGAATACACCAGGTCCTTTTCATCATCTTGCAAAATTCTAGAAATAGCCTGAATTCTAAACTTTTACAGCTCCTCCTCAAGCAGGACCATCTTCTCCTTCTGTTGTTGGATCTCCGCTTACTATTTATAGTTTTATTCTTCCAGTGAAATCACTTGTGCAGATAGATCTTGTATGATTTGATACATATTAACTTCTGCTTGTTTAAGTGTGATTGTGAACTTTATCTACCTATTTCCTACCATCTAAGTGAAGTGCAAGTATAACAGCTCGTCTAAAATCTCAAGGTTAACTTACTTTGCGCTGAAGCAGTCCAAAATATGAGAGAATAACTCTTCGACAGACTAGTTAATGAAGAATATTCCATTAATCTTCATTGCTTGATTCAGTCCTAATTCAATCTTCCAAAAGCAATTGCAACAAGCAGCTTAAATCAGAATAAAGTCCTTCTTCATAATTAGCTTCACCATTGTTCTTTAGCCCTTCTAGTTTTCCAACTTGAACTCAGCTTCTTTAATTGTAAATGAGTTCTATAATAACTGCTGTGACTAATCGCTATTTTATTAGAACTGTTCATCCTAACCTGAGGGCACTTTCTAGTTCTCTAAAATCTAAGTTTGTTCCATTTCTAGCTCTTTTACAAGAAAACATAAAAATAATCAGTAATCTTCAAGAATAAAAAGCTTTTTAGCTTATCTATGATTTCTTACTCTTTTTTTCCTTTCCTTTCGTTGATATGTTTGGTTTATTTGATTTCTTTTTATTTTTAGTGAAGTATTCAAATAAGATAGCTATTACTTAATAGAGATTTTAAGCCTGAAATATAAATTCAAACCTATTTTAGATTTATCATACTCTAAAAATTAATCTTAATCTTCAAAATAAATAGTAGAATAATTCTTTCTTTAAATAGATTTTCTCTCGGCAGATTGGTTAAAAATAGCATATTTTGTTCTATTTCTCTCTCATGATTAAGTATTTCAATTTACAAGAAGATTAAACCATTCATTTTAAAAATAAAACAAATAGAAACAACCAGAAACATTAAAAAAAACAATAATTCCTCAGAGATATATGTTAGGACATATTTAATTCTATTCTAAGTAGCATAATTTAACCAGTTTTGTATGCAGAAACTATAAAATTTTAAATAAATTGCATTAACAAACATGATAACTCAGAGGCTTTCAACTATGCAAAAGATAAAAATTCTGATATTAGTGATTTTAAGCTGTTCATTCCTTGTAGATTACCTCGAAAACTTCAATCTCGTCAACAACAAAATTTCGACTTCCGGCTAGGGAGGTATTATTACCGCCTTGATTTTTACCATAGGAATAGGAAAGGGCAGAGTAGGACAAAGTGTTAATGTGGCAATTGTCAGATAAACAGAGATCATACCCACCTCCCATCGCAAATCCATAGGCAGGATTAGAGTTATATACATAACTATTGCTAGCTTCATTGGACAAGTATTATTTTTTATCATCTAAGGAGAAAATGAAAGAAGGGTTTGGATTTGCTGCAACATAATTATCTAAATCTTTTTGATATTTCAAATGAATAAAGCCTCCGAATCTCCTCTTGTTTTGAGATCGAACAAAGCAGATTAAGGGGCCTTTTCCATTGCACTTCTAATTATGCACTTTGGCTTAGAATCCATCTGCTGAAGCTCGATAAAGAAGATCCAAATGAGACACTACTTTTCCATTAGATACCCATTAATGCACCATGTACGCTTCGTCATCTTGTAAGACTTTTGAAATATGCTAAATTTTTGGCTATTTTTTATTCTCCTCAATCAAGAAGATCTTCGTCTTCTGCAGTTGAATTTCCTTCTCAAACTGTAGGTTCTTCTCCTCAAGTAGTTCTATCTTCTCCTCAAGTAGTGCTATCTTCGCCTACTATTTGTCATTTTTTTCCTCTAAAGAAATCATTTATGCAGATAGATCCAATATGATTTAATTCATATTAACTTCTCCTTATTTAAGGTTAATTGTGAACTCTATCAGCCTATTTCCGAGAGTCTGCTTGAAATGCAAATGCAATAGCTCGCCTAGAGTCTCAAGGCTAACTTGGTTAGCGCTAAAGCAGTCCACAATATGAGAGAATAGCTCTTCGACAGATTTGTCAATGAAGAATATTTCATGAATCTTCATTGCTTGATTGAGTCCTAACTCAATTTTCCAAAAGCAATTGCAACAAGCAGCTTGAATCAGAATAAAGTCCTTCTTCATCATGAGCTTCACTACTATCCTTTAGCCTTTCTAGTTTTCCAACTTGAACTCAGCTTCTTTAATTGTAGATGAGTTCTTTTAAAATGACATAGAATCTTTGTTTTGATATTAAAGTACATCTTAATCTTTGTCCATTTTTTAATTCTCTAACCTCTGTGTTTAGTCCATTCCGCCCTCTTTTCTACAAGAAAAAGCATGGATAATCATCATTATCCTCCAAAAATAATAAGCTATTAAGCTTCTCAATAATTTCTTACTCTTCTTCCTTTTCTTGTTGATCTTTTTGATTTATTTGCTCCTGTGATTATGTTGATTTGTACTATTATTCTTCAGAGTATCTAAATCAAACAGCTATTTAATAGATATTTTGCTGATAGAATCGAAATTCAAACTAATTTTCGATCACCATATTCTAAAATTTTACTTAAACTTCTTTTTCCATAATATTATGCTACAACTTTTTTTTTTACAACCTTCTCAATGGATATTAAAAATAGAATATTTTAATTAAAATTACCAAGATATAAACAGAGTTAAAGCTTATTCCACTGCACCCTCCTTTGCTTCTCTTTATTACTCTTTTCATGTTTGGGATTTCTTCTTTCTTTGACTTTGCCATCTTTGGAAAACTGTGAATTTCTAGTATTTTTTTGCATCTACCACCCAAAAGCACATAGAAAAAATGAATCTCGATTTGGTTGGGTTATTCTTAGAAATTTACCGCAACAACATACAATAGCCCAACCAAATCGAGGTTTATTTTTTCTATGATCTTGGGTGATTGATTTCATAAAATGCTAGAAATTCACAGTTTTTGAAGATAGCAAAGTCAAAGAAAGAAGAAAAGCTAAACATAAAAAGAGTTGTAAAGAGGAGCAAAGGAGGATATAGTGAAATAAGTAATAATACTTTTTGCATCTTGGTAATTTTAATCAAAAAACACTATTTTTTTTATTCATTGAGAAGGTTAGTTATCAAAAAGAGAAAGGAAACATTATCTTTTGGATAAAGATGTTTAAGCTAAATTTTAGAATATTTTGATCGAAAAATAAGTTTAAATTACGATTCTAGCAGCAAATATCTATTAAATAGCTGTTTGGTTGAGATACTCTATGCAGAATAATAATACTTTTTGAATCAACACAATCACAAGAGCAAATAAATTAAAAGATCAACAAGAAAAGGAAGAAGAGTAAGAAATCATTGAGAAACTAAATAGCTTATTATTTTTGTAGGATTCTGAAGATTGTCAATGCTTTTCTTGTAGAAAAAAAGGACGGAATGGACTAGTAAAAACAAATGTTAGAGAACTAGAAAGTGGACAAAGATTAAGATGAAATTTAAAACCAAAACAAAGAATCTATATCATTTTAAAAGAATTCATTTACAATTAAAGAAGCTGAGTTCAAGTTGGAAAACTAAAAGGGTTAAAAAACAGTGGTGAAACTCATGATGAAGAAAGATTTTATTCTGATTCAGGCTGCCTTTTGCAATTGCTTTTGGAAGATTGAGTTAGGATTGAATCAAGTAATGAAAATTCATGAAATATTCACCATTGACAAGTCTGTCGAAGAGTTATTCTCTCATATTTTGGACTGTTTCAGCTCAAAGCAAGTTAGCCTTGAGACTCTAGGCGAACTGATGCACTTGCATTTCAAGCAGACTTTGGGAAATAGGCAGATAGAGTTCACAATTATTCTTCAATAAGGAGAAATTAATATGTATTAAATCATTCAGGATCTGTCTACATAAGTGATTTCTTTAGTGGAGAAAAATGACAAATAGTAGGCGAAGATTGAATAAATTGAAGAGGAGCTTTAAAAGTCAAGAATTGAGCATATTTCTAGAATCTTGAAAGATGACGAAAAGGATCTGGTGTATTCATGGGTATCTAATGGTAAAGTAGTCTCTCATTTGGATGTTCTTTATCGAGCTTCAGCACACGGATTCTAAGCCTCAGTTTTTAATTGGATATGTAATGGAAAGGGCCCATTAATCTGCTTAGTTCAATCTCAAAACAAGCGGAGATTTGGAGGCTTTATTCATTTGAAATATCAAAAAGATTTAGGTGCTTATGTTGCAGCAAATCCAAACCTGTCTTTCGTTTTCTCTCTATAGACAATAAAAAATAATACTTATCCAATTAAACTAGCAATATTAATGCATATTACTCTTCTGGTGGCTGTGGATTTACGATGGGAGGTGGGAATGATCTCTATTTGTCTGACAATTGCCACATTAACAATTCCTCCAACTCTAACCTTCCCTCTACTTATGGTAAAAATCAAGGTGGTGACAATACCTCTTAGACGGAAGTAGGAATTTTGTGGTTGACGAGATTGAAGTTTTCGAAGTAATCTACAAGGAATGAACAGCTAAAAATCACTGATTTCAGATTTATTTTTCTAAATCGTACTTGTAAGCCTCTGAGTTATCATGTGTTTCCAAACTCCTTGAAAGAAATTTGTCTGTTTAATGCAATTTATCCAACAATTTCATTGTTTCTTTACATACAAAACAAGTTAACTTATGCTACTTTATGGGTGACTACTTTTGATAGCATAGCTCCAAAAAGCACTTTCTAAGAATTATTTTCCAATTTATTGCTTATTCATTCTCAATTTATGCTTTATTACTTTAATATTTCTGGTTGTTTTATTTGTTAATTTAATGGTTTAATCTTCTTGATAATTGAAATACTTAATCATAGAAAGAAAAAGAACTGGTTATTTATTGGGGTTTTTTTGTAGTAAATAAGTGATGATTATTCGAATGGGATGCTTTTTAAACTTGCAATCAAACTGTTGAGTTGAAAGATTGCATTATTTAGTTGACGTTTTCTTTATGATTTTCATTAGATTGTGGTGTGGTTATTGAAATCGTGAACTTGCATTCAAATTTGTTGAGGTTTTAATTTTTTCATTATCTAAGAGATTAGACAATCAAATCTAAATTGAGGCTCTATTAATAAATTTGTTTGAAGTTAATTGAAAAGAAATGTCAACTACTTGCTACTTATGAAAAAGCTAAGTCAAAGGTAGAGACAATAAAACACGAAAAGAGTTGTAAACTATTAAGCAGATAGATATAAAACTTGTAATAAAGGAATCGAAAGGTGGAATGTAGACAAAAGTGTGAAAAAAATAGGAGAGTGGAGCTTAATAACCGATTACTCTATGAACATCTATGTATTATTAAACAAAATATGCTCTTTTTGAACCAATCTATTGAAAAATCCTACTATTTAAAGAGAAGATTAAGAATAGTTTTTAGAATACGATTATCTAAAATAGGTTTGAATTTTTTTCCAGCCTTGAAATCTTCATTAAATAATAACTGTCAGATTTGGATACTTCACAAAAAATACGAATAAGAATCAAAAAAGAAAAAAGAGATCAAATAAACCAAATAAATAAGCGAAAAGAAAAGAAGAAATCATAGAAAAACTAAAAAACTTATTATTCTTGAAGATAGCTGACTGTTTTGTGTTTTTTTTTGTAAAAGAGAGCGAGAAATGCAACAAACTTAGATTTTAGAGAACTAGAAAATCCACTCAGCTGAGGATGAACATTTCTAACAAAATAGAGATTAGTCGTTGTAGTAATAATAGAACTCATTTAGATTTAAAGAAGTTGAGTTCAAGTTGGAAAACTAAAAGGGCTAAAAAACAGTGGTGAAGCTTAAAATGAAGAAGGACTTTATTGTAATTCAAGCTGCTTGTTGCAATTGCTTTTGGAAGATTGAGTTAGGACTCAATCAAGCAAAGAAAATTCATGAAATATTCTTCGTTAATTAGTCTATTGAAGAGCTATTCTCTCATATTTTGGATTGTTTCAGCACCAAGCAAGTTAGTCTTGAAATTTTAGATGAGCTGTTACACTTGCACTTCACTTAGATGGATGGGAATATGTAGATAAAATTCACAATTACACTTAAGCAAGCAGATGTTAATATGCATCAAATCAATTAGAATCTGTATGCGCAAGTGATTTCACTGGAAGAATAAAACAATAAATATTAAACGGAGATCCAGCAGCAAAAGGAGAAGATAGTACTGCTTGAGGAAGAACTGTAAAAGTTTAGAATTCAACCTATTTCTAGAATCTTGAAAGATGACGAAAAGGATCTGGTGTATTAATGGGTATCTAATGGGAAAGTAGTGTCTCATTTGGATCTTCTTTATCGAGCTTCAGCGCATGGATTCTAAGGTTCAGTGTATAATTAGAAATGTAATGGAAAAGGTCCCTTAATCTGCTTTGTTCAATCTCAAAATGAGCGGAGATTCGGAGGTTTTATTCATTTGAAATATCAAAAAAATTTAAGTAGTTTTGTTGCAGCAAATCCAAACTATTCTTTCATTTTCTCCCTAGATGATAAAAAATAGTACTTGACCAATTAAACTAGCAATATTAATGCATATTACTCCTGTATTAGCTATGGATTTACGATGGGAGGTGGGCATGATCTCTATTTATCAGATAATTGCAATACTAACAATTCCTCCACTGCTAATCTTCCCTATTCCTATGGTAAAAATCAAGGTGGTAATTTTATCTCCCTAGCCGGAAGTTACAATTTTGTGGTTGACGAGATTGAAGTTTTCGAGGTAATCTACAAGGAATGAACAACTTAAAATCAGTTGATTCCTGGTATTTTCAGAGGAAACTACTTAAAAACATATTAGTTTGTGCTTTGCTCATTCACATATTTGATAGTTTCTTGATGAGATATTATTTAAAATAATGCTACTTGATCAAGTTGAATTTGATTACTATTTTTGAAACTCTGTTGTACTAATATGTTTCTTTAAAAGCATGGCATCAATCAATCCACAAAACACTATTTCTAACAATTATTTTTCACCCTATTTCTTTTTTAAATCTCTTTTACTAGTCTTTCTCCTCACAAATAAACATTCTTAAAAATATCAACTTTATCAATCAGATCACCAAAAATATCAGTTGCACTTGTAGTCTTCTCCTTTCAAGCAACTACACTTCATTTGAAATACTTGCTAAAGGAAGCAATTATCTTAGATAAGCTTTATGAAAGCTAATCCTTTTTTTCTATCTCTATTTTCATAGATTTTAAAAACCTTATTGTGATCTACAAGCAAGGTTCACCAATTGAAAGGAAAACAATTTTTTACTATGAAAAGACGTCTTTAAATAATCAACTTTTAAGGAACAATCAAAGAACAATGATGGTTTTTGTTAAAAAATATCGCTTTAGATAAAAATCAAAAGAAAAACGAGAGTTTAAGAAAACCATGCTCAATTCAATTAAAAACAGTAGTAACTACAAAAAAAAGGATTTTAAGATGATGAAAAATAATGGCAATTTTTTTGTAAGATCACAGACTACTGAAAAGAAGAGAGACACTAAAAAGATAATGAAAAAAACTAAAAAATTTTGAAGAATTTTTTTTTAAAATTAGTTCTTTAACTCCACCACCGAAAACCTAAAAGAGAATTGACAAACACTTCTCAATCCTGAAAACAAAAATGTTTAGAAATTGCTTCTATGAATCCAGTCTCATGGCTTATTTAAAGGCTAAAGAGATCAAACTTAAGCATAATTTAACTAATTTTGTTTACAAAGAAACTTTGAAATTTTTAGAAAAATTGCTTTAAACAGACAAATCATTTCTTTCAAGTAGCTTGGAGACATAACAACTAGAGGCTTTCAAGTATGCTTTAGAAAAAATTCTGATATCAGTATTTTAAGTTGTTCATTCCTTGTAGATTACCTCGAATACTTCAATCTCGTCAACCATAAAATGGTAACTTCCGGCTAGGGAGGTATTATTACCACCTTAATTTTAACCATAGGAAGAGGAAAGGCCAGATTAAGAGGAATTGTTATTGTAGCAATTGTCAGATAATTAGAGATCATGCCCGTTTCCCATCGTAAATCCATAAGTTCTACCAGAGTAATATGCATGACTATTACTAGTTTCATTGGACAAGTATTATTTTTTATCGTCGAGGGAGAAAATGAAAGACAAATTTGGATTAGCTGCAACATACTTATTTAAATTTTTTTGATATTTCAAATGAATATAGCCTCCGAATCTCCGCTTGTTTTGAGATTGAACAAAGCAGATTAAGGGACCTCTTTCATTACATCTCAAATTATACGCTTAGGCTTAGAATCCATGTGCTGAGGCTCGATAAAGAAGATTCAAATGAGAGACTAATTTCCCTCCAGATATCCAGGAATATACCATATCTTTCTCGTCATTTTGTAAGATTATTGAAATAGGGGAAATTCTTGACATTTATAGCTCCTCCTCGATCAATACGATCTTCGCTTTATGCAGTTGAATTTCCTTCTCAAACTGTACGATCTTCTCCTCAAGCAGTGCAATCTTCGCCTACTATTTGTCATTTTTCTCCACTAAAGAAATCACTTATGTAGACAGATCCTGAATGATTTAATACATATTAATTTCTCCTGATTTAAGAGTAATAATGAACTCTATCTGCCTATTTCCAAGAGTCTGCTTGAAATGCAAGTGCATCAGTTCGCCTAGAGTCTCTAGGCTAACTTGCTTTGAGCTGAAACAGTCCAAAATATGAGAGAATAACTCTTCGACAGACTAATCAATGATGAATATTCCATGAATCTTCATTGCTTGATTCAATCCTAACTCAATCTTCCAAAAGCAATTGCAACAATCAGCTTGAATCAGAATAAAGTCCTACTTAATCATGAGCTTCACCACTGTTTTTTAACCCTTTTAGTTTTCCAACTTGAACTCAGCTTCTTTAATTGTAAATGAATTCTTTTAAAATGACATAGAATCTTTATTTTGATATTAAAGTTCATCTTAATCTTTGTCCATTTTCTAGTTCTCTAAACTGTGTGTTTGTTAGTCCATTCCGCCCTCTTTTCTACTAGAAAAAGCTTTGATGATTAAAATCCTCCAAAAATAATAAGCATTTTAGCTTCTCTATGATTTCTTACTCTTTTTCCTTTTCTTGTTGATATTTTTGATTGATTTGCTCTTGTGATTGTGTTGATTCGCATTATTTTTATTCTGTAGAGCATATGAATCAAACAAATTTCAATAGATTTTTTACTGCTGAGATAGAAATTCAAATTTATTTTCGATCAAAATATTCTAAAATTTAGCTTAAACATCTGTTTCCATAATATAATGTTTACTATCTCTAGATAACTAACTTTCTCAATGAATTATTAAAAATAGTATTTTTTAATTAGATAATAATTATTTAAAAGTGTGTTTTTATTGTGTTATTGAAAGTAGTCATCCATAAAGTAAAATAAAAAAACTAATTTGTATGCAAAGAAAACTATGAAATTTTTGAATAGATGGTATTAAACAGACAAATCATTTCTTTCAAATAGTTCGGAAATACAAGATAACTCAGAGGTTAAAAAGTAGGCTCTCGAAAAAAACTGATAATCAATGATTTTAAGCTTTTCATTCCTTGTAGATTACCTAGAAAACTTCAATCTCGTCAACCACAAAATTGTAACTTCCGGCTAGGGAGGTAGTATTACCACCTTGATTGTTACCATAGGAATGGGGAAGATTAGAGTATGAGGAATTGTTAGCATTGCAATTATCGGATAAATAGAGATCATGCCCACCTCCCATCGTAAATCCATAGTTATTAGCAGAGTAATATGCTTTAATATTGTTAGTTTCATTGGATAAATATTGTTTCTTATCGTCTAGGGAGAAAATGAAAGACGGGTTTGGATTTGCTGAAACATAATTATTTAAGTCTTTTTGATATTTCAAATGAATATAGCCTCCGAATCTCCTCTTGTTTTGGGATTGAACAAAACAGATTAAAGGACCTTTTCCATCGCATCTCCAATTATACGCTTAGGTTTAGAATCCATGTGCTGAAGCTCGATAAAGAAGATTCAAATGAGACACTACTTTCCCATTAGATACCCATGAATACACCATGTCCTTTTCGTCATCTTGCAAGATTTTATAAATATGCTAAATTTTTGACTTTTTTTGTTCCTCCTCAATCAATACGATCTTCGCCTTCGGCAGTTGAATTTCCTTCTCAAACTGTACGATCTTCTCCTCAAGTAGTGCTATTTTCTCCTACTATTTGTCATTTTTGTCCTCTAAAGAAATTACTTTTGCAGACAGATCTTGTATGATTTAATACAAATTAACTTCTCCTTATTTAAGACTAATTGTGAACTCTATCTGCCTGTTTCCCAGAGTTTGCTTGATATGCAAATGCATCAGTTCGTCTAGAGTCTCAAGGCTAACTTGCATGGTGCTGAAGCAGTCTAAAATATGAGAGAATAGCTCTTCGACAGACTTGTCAATGAAGAATATTTCATGAACCTTCATTGCTTGATTGAGTCCTAACTCAATCTTCCAAAAGCAATTGCAACAAGCAGCTTGAATCAGAATAAAGTCTTTCTTCATCATAAGCTTCACGGTTGTTCGTTAACCCTTCTAGTTTTCCAACTTGAACTCAGATTCTTTAATTGTAACTGAGTTCTTTTAAAATGGCATAGAATCTTTGTTTTGATATTAAAGTTCATCTTAATCTTTGTCGACTTTCTAGTTCTCTAAACCCTGTGTTTATTAGTCCATTCCGCCCTCTTTTCTACAAGAAAAAGCATTGATCATCATTAGAATCTTCCAAAAAATAACAGGCTTTTAGCTTCACTGATTTCTTACTCTTCTTCCTTTTCTTGTTGATCTTTTTGATTTATTTGCTCTTGCGATTATGTTGATTCGTATTATAATATTCTGTAAAGTATCTCAATCAAGCAGCTATTTAATAGATATTTTACTGCTGGAATCGGCATTCAAACTTATTTTCTATCACATTATTCTAAAATTTAGCTTAAATATCTCTATCCTTACGATATTGTTTTCTATCTCTAAATAACTAATTTTAATAAAATGAGTTTTATTTCATCTGAGATAGACATAATTTATTATTTCAAAAGAAAGGCTATCTTCTAGTTTACATTTTCAACTAAATTCTACTCTAAAATATTTATTATTCTCTAAAGCTCTAACATTCTTCTTTTTATCTTGCTTTAAGGCGTTAGAATTCCAAAAAACGCTTAATTGAAATGATCTTGTCTGGTTTTGATTTAAATATGGATCATATTTTTTCTATTGATTAAGCAGTTGGGATTCTATCTTTCAAAGGAACTAACATAATCATATCTTCTTCTTAGTAGTTAATAAGCTTCTTTCTGCTTCAGTTTCCTTTGAGTTGGGATTATTCGGAATTGTTTTATTAAAATATCAGGAATTCTCTGAACAGTTGAAGACATCAATATCCATCTCATTTTTTAAGATGACTGGAGTTAACTTAGTGGGTTATTTTATGGCTTAATCAATTTGCAAGGATACTATATTTTCACACAGAACTTTAAAAGAAATAAAAATGCATGTAATCTTTTCTAACAGAAGATAATCAAATATCTTTCTTTATGTTTAATGTTCAAAAAAAGCTTTCGATAAATGATAAACCTTCCTTTAAGATCGCAATACAGTCTTGAGAAGACCTATATCCAGAGAAATAAATGAAAGAAAAGCTTTCATAGAGCTTATCATAATTATTTTCTTGGTTAGTATTTACAGATCAAAGGTAATTGCTTTAAAAGAAAAAACCTACAAAATAGAGAAGATGCTAGTGTAATCTAAGTGATGTTGATTAAAATTAAAAAGATGTGTTGAAAAAGTTAAAAGCAGAAGAAGGTCTTTGCATAATTGTTGTGGATACTTAAGAAATATTTAGCTGTTGCTGAGAAATTAAGTTAAAAGCTTGAAAATAAGAAATAAATGTAGGGAAAATAATTCTTAGAAAGTGTGTTTTTGGAGCTATGTATGTGATCAAAAGTAGTCATCCATTAAGAGGTATTATTTAACTAATTTTGTATGCAGAAACTATGAATTTTTTGTATAAATTACATAACAGATAAGTCATTTCTTTTATGATAACTCAGAGACTTTCAAGTAGGCATTAGAAAAATAATTCTGATATCAGAGATTTTAAGCTGTTCATTCCTTGTAAATTAGCTCAAAAACTTCAATATCATCAACTAAAAAATTGTAACTTCCTGCTAGGGAGGTATTATTACCACCTTGCTTTTTACCGTAAGAAGCAGAAAGGCCAGAGTGGGAGGAATCAACAATATTGCAATTATCAAATATACAAAGATCGAACCCACATCCCATCATTAATCCTTTGGTTTTACAAGAGTAATATGCATAGTTATTGCTAGTTTCATTGGACAAGTATTATTTTTTATCATCTAGGGAGAAAATGAAAGACTGATTTGGATTTGCCGCAACAAAACTACCTAAATTTTTTTGGTATTTTAAATGAATATATCCTCCGAATCTCCGTTTGTTTTGAGATCGAACAAAGCAGATTAAGGGACCCTTTCCATTGCATCTCTAATTATATTCTTAGGCTTAGAATCCATGTACTGAAGCTCGATAAAGAAGATTCGTATGAGAGACTAATTTCTCTCCAGATATCCAGGAATAAACAAGTTTTTTCTCGTCATCTTGTAAGATTTTAGAAATAGGCAAAATTCTTAACTTTGAAAGCTCCTTCTCAATCAAATTGATTTTTGATTGCTATTTATCACTTTTCTCCTCATTAAGAAATCACCTATGCAGACAGATCTTGTATGATTTAACATAAATTAACTTCTCCTTATTTCAGAGTAATTGTGAACTCTATTTGCCTATTTCCAAGAATCTGCTTGATATGCAAATGCATCAGTTCGTTTTGAGTCTCAAGGCTAACTTGCTTGCCACTGAAGCAGTCCAAAATATGAGAGAATAGCTCTTCGACAGACGAGTCAATGATGAATATTCCATGAATCTTCATTGCTTGGTTCAATCCTAACTCAATCTTCCAAAAGCAATTGCAACAAGCAGCTTGAATCAGAATGAAGTCCTTCTTCATCATAAGCTTTACCACTGTTTTTTATTCCTTCTAGTTTTCCAACTTGAACTCAGCTTCTTTAATTGTAAATGAGTTCTACTACAATAAATCCCTATTTTATTATTAAAGTTCGTCTTCAGTTTGATGGTCCTCCAAATTATCTTAACTCAATGTTTACTTTCTCATTTCTTGCTCTCCTCAACACGAAATATTCTTGTGATTCGATTAGTTTTCTTCTTTGGTTTTTATTATTGTTATCCATTAATAATAGAAACCAAACAGCTATTTAACCGAAATTTTGCTGCAGTAAAATCAAAATTCAAAACCGACTTTAGTTAAGTCTTGTCTAATAAATAAGTTTAAATTTCTCCACAAAGGGAGGTTAATTTCAATTTCATGATAATTTATCTAATAGATAGGTTTAAATTTCTTCACAAATGGAGGTTGATTTCAATTTCCTGATAACTCTTCTTCTAAAAATCAACTTTTTAAATAAGTAAACATCTTTTGATTAACATAAAGCAATAGATTATTCAGCCACACTTTCCTTTGCTCCTCTTTTACAGCTCTTTTCGTGTGTAATTGTCTCTATCTTTAACTTTGATATCTTCAACGCTTATAAATCAATAGCATTTTATGACATCTACCATCAAAGAAGCACATAAAAAAAGAAAAGAATCTCTTTTGAATTTTGGTCAGCACATTTCCAAGAAATATAAAATTTTACATATCTTTTAAATCATAATGAAAATATCAATACATCAATGGAGTGTTTAAACACTATTCATTTGAAAGATTTAAAAAGTAGTCCATTTAAATATTCTTATTGTGTTGTTAACTTTGTAAAACAACAACAACCAGTTTTTTTTCTCAATTATTACAAATTCAAATTACCAAAAAAAAGTTATTTGTTAGTATTTTAAAATAAAACAAGTATTTACAAATAAAAAGCAGTAAAGAAATAAAAATATTAATTGAGAGTTATCATATCAACATAGGAGACTCAGCCACAGCTAGTGCTTTAAAAGTTGCTTTTTTTTCTATTGTACACCTGCAAAAAGACTTTAGTTGACGGGCTGCTGAGAATTTCAAAAAAACGATATTAGACTAAATGACTAATAAATCGATCCTTTACTTGTCTCATTTGTGAAATCACAGCAGTTCCATTACCTCTATTTTCATCGCCATTCAGTGATAAATCCGTAAATGATTATGAAGACTTCTAAGCTCTGATATCTCCTCTTCTTGCATTCTAAAACAACATCCAAAACAAAAAACACCAATCATTTTACAAATTCAATTCCCTTTAATCTCTCTTTCTTTCATACATAGACAGTGCAACCAATGGTTTGAATGCTTCCTTCAGTAACATTGTTGGCTGATCTACAAGTTTCCTCTCTAAATCTGCTAACTCAATCAAGAACTTCTCTGTCTGTTCTTGATTCAGAATATTGAAATCAGACACATACCCAATCGATGAAAACTCCAAAACAGGGAAGAACTACTCATGCCCTATTCCAATCGATGAGTCAAATGCACGTTCTAACAAATTATCAAATCCAAAATAATCAATATTACAACATTTTCACAATATCAAGTTATCCAAATAAAATCAAATTCTACTCTCCCTTCTCCCCCAGATTCTCCTTACTCTTAGCTTCATTCTTGTTTCCTTTGCCTTTCCCATTCGGACTGCCTTTCTCTTAAGCCATGCTACTCCTCTTTATACTTTACGATCTAGACAACACCAAGCTCCCTGTTCTAATACTCATGTGTCTATATTTCTAAGGTGATTTACTTGAATTCCTCCTTACACTCTAGCTATTCCCTCTACCATACTCCTCATCATCATCCTCTTATCCTTCATAATCCTCCCCTTCTTCATATCTTTCCTCAGTATCGTTGTTCTCATACGTAAGTTCAACTTTATCTCTCTATTTATTGATAGCATCTTATATTAACGATTTATCCGTAATTAAAGACGATTTATATCTCTCTAATGCCAACACTCTCATATTATCTAACTCAATCTTCCTCAGCAATGCTTCATTCCTCGCTTACGTTGCTAACTGCATTTATTTGTTACGCTGCTGTGTTAATTCCACTTGAATTTTCTCCTCAATGCATCGCCGCTTGTGTGCATTCAATAAATTCTCTTTCTTCGCTTTTGCTTCCTCTTGTTCCATGTCTTATTTTCTCCTAATCGCCTCTTCTTTCACGTGCTACTCGTGCAATAACAGCTCTCGCTTCTGTTTTGAAAAAAACACAATAAAAACAGTTACTTTTGTTATTGACAAAACTAACCAAAATTCAACAAATATCTCAAATCCCCTTACAAATTTAAGATTTTCCTATCTTTGTAACTCCGCTTTGATCCTTTTATATCGTTCTATCCTTTGTTTTTCAGTCTACTTCCTCAACAAATTCTCCTAGTCTATGATACTTTATATCAACCCTTTTTACCTCTATTCCTATTCCGGACTTACCCTCCCTCCAAGCTTAGGAGATAACCCACTAAATCTGCTATCCGAATCAGATGTATCTGTCTTTTATCTCAATATCCTTTACTTTTAAAGATACTAAGCTGACTATGCCTGTTTTTACTCTAATTGCTAGCGCTTTTACTAATCTTTCAGTAACTTTATCTTCTCGAAAATACCAGTTGTAGTTGTTGAAGAAAAATAATCTTAATGCACATTTCCTTCATTTTTGAAAGCATAACTCTTTCTGCTTGGTGGGATCTCTAACTCCATACTACCTCCTTTAAATTACCCAATATTCCTTGATTTCTACCCAGTTGACTTTGCTTCACGTTTTTTAGTTTAATTCATTCTCCCACTTAAGTAATATCCTTCTTCTACTTCAGTTTAGCTATTCCTGATTCTATTGTTTGTATGATGTTCATAGGGTTTTCCAGATACTGAATGTCTTTATGAAAAATCATTCACAGGATCAATATTCCTTTCTGTCCATTCAGCCATGGATTCGTTGTGTCTACTAGTGAGCTATCTGTCAAGAAGGTCGTCGTATCCTCCGTGGTTGTTCTGTTTGGAGTTAAGAAATGTTAATTTACATTTTTCCCAAGGATAAACGAACATATCAACCATATTTTTAGGCATTTTTTCTTTGAAAATATTAATAGATTTTTATAAATCCTTTACATCTTTCGGTTTCAGCAGTGAATTAAGCTTGCTTTCAAGTTTTAACCTGGATTCCTTAGATTCCCTTAGATATTATTTACTTTATTCACTTGGATTATTATCTCTGTAAGCTGAGTGAATAGATGTTTTCTTATATATCCTAGGTGATTCCCTTCGCTTTTTGAATTCTTCTTCATCAACATCGATATCTCCCCTTGTGATTGAGCTATTACTACGAGCCTATTAAAAAAAAAACATATTATCTTTGTTTTAACTCCCTTTTACAACCACCTGTAGCCTAAATGTTGTGTCATAGCATGGTTTTATTTAATTCTTAATAATTTCTTCTTACAGTATGTTTGTTCCTATTAGATCTTTCTGCCTTGGCTAATTCTTCCATTTCTTTCTTTTTCTTCTTTTCTAAAAGTATTCTTGCTTCATTTTCCCTCTAGACTATCAATCTGTTTCTTTCCTTTCAAAAAAAACAAACAAAAATAGACCATTAATCAAATTCCTCATCTTTTTAAATTTTTCAAGATATTTCAACTTCTTCTGTCCCTGCTTATTTTAAACATTTACTTTAGCAACTAACTCTAGCAACTCACTTCTCCTTGATTTCAACTTATCATACTTAACATTCACATAGAATATCTAATCCTTCTATGCCATAAGCTTCATAACTGCAGCTGATTCCTCAGATATGCGTTTCTTCGTTTTAATTTATAAATCGTCAATACAAACTCCACAAAGTTTCATTGCTTCCATCGTACGAGCACTCCAACAAAATAAAATAAATAAAAATGATAAAATCAATTCAAAAAATCATAATATCATAACACATTTAGCATCCTTCTTACCTATCTAAGTTAAGCTCCTTATCAATTGATAACTTCTCATCTGACTTATCACTCTTCCCATCCGTCTCAACTAGCGATCTCCCTGTTCTTTTACTTTTACTTTCTTCATATTCTAATTATTTTTATTCCTTATCCTTCATAACCTTCTAATCATATATCTTAAACTAATCTATTCCTTAATAATACTCTGGTCTATGCTTTTCCTTCTTGTTGCTATTCTTATGGCCACCTTAAGGAGATAGCTTATTCCCTCCTACTACCTACAATGAATAATCATTACTTGTGTTTAATCTCTCGATTTCTTTTTGCCGTTAAATCTACAATTCTTTTTCTAAATCAGCTATGCTCTTAGTATCCTCTTCAATGACTAACTATCCATGCGTAGCTGTCTTCATCTCAAGTGGCAATAAGAAAGATCTACGATTCTTAGATCTTTTCTCACCAATATCTGAAACACCACTAGCACTGAAATTATCATTATTATTACTATTATAAGGGATGTTATTACTCTTGCTTCTATTTCTGCCAGTATTATTACTGTCGATCCCTTTAATTAATTAATCTTTTCTCTTTTATTTACTAATAATCTCCTATGAATCTCTAATTTTATCGAGAAACTTATTATCTTTCGAAGTGAACTTCGTTGATTTTGTTGCCTTATCATAATAACTACTACTTTCTTCAAATAACGAAGAATCATCGTCATCTTCTTCTACATCTTTATCATGAATCTTCCCTTTTCCATTGACTTCATCACTTTAGCCTTATCCATTCACTTTCCCTTCTTAATTATATCTTCTATTATCTTAATTCTTCAACCCTTAACTATTCCTTTTAGGTTCATTCTAACTCTTCTACCTATTATTACTACTACTGCTATTCTTATTAGCCCTATAGAACATCTCCCTATCTTTTTCATCCATATCACTAGCATACACAGCAGTTAGATTCCTTTAAGCTTTTGTGCTCTTATCCTATGGAAAGTTAGTTTAATTCTAATTACCAGTTCTTTGAGAGATACTATTATTATTCCCATTCTTAGTTGATTTACTCTATTGCTAGAGCAGCGGTGGTAAGAGCTAATGCTTAGGTGTAGCATTGTGCACAGCTATGCTTTATAGATTCTAAGAAGGTTTACGAATCGTTGGTGTGAGATTCCCAGGTATTCTTCGATTATCCTTAGGAGTAGTAGGTAACACATCATCATTTAACTATGATAGACTACCATTGTAAAACTCAGCTGACTTGAGAGATTGATCTTAGTTTTACTTTGAATATTAGTTAGACTCACGAGGGTTCTTCTTGTTCTTCTCTTCATTATTATTATTATTTTCTTTCTCTTTGTTTCTTCTTTCTTACTTAGACTCCCCCTCAAAAGCATGATCATAGCTAGTGTTGCTATTACTATTATCATTCTGCTATCTATTCACCTATCCTTCTTTGGTTTTTTTCCCTTTTTCTGCAGGATTCATTAATGCTTCCTTATATGCTACACTCTTCCTCTTATTCTGATAGCTTGGTGGAGTTAATATACCTTTTAAGTTATTTTATCCATCTTTACCACCACGATTATGCTGAGAATGCTATTTTTCCCTTTCATCGATTTTATATTCAATGAATTCGTTTTGATCTGGATCGTTCTCACTGCCTGATACTCTTCCCTTGTTGTTGTTGTTATCACCTTGATATTTCTGTTCAAAACCAACAAAAAGACAATCAGCATTTCCAATGAAGAAATAGCATCTTGTTAAACTTCATATGATTCTCTTGATAATCGCTGTTAATTGTTAATATATTTGTACATTATTTTAGATTATTTCTTGAGGAGGATTCCCTTGGCTTCCTCTAGTTCTAGTCTTATTGCTCTAGTTCATCATCTAGCTACAGATGGAAGAAGTGCTTATGTGAGTGCTAAAGAGACCAATCTATACCTTCCCTTCCTTTTTCAATTCAAATGATGGATGGTCTCCTAGTTCTCTCTCTCTATTTATATTTAATCCTCTGTGATACTTCGTTGGCGTTGAAATATCTCTCTCTCTGAACAATATTATTATTGTTTAGACTACTTCTTAATAACCAACAATATCTACCCAAACAATCACTTATGATTTGAATTAGTCAGTTCATTAATAAACTTATATTATCTTGTGGTTTACCAACGTTTAGTTTATCTTAAGCAATCTGTCTACCAACAAAAACACATACAAACACAATCCAACAGAAGAAGATAAGTATTCCACTTTAAATATTTAAATATTTGCATCCAAGAATTGCAGTTAACTTTTTCATTTGTTCATTCAAAGCCCTTCAAGCATGCGTTTTCTCAATAATCATCAAAGTAATTAAAGAATTCGAAGGGTTTGTTGTATGCATCTAAAATCAATCATCCGCCATGCAATGTGGAAATAAAGCTGACTCTATCTCTGTCTACAATCTCTGCTTCTTCTTTGCCTTCTAGTTCCCAGTCAGCATCGTTAATCAACACTAAAATACCTGCACGACTAAGAAGACAAAATATTACTAATCAATATTTTCCATTGAAACATCAGAATTATTTTACATTTGCTGATCATTTCCTACAAAGAATTCTGGTTTCTTTTTGATGCAGTTATTCGCAATATGCACGATTAGCTTTGACATCTTGATTGTATCCACACCATCTAAGACGACCTCAAGGGTCTTCTTCCCATCAAAGCACTAGTCTAGACCACCACTGTAAATATAGTTTTTATTCGGTTAGGTTAGCAAAGATAGTAATAAAGATTGAGGGTACTTTCTTAACTAAAATGTCATTTATTTTTCTCGAATAAGTTAGCCTTCCCACTCATTTAACCTTATCTTACCTTAATTCTATTGTGATTTTCATTTTTATCTTGAAGAATTGTTCTTATTCGTTGTGTCGGCTTATAATTTAACCTTTGATTTAATAGGATGTTCGTAGTTTTTTAAAAAATCTTTCTAAATTTATAAATTGACTCTCCTTTCTTCTTCTTTTTTCCAGCTTATTTTTGATCACCACTTGATTATTTGCTCTTTTCAGTCTCTATAGATGCTAGTTAAATGGATCTTTCCTTTAGAACTAATACACAAAGCTAGTTAATTATGCCCCATTTCACATATCCCAAGGGGGGGAAGAAATCAAAGGTTCAAACTAAAGTACTGCTAAAAAAAGAAGAAAAGAAAAAAAGAAATTAAAACAGTATCTTTTACGCAAACACAAGACACTAGAATACGAAGAAAATGACAACTCGTAAGCAGCTAAGCTTTTATTTTATGATTGTTCATTGTTCAATTCATTGATTGGATGTATTTTAACAACTAGAGGAGAAGAGACAATGGAAAGATTTAGCTGATGATGAGGAGGATTAGGATCATCATCATCACTAGCAGACTGAATCTCAGAAGCAAGTGACAGTTCAATCTGGAGATGCTAAGGAAGCAAAATAAGCCCAAACAACAACAACGGCAGCAACTGAAGAAGACAAGAAAAATATCAATAATGCTATTAAGAAGCCATTCCAAGGGAAGAAACCATATCCTGCTAGAGGAGGACCACCTTCTAAGCGCAAACATAAAATAGAGTATCTAGAGACTAAAAGTCATGGAATCAAGACATCAGTAAGGATCATAGAGTTAGAAAAAGGAATAGGTTTTGAATAATTTATTGGATTGTTGTGGATAAAAAGGTTAATGTGTACAACTTGGAATCTTCAAGTGATGAAGAAGAAGGAGAAGGAGAGGGTGAAGGATAAGAGAAGGAGGAGAAGAATGAAGAAGTAAATCAAGGAATATTACCTGAGAAAGAAGAAAAGGAAGAGAAGGAAGAGATTGCTACTGTGGAAGTTGAAAAGCATAAAAAGGAAGGTAAAGAATGGAGTACTTTTAATAAATAAATGTCTTGATTTAGATTTGTGTATTTTGCCCCCAAACAGAGAAGAAGACAGCTTAGGTTTCCAAGAAGCAAAAGAAGTAAGATGAGCTTACAGCACTGGAAGAGGCTCTCAAAGAAGCTGGATGTAAGTCATTTATCATAGATAGACAACTAAAGAGGGAGGATATTATTACAGAATCATTCATTTTTAGATAATATTAGCTATTTAAGGTTTTTAATAATTTTCATTGAATGTTTTATTTGTAAAACTTTAGTGTAAGTGAAATCAGAAGAAGCCACAACCACTGGTGACTAAGAAAAAGAGAAAAAGAAGAAGAAAACAGCTAAAAAACCTGCTGAAACTGCTACAGAACATGCACCTACTAAGCCTGCAGAATCTGTTGTAGTTGAGTCTAAAACGGAGGAATAAAAACACATTGACGGTGTAGCAGCAGCTAAAGAAGCATTACTGAAGAGATAAAAAGAACTCTAAGCTAAATCAGCTGGAAATAAATCGAGCGTCGAAGTAGCAAAATAGGAGATTCTTAGTAGATAGAATAAGGTTAAAAGAGCACAAGGTAAAAAGAAAGAAGATCTCTGAGAGGAGAAAAAGAAAGGGATTAGGAGGAGAAAAACAAGGGACTAATAGTAGCTGAGCAGTTAATAAGCCAGTCAGAAGTGATAGTGTTTATTATTATCTTATCCTTGTTTTGTGTAAAGAATAAATCATTTTTTGTTTCATGTTTGTTAATTGAATTATTCAGGAAGATCCTTGTCGTTTTTTGTGCTCTTCTTACCTTACAATTCTCCATTTTTACTGCAAGGTAGTATTTCACAAAAAATAAAATGGATTTAACAATAGTTTTTTCAAGATAAAGAGGTAAATAGAGAGAGAGAGATGTATTATTGACAGTATTAAGGCAGAACTTTCAAGAAAAAACACAAACAAGAAATTATTTCAAAATACTCATAAGATAATTCATATAAAATCACAAAAACAGCAGAAGAAAGCTCAGCTTAGCTAAAATTAATAATATAAGGTGATATTATCCAAAGTGATGCTGTCGAAGGGATTGATGCAGTCGATGTTGGGGAAATCTAGCTGGTTAAGTAGCATGCAGAACAGGATTGCATTCTATTTTGCATTTCCAACTTAGCCATCAGATTATGCTAATCTGAAGAAACTCTCAGCGATCATGAATGCTAAGGTGATATTATCGATTGAGAGTTTGATAGATACAGCTTATGGGAGAGAAAGATATTGGCAATCAGGAATGTTTTTGACTCTGATTTTGTTGTTGTTGTAAAATGTAAAATATTTAGCAATTAGATATCAACGAAGAAATTGCATATGAAGGAAATGTGAGGTTGATCAACTCTAGCAACAAGCAGCTAGGAGTCATGCCCTTCGATGAAGCATTGTAAGATTAGGAAGATGAAGAAAAACTGAGAAGATTTGTGTTAAAAAGTTGTTTTGTTTTTGTGTTTTTTCTTAAGTGAAAAAGCTAAAGCAATGAATCTGGATTTAGTCATGATGAATGCGTCAATTAGCCCAGCAATTTGCAAGACTCTCAACTACAAGGAGGAAGTATATTCCAAGTTCGCTAAGGAAGTAATCTAGCAAGAATCAGAGGCGAGTAAACAACACAAAATCATAGAAATGGAAGATTGTTTTATTGCAGAAACCTATTTTTGAACTTGCTTTTCATCTTCATTTGCAGGAAAGAACGACAGCAAGAAGACCAAGAAGCAACTGCAGATTTCAATTGGTATTTCCAGTGCCGATTTAAAGACTAAAGCGCATATTGCTCGAGAAATCAGCAAGAAAAATCCTTAACTAAAAGTGATCATCTAGACAACTGACGCGCAAGAAGATCAAGGGAAAAACATCCTATTGACATTCAAGGATCTCGTCAAGGAAGATTTAGTTGGTGAGCACGAACTTATCGTAAGAAGTCTCTTGAAAGATGAGTTCGAAGCTGAAGACATCTTCAACGATAAGAAACCCACCAAGCAAGTTGAGCTGCATCTCTCAACGTTGGAGTTCAACTAAACGGAGTAGAACTTCTCGTCTGAGAAAATCAAGAAGCTCGTCGATTAGTATCTCCGTGAATCGTCTGGTAGTTCCAAGAAAGACGACAGCATTGCTGAGGAAATGAAAAAAACCAGCAAGACGTATAAATCACTTGATAGACCTGATGGAGCAAGCAATGGTAGTAAGCTTCTTGTTAGTCCGAAGAGTCTCGATGACTAAGTGAAGGACTATCAGAAGGAAGTATCCGATGAAGTCGAAGAAGATGGAAACTAATACATTAAAGTGTTAGAAGAATTATCCAAAAGATGTAACCAAAATTGATAAATGAAGACAATATTAGATATTTTCATATGAATTTCGTTTTCCTTTATGAAAATGATTCCTTTTCTGCCTTTTTTCCAGAGACTCGTAGTGTGAGCGAAATCCAAGATGAAATCGAACATCTACGCTACAGACTGCAGACATCGAAAGAATAAGCCTTAGTGTTGTCTCTACTTCAGAGAGAAGAGAGAAGACTCAGGGATTATAAGCGAACACTGAAGTTAACTTAAGCTTATAGGAGCTGAGAAGAATTGTGGAGAGGGATGGCAAGAATAGTGATAAAGATATCGAAAATATGATAATAATTTTGAGTGGAGAGAGAAAACAAAGCTTTGATAAATCCTAATTATCTTTGCCATCATCACAACCTTCGGTGTGATCTTCATCAACAACAACTATCCTTGTTCATTGATTAAAATATAATCAAGACACTTAGTGTTGTTTTTGGTTTATTCATTGATATGTTTCAAATAAGAATTTTTTCGTTTTGGGATGCATATCAAGCTAAAAAAATAAGAAATACGCACACACATACAGCAAAAATGGTTTAAGAACGAATCTTGCTTTTCTTGGTTCCACTGCTGCCATTAAATAACACTGGGGAGAGGGCATGAGAAGGAGAATGGGATAATTTAAGGAAATAATAAGAAATAGAGAAGAAAAGTAATTATGATAATACTAAATATTACTCTTCCCATCATACCCTCTCTCTCTTAAGATCTCGTTATTTAAGCGTGACTGTTTCAGTTCTTGAGTTTTTTTTTATTGTCCCCCTTTTGTTTCTCTTGATTAATCAAAGAATTTCAAACTCGATTTCAATTCAAAAAATATGCTTTAAATTCTCTCCTTTTCTCTTTTTTATTAAAGACCTTGTCTTCTAAACTAAAAGCAGCACATCATCTGCTCATTCACACCCTTAGAATAACTCCCTAATTTGTCTCTAATCCCTTTTGAATTCATTATTACATATTTATCCAGAGTTTCAAGCAGTTTTTCTGATGGTTTTTGCTTTTTCAACTCACCCTCCATTCTGCCCAAAATTATGATTGAAAATCCCTCCAAAAAAACTAATTTCTAAAATTTTCCTATGAAAACCAATTCTGTTATGGTTGTAGACAGACACAGATACATAGAAGAACATAATATATTTGGGATGGCGATTGATTGCTACAACAAAAACCAAGAAAAAGATTTAAGATATTTGTGCTTGTTGTGTTCATCCTATCTTTTTATGGCTGTCTAAGCAATCTCGTTGTGAATACTTCCCTTCTTCATCCATCATCCTGACTTAAAGAGAAGAATCGCGACTTGTCCCATGTAGAAGTATATAAAATGCTTAGTCTCGTGAGTCACATAGGAACCGAAGTTTCTACCGACGATGCAGTGCCAAGTTGGGTTGTATTTCTTGTCGAATTCCTTTTTGATGAAGGCAGCGATGTCCTTCTCAATGTTGAACTTCTCAAGAGCTTGATTAGCGCAATCGATAGCGTCTTGTGACATCTCTTCTGCCATATCGGCGTTCTTAATAACTGCTTTTCTGTCTGCTTAAGCCATTTATTTAATTTGGTTGTTAGCTGTTAGGATTATTATTATTTTTATAAGTTTCTTCTTTTTATTGAAGTTCTTCTATTATTTTATTCTGTATTTTTTTAAATTATTCACTCTTTCTTTATCCCTTCTTGATATCGAATCGTTCTGCTTCTTCTTAATGCAACTACTTGCTGTTTATAATTTATTAAACCGAGATTCGAATGCAAAGAGCTAAGAAGGAATTCAATTCAATTCGATTTCATTTTATTTCTGTTTTGATTCATGTTCTCTTTCCCTTTTGTGTTGTTTTTTTTAAATATGGAACTTAACTATCAAAAATGCATTCTTTGTTGGATTCTACATGCACTCGCAGCTCAAAAAAGAGAATATAAAATATACAATGCAAGCAGGTAGAAGAAAGAAAGAAAACAAGCAATAACTAACATTGGCTATTCGTATTTATAATATTTTTAAAGAAAGAGAAAAAGAATATTAAGGCATGTAGTGACTGGATGTTCATCTTTAGCTGTGGATATTCTGAGGTAATACTTTGGAGAATTTAACAAGATCTTCTATTGACTGATAGCTCTCTAAGTCTTTGATCTTGAGCATGCCTTTTTCAATCGATAGTCGTCTAGCCACCCTAAGAATACCCCCAAAGCAAAAAAAATCATTTTAAACAATCCCCGTCAACTAAAACTTGAAATTAATATTTCAATTTTCTTGTAATATCTCTATGCTCTTCTTACTCAATGAAGAACGCATTCAATCCTTCTTGGTTGGTGAATGCTGCTGGCATCATCAGTGTATGGGAATATTCGATCAATGCAGGGAATCCAACAATGAGTTTTTACAGGAAACTATTGGGTTTACTGTAGAGGATAATTTAGACACAAGTGTACTCTTTGATTTGTAGAATCACTAACTTGTACCGAATTTCACTTACTTTACTTGATAAGTTTCATTAACAAAACATAAGTAAAGTAAAAACATGAAATTATGGTGATTAATTGATATTTGGAGTAGAGTTTGCTAGGTTATGTGTGGAAATGATAAATTCTCTTCTTGTTTGTTGTTGTTTTCCCATTATTGATTTTATATTTTTTTGTTACATGTATTTTTAAAATATGATGTCTTCCTTGGAGATAGGCTATCCACCGAATGCACCGAGGGATTGTGTTGTAGTGTTTACGGATTAAAAGGATGCATGGCTGAAGTTATCATCCATTTGTTATTATTGTTAATATGGCTTTTATTAGTTATTCTGCTTAGTTCCATTATTTGAAAAGAATCGATTGATGTTCTTGGATGTTAAAGTAGGCGTTGTAGCACTATTATTATTGAGTGCACTATTGGATTGCGATGTAGTATTCAAGTTGTGAGTTTAATTAGGACTATTTTTATTGTTGTTCTGTTTCTTCAAGAACTGGGAGAACAGTAGTTCAGATTGTTTCTTACAAAACTCTCCTTCTTTTTGTCTGTTCCATTTATATTTATTCAAATCCAAGCAAAGTTAGTAAAATCAATCAAAAGCAATATCTTCTATTCCATGTTAATTTCTCCCCCTTTTTGTTAAATTACTTATTTAATTCCTTGAGAATCTCTGAGTAGTAGTTATATGCGATACTAAGCAGGTAGATCAATCTATTATTTTGACTTATCTCTTATCCTTTAAAGTCCCTGTCATTTTTCTTGTACAGCATCCTGATTTGATTGTTGTAACATAACAAAATCATTACAAAAAAGTGGAACAATACTCCTTTTATTTTCAATCCCTACTCCTTATCATATCA
>Ga0302271_10000077_pt1 | contig 77370 bp, 46 predicted proteins | sample III_Bog_N1_1_FD_198767 | JGI IMG/M metagenome (GOLD analysis project Ga0302271, IMG submission 198767) | Peat permafrost microbial communities from Stordalen Mire near Abisko, Sweden - III_Bog_N1_1 | ecosystem: Environmental > Terrestrial > Soil > Wetlands > Peat | place: Sweden: Abisko...
TTAAAACTAATTCCACTGAGTGAATTGCGAAGATTCTATCCTTGCTTGTGGAGAGTTGCGAGCACTCCTTTCTACAGCATCTCTTGTGATAATTTGTTAATCTGATAGAAATCTATTGGTAGAAGAGACTGACTGATTAGTGCATTGACAAATCAATTATTGAATTTTAAATAATTCCAATAGTTTAAGGCCAAGCTAAAATTAAAGTCAATTTTTAGTTGTGGAGGGGGGGAGGGATTTATTGAGGGAGAATATTTGATGACTGAGAGATAATTGCAGAGCATAAATGCGTAATTATCTATAAACCCAGAAATGTTTCTTTTTGCAAGTCCTGAAAAAATAAAATAAAATGAATAAAACAAATAAAACAATAACAGTTTTATTCGTAGAAAATGAAATCCTTTTTATTAAAATTTCTACGTTTTTTAACTTTAATTACAAATCACAGTAAACTCCAACAACTAATTAAAAAATGTTCTGAGAGTGTATGTAGGTTTGTATTTGGAGGGAAATCCTTTCTTTGAGACTTTTCTATAGTTAATTTTGAGGGGGAAAAATAGAAACACAACACATAGAAAAAATATTTAACCAGCGATAGTAATCCTTCAAGCATAGAAGAATATATAAGAAACTCAAGATCGTCATTGTGATCAAACTTCCTTGTTAATTAGATAAATAAAAGGAATATATCAACAACAAAAAAGCAATTAAAAAAAGGGAGAAGTGTGAATTAAAACTGTAGAGAGGGTGAGAGAGAGAGGAAAATACAATAAGAGAAGAAGAGAAAAACAGCTAAAAGAAAGAAGAATTTGTAAAAATCCTATAATATTCTAGAAAACAAAGAGTGTGGAAAAAGTATAAACTCAAAGGGACCGCAGTTGCTAAACAAATATCAGACCCATTTTCGTAGTTACAGAGAAAATCAAAGATGGAAGGAGATTTCCTAGATTAACTTGAGAGACGAGTTAAATTTGTTATTGACGTGATTCTCTCTGAAAAGCGGTAATACATCAATAAGCATGTTCAGAATTCCTTGAATAATTATTTCTTGGAGAACTATTGTGTCCTGTCGCTGAAACGCTCACTGGGTATTATGAGTGGTCGGTAAGTTAAGCTTCACATACTCAACAAATACATAAATCAGACAGTTTTTAAGCATTGTTCAGTGAGTTTAGGATAGAATCCACCTAAGAAATACTACCTCCTTCTCTTAGGATTCTTAGAAGAACACTATGTCAATGGGTCAATCAGCGAATACAGATAAGCGCTACTGAATATTGTCAACGAAACGGACAACCAGACAACTGATTATTTGAAACAAAGAATCGAAGATGCAGCTTCAATGCCACTAGAAACAGATGGCAGTAACTTTGTAGAATCATTATTGATCACAACTTAGCATGATAATTCAAAGCATCTCAGCTCAACGAAGAAGGAGTAAAAGGAAACAAACAAAATTGGAGATTATTTGCAGCCCAAGGAAGAAAAAACAAGTAAACTAATGGCTATTTAAGACGTTTAGAGAGACAATGCCAGCAAGATATTCGAGGACGAAAATTCAAATGATAGTGACCTCTCATAACAATCTAAATACGACCCTAAAGAGGGATAAGAAAAACCAACTAGCGGAAAAAAAATGCGGGATCTTTAAAAAAACAATAAAAAGCTTCTAAAATATTCTTCAAATACGAACACAAATTTAGATCTCCTCAATGACTAACTGATTGACGACGAAATGAGGGAAATCCTCAAAGCTGATATCTCTATGAAGAAAGATTGGGTTATCAATCAATGGAAAAAGATGCTAGCTTTGTTTGTATTGCACCATTCTTATTTCCCTGATTTGGAGGCAGTATATGAAATCTGGTATGATATTTTTTAATCCCGCATTGTTGAAAAAGGACAATAGAAAAAGAGAAGACCTGAGCATATCAGATAATATAAGTACGAAGGGCTGCCTTACGTCACAGACAGTGACGTAAAAATAGAAGAAAGAAAGGCGTTAGCTGTGAGGGAGAGGAAAAAACAAATTATAGAAGAATCGAATTTGTTAAAGAAACCAAAAATTCCCAAGAGAAGGTAATCAAAAAACGCCTAGGAAAAAATATCAAATGAACCCTGGGAACCCCTCCACAGGCGCCAACAATCAAACAAAAAAATACAAAATTCAAATCACGAGCAGCCAAAATAAATTTCCAATGAAGCAGACAAATAAATCATTCAGGCTTAAATAGAAATAACTGAAATAGACTAAATCAACCGAAATATAAATAAAATAGAGTAAGAAAATGCTTGCAATAATGATGAAGCTGATGAAATTAATAACAGAAAAAGTTAAAATAACAATTTAAATAATTAAAATAATCAAACTCGCACAGTGACTTAGAATGAATGCAAACAAGAAGAATCGAATTAATCAGATTTAAATCAAAAATAATAAGAGATCTTAGAAGATTCTAAGGAAAAACAAACAATTAAGAAAGTTGTCTTGATCAAAAATTTATTTTCAAATGATAAAAATAACTAACAAGACTCCCAGCGAAAACTCGAAGAATAATATCAAACCAACAGCAAACAAGAAGAAAAAGGGTATGAGAAAAGAGTATCGCCAAACCTTCCCCAATAATAAAAGCATGATGAAATGAAGGACAAAGTGATATCTTTCAGGGCTGATTCTATTTCAGAGTAAACGAAGAATCCAAGATCTTGCTCGATTTCTCATTTGATCAAGACCGAAGATGCTACGATCCCATTCAGATAATATTAAACTCATTAGGGATTAGTAAACCCTCATCACAATGAGAACCAATCCACTCAGAGTCATCATGAATCTTTACAAGAGCAGCTTTAATAGCCTATCCACAATGGAGAAAATAATATTTCTGCGAATTATCCAATAAAATCTGAATATTTTCAAAATCACCAAGAACCTGCTGAAAGCGCTATTCCTGAAAGACATTCTTTTCAAGTCTCACAAGAAAACTAACAAAAGTAATGTTTTACTATGAATATCTAGCAGCAACAATAACAACCATTACAGACACCACAGCAGCATCAGTCACAACAGGAAAAGGAAAAACAACCCCAATTATCAGCTCATAATTCTTTTGCATCCTCACAATAGCAACTTCAGCCGTAACCAGTTTATACTCCTCAGCGCTAACAAAACACAGCAGCGCAATATCATTCAGAACAGTAAGTACCTTAAATCAATTAAGGAGTCCAATTATCACAGCATCAACACGGCCATAACTAAATGCACTAGATGATGTAAGTTAATCATGGGTAGTAACAATAATAATAACCCTTTAATTCAGATTAACAGCAATTTACACTCCAAGACCCAAACTAGCAGTAATCGAAGTCAGGTATGATTGTCCATCCATCTTAGGTTTGCAATCAGTAATTTCCTCCTTCATAGTATTCTCCAGTTTAGCCTCAGTAATAATAATTGAATCACCCATAATAATAAATCCCAAACTAGCAATTTTAATAATAATACCCATATTTCCCTTAATAAGCTTCTTCTTAATATCCATAGCAAATACCATATTATCCTTAGCAGCTTCAACAACATCAATAGTATCCAATGACAGCAGGTCCAACACCTTCTATTTAGTACGTCCCAGTGCCATATTTTGCTTAACCTCCCCCTATACAATTCTATCCATAATAGTAAATGCCCATTCCTTATTACCCATAATAGCAAATGCAATAGTATTTCCCTTAACAACCAGGAGTTCCATATTATCCATAACCAATTATTCAGTACTATCATCCTGAATAGATCCAACAGTAGCAACAATAGCAATAACAATAACCGCAATAAACTTTTGGTGAACCTTAGATGGTTTAAGTAGCTCAATATAAATATCCTTCTCAGCAATATCCCTAATAATACAACCAGCAACAATAATAGCTCAGTTAATAAAATTCACTGAATGACCCATCGCGATAATTCAACTATCCAACCTAACCAAATTCTAACCCCAACTAATTCCCTGTTGCTGCTTCCACATCAACATTGTAGCCCATCAATTCATCTTTAAGAAACGAGAATAAAACTACAACTAACAACTAAGATTTCGACATTACTCCAAGTGTTTCACCATATTCAACTAAAATTTGATTCAGTCTATGTGAATTTTTCTTTGAAATTACTAAAAAACAAATCTGTCTATTTTGTAATTATTAATGTTTAACGAAATTGATTTCAAAAATTATTGAAATTGCTTCTTTTTAATCTACTTAAAAGATTATTTCTTATTATTAAAATATCTCAAATATCCCTTTTCATATGCAACGCTTATATCTATCATCAAATGGACTCTACTAGTTTGTTAAGAAATTGTTAAAGGGAATTTGTTTCATCTAAATTTCATCCATTTCTTACGTATCATGAGGGTTTTGTAGCAAAAACAAATGAATATTTAAAAATTTTTAGCAAGAACTTTACGAATTTCTTTCTTTCCCTTTTAGACTCATCAAAGTTGTTGATGATCCTAATAACGCACCAATTATCTCGCAATGAGTACTTTTTTTGGCTGATAAAAGCATAAACAATTAAAATGAGAAATCTGCATGCCTCAAAGTACAATTTTCAATAATATCAAACTCAGGATTTTATCATCTCCAACAAGATATCAACCATGTCCTAGTCATCCTTTATTAAATAAAGGAAATAAAAATAATTGAGTGTTTAGGCTTCTTGATGATTATTTTTTTGAGAAAAAAAAAAGAAAATAGATTGATTATCTGATATCTTTCCACAACTTTGCTTATTTCTGAAATTTGCAAATTATTAAATGAAGACCATCATATTATCTCATTTAATTGAGATAAATGCTATGATTTTAAATAGATAAAGCACTATTTTTCTTCTGAATGGTACTTTGATAATCGAACCTTATTAATAATAAAAATAACCAATTTCTGAGAATGCTAGTTGAAAAGGTTAAAAAGTAGCATAGGGATCACTTTTATTCAAGGCCAAAAAAGCATTTATGTTTTTATAAATATCAGTAAAAGTCACTTGAATTTTCACTTTTGGAGATAATCCAGCTTAACATCCTTTTAGCTCCTTTTCCCTATTTATTTCTCTCATTCTTATTTTTTCTCATTTTAAAAAATAGTTTTTCATCTTGATAAACTCAAATAATCACAGTTATCTGATATTATAAGTTCTAGCGTATGTAACTGGAATTTGTACTTTAAGACGCAGGTTCAAAACCTGACTGTAATCTAATTGTTTTTCTCTTGTCAGAGTTACACTTTTCTTGATTTTGTGGAGAATCTATCAATTTTTGTTTTCAATTAAATTAAATTTTGCTCTTGCAAGATTATGGATTGTAAATTAAACGCTTTCCTTGCTTGCTGGCTGGATTTGAATTTCGAGCCATCCCATGATTAGTTTCAAGCAATGATGATTTCGCGCTAAATTTATTCTTAATAAAAGATCGATTCTCCACATCAGAATTCATCTAAGCAATTACATTTTTTAGATAAATTCCACTTGTATTCAAGATTTCTTTCTTTATTAATCACGACGCTTGCTGTTTTTGCTTCGAGTGCTTGATTTATATCTTTATCTCTCTATCTTTGTTAATATTACAGCCATAAAACTGAAGTAAGAAGAAAATACTCAAAAGCTTAGCTTCCCAATAAAATTCAGTTACAATTGAAGTGGAGGTAAATGTTAAGGAGTTAGTTTAATCAAATTTATTATGAAGCGTTATGGTGATTTAACGATTAACATCGTGTTTATGTCATAAAGTTATTTGTCCTTTGGTTGATTTACTTTTTACTCGATTTGACTGGGGACAGGTTGATCAAACATCTCTATTAAAATGTGCTCTGAATAAACACAAATCAAAAGATTATTTGCAAAATTTTGATGGAATATCCCAGTTTATTCGATTTAATAATTCAAACTAATTCATCCTTTTCATCAGGCGTAGGATGATTGGTAATTAGTCTTTTCGATGATCTTGTATGTCATTGGCTTTGCTAAAAGAGTATCAATCACTAAATTATGTTTAATCCATAAAAAGTAGTTTCATAGCTTATTTTTAGATAAGCTAAAAGTTTTTCCTACCTAATCTTGAACAGGATTATTCTTAATTCTTAGACTGAGAGAAGGACAAATGTAACCTTAGATTCTTATTTGTAAATGCGTTTTACTTGAAAACGCAAAGGATTTGAGAGCGAAGTGCTGGGAAGAAAGTCAAGCAAATCCTAGTAAGAAAGGATTCGATGTTGGAAAAGATTTAAAGCTGGAGTTCTAGGAAAAAATTATTCCAAAAGGGAAGAGTTTAAAAAGATGAAAATATGGCAAGGGAACTGTAAAGCAATCTACAAGAGAAGGAAAAAACATAACGTGCGAAAATGTAGGAATAAACAAATTGGAGGGGGGAGGGGAGGGGGATAAATAAGTTTGAGGTGATAATGTAGATTGGGAGAAAAAGAAAAATAACTTTTTGAGATCAATTTAGATTGGGGCAAGTAGGGATATGAATTGTAATCTAACTAGCTAAAAGGTTGGAGGGTTATCAAAAGAAGAGAGCTAAATGGAAAAAAGGGAAATAACAAAATAGCGTTTCAATGATAACTGAAATGCTGGTATTCAAAGAAAGGATTATTCATCTTTCCTGAATATTATGGATAAGGAATGTAAAAGTGAATCTCATGTAATAATTTTCAAAACAAACTTAAGAGCCAAAATCTTAGCAAAACCTCACAAAACTAGGGGATTTAGGGCCTCTTACTGAATTATTGTGGGTAATATCAGTGCTGATAAACTCTGAGGAAATTGAATAATCAAGGAGATAAAGCAGTTGATTTTTAGCTATTAATTTAAAACCAGGATAGTCTGGAAAGCTAAGCAAAACAAAGACTTATGAACCAAAGGGTAAACAATTTTTCTTTTCGAGAAAGGAAAATTTTATTCTTTGTTAGTGAAAAAATACATTTTTAAAGCATTATTGTGAATCTAAAGTATTTTAGATCTTAAAATTGTTGATATTTAGGTAAAGATGAATTGAGTTATGTTCAAAAAACAAGTAAACCTTGCCATTTTTTCATTTGTGTTATGATAAATTTACAAAAATAAATTCTCAAACGCACTTTGTTTGGAAGCTCAAAACTTAGATAAATAAACGCTGGAGAAAATCAGGAAGATAATCACTTGACGAAATTGATTATTATCTCAAAAGAGAAAAAAACTGGTTTAAAACTAAACAAAAATTAAATTCCAAACCACGTCAAATTGAGAGACAGATAAATTAGTGTTTCTGATACTCCCAGAAAATCAAGTGCTTAGCGAGATCGAGATAATATAAATAATAAATTATTCAAACTAATTACTCCCAGCCAAGAAAACACAAAGAAGTTTGATCACACGAAAAATGTTGTCTTCAACTATTGCTCAAATCAAAGAGAACCTCTTGTTTGTTCTCGATGAGATCGTCCAATCGAGACAATATCTCAACAAACACTTCTAGAACTCCATGAATAACTACTTCTTGGAGAATTATGCAACTTTATCTTCTCTGAAGCAGCACTTTGACACTCAAAGCGGCAGATAAGTAAGAAAAGTAATATTTGAGAAGTATTCCGTTTTATATGAAAATGATGGTATGCTGAAGTGTTTCCTCACAATGAAAGGGTTCGTAGAAGAACATAGACTCGTTGGCTCTCTTGAGGTATATAGATAAGCTCTAACTGCCTTAGCCAACGATGACAAATCAGATACTGTTGAAAAAGGAACTTAAGAATGGATTTCTCTTTAATGGAGAAGAGTATTTTCTCTAATGGTCTTGCATCACAGCTACTATTTAGAGATCTAGGGCGTATATGAATTGTGGTTCCATGTTTTTGGTGATAGATTGATTGCAAGGGAAAGACAAAAGAAGAGAAAGGAGGAGTTGCAACTTAGAAAAGAAACTGCTCCTTATGTAATTCTGCCCTTGAATAATAGTAACGATAATTGTGCTAGCAGTTAGTTCCATTAAGAAAGTGTGTCATCTACAGAAACTATTGCATTGTAAGGTGATACCCAGCAGTCTTCAGCCAAGAAAGAAGAATCTACCTTGATCTCAAAAGAAAAGGCTCTTTTTGGCACTAAAAGAGCTCAGAAAATAGGTCTAAAATAAAAAAAAGGACAAGTTTAAGAGATTTCAGTACAGAATGCTGTTTCTTCTGATAAACAAGAGGACAAATCCAGCAGATGCATCATTACTTAAATCCTGAAGAAAGAGGAATCAGTCAAAAGTGAAAAAAAGGATGAAGAAATCTCAGATGGTGAATTTGAGATCAGAAAAAAGAGAAAAACTTAAGACACATTGATGCTAGGCAGAGATGAGAGTGCTGAGTAAAACAACAACGATAACAGCCCCTTTGAACACGGTTTATCTTTGCCTTACAATCCAAGATGTTTCTCCAGCTCCCAATCCGTACCTGATTTGAGTTAAGATTTTAAAAATGAAGAAACAAACGCACAATATAATCTTTCACTAAACAAAAATCCCAGTAATAATAACATCTAAAACTTCTAATAAATGCTTTCCTTACATACTAACTTTGAGAGAGATCAAGTTAATAATAATTCTCATTTCTAAGCTTCAATTTCTTAAAAACCCAATGCAAATTTCTCTGCACTTCCCCAGCAACTCACAAATTAGTTCAATTTACCTAATTCAGCTTACTAATAAGCAGCCACATTCCAACAGCCTTAACAACAGTTAGTCAATGGACAGTAATAATATCAAATGAACTACTAACAATACACTAGCTCTTCGAACTATTATTCTCCAGAATACCCATAAGATCAAGAAATTCTTGTACCTCAATAATACCAGCAATTTTAAAAGTAACAGGAATAATGTGATTATCCTTACTGCTCCCCTGCCTTTGTTCCTTCTTCTAATTTGAAACCAGGATACTTTGCCCCACTGTTTACTCTTGCAAATCACGCAAACAGTGCTACTAATTTCTTCCATTATGGTTAATCACAAACGAATCTACCTTAGGAGTAGCTCTTCAAGTAGTACTCTGCCTCCCCTAACTTGTAAATTGAAAACTGGATGTATCATCATCCGACATAACCTTGTTTTTCAGAGACCAGTGATGATGAATACCAATAATTTTACCATGAATATCTTTGAAAAACTCCTCCTTCTCAAAAATCTCTCAAAACACACACTTCATCCTTTCATCCAAAATAAACTTGTTTCTTTTTAAATCCCTCCTCTCTACCCCCTTCCATTCCATAAAGTTCTTGTTGCATCCTTCCATAATATTACTATTCATATATTCATTTACACTTTAACTGTTAAATATTAGATATTTCAGTTTTCATTTACAAAACTCAAATTTTTTCCTCCCCCCCTCCTTTTTCTTCACTTTCCTTTAATATTATCTAAAGTTAATTTATAAACTGAAAGAATAGCTAATCTACTTGAAGTAACTTTGATATTTTCTTCCCCAAAAAACAGAAGAACAAAAAAACTTCTTCCAATAAAAGTAATAAAGTGAATTTGCTTAAATAAAGTAGAAAGTGACCAGTTAAATAAACCAAATAAATTTTATTCTATTGTGATGCTTCAATTTAAATTATGAGCTTCTTGCCATTTTTTAAAGAAACTAGAGTTAATTCTATCAATCATTATTCTTCACCCTACTGTTTAAAGATTAACTTTCTCAACTGTAAATGTAACAAAAACTTGATTTGAGAGAAAAAACTATTTGGATAACAAATACTTTCTGCTTGATTTTCAAAATATCCAAATTTGAGTTAATTTCTTGCAAATCTTAGATTCCTTGGTTTCGAAAATAGAGAAGAAAGAAATGAACTCCAAGACAACTAACAAGCTTAACACTTGCAAAGATAATACATACAAGAAAAACATGAGTGAGCCAAGAGCTAAAACTTCACAATTCAAATAACTACCCAAACAAAAGTTTCTCTAAGGATATTTGCCTATTTTTCAGGACAATAATCAAAGCACCAGGGAGATTTTTCACCTTAAATGCTCATCAGAAAGCTAATTGAAATACGTAGAATTCAATTAAAAAAAACAAGGAGGAAATAGTTTAAATAATGAAATTATTCAGGTCAGCGGTAGTAGGTGGGTGATTTCCACGAAGTCACGTTAATTCACCCCAAAGATTAAGCAGTGTAAAAATGCGTTCAAGCATTCCAAAATGAAATAGAGAAAATAGATCTTTTCTTTTTCAAGGAACTAAAAAAGTAGGCAGTAAAAAATTCTAATCTATTTTGTCTTTCTCATTCTCTGCATTTTTTAACTTTCTTATTTGTTGATTTTGTTGTTGTTTATCTTTTTCTTTTTTTTTCTTCAAAAATTATTATCAATTAAAAAATAATAAAATTCAGCTTATTTCCTTCTCAGCAAAATAATAGAATTTTTATTAAGACTTTTGATGGCAGTTTGAATTGTTGTAATTCAACAAAATAATAACAATTATTTTAAATCAAAGAATATTGCCAAATTCTTAATGCAATGTTAGTCAAAATTGATTGATAAGAAGTAAAGAGAATGTTATGAGGATACTTTTGATTTATCTTAATTTGTTTGTTTGTTTTTAGAAATAGAGGAATGAAAATAGATTTGGAGATACTGGTCATCTAATCTGATGCAAGCAAAGAAAGCTGTGCTGCACAATAGGAATGAATAAAATTCATTTTCTCAGACATCAGGCTCTCAAACTTAGTATAAGCCATAACCTCAAATCAATAAATACTCTACTAATCATGTGGTTTCTAAAAGTAGTAGCTCAGTGAATGTTACAAGCAGCAAAAGCTCAACTTAGTCTCTGGCTTTTTCCTCATCCACATAAGGAAACTAATCCCAAAATAAAGAGAAACTACTGCAAGAGGCGTTTTAAAAACTTCAATTAGGAGCACAATCTAATCAAGAATTAAAAAATGGAACTTAGTATGGACACATAACAATAAATCGCATATCATTTAACATTCCTAAATTCTTAACTTATTTTTATTATAAATCAAAGGTTTATCTTGAAGAGCACCAATCCTACCAACACGCAAATTAAATTAGCCCAGCATTCCGCATCCCGTTCAGTATCTTCAGCTCATTTCTAAAAATGTATCTCCATCTCAACTCTGATGACTCCAGGGATACTAAACGAGCTTACAAAGAGCAATTCCTTTTGTTTATCTTTCAATTTAGAGTAATCAAATGGCATAATTATCTTATCCAGTTAATTTATTTTAAGCTGTCCCTGACAGTTATTCTTTGTCAGCTTTAGCTTACCTGTTAAGACATTACAATCACTGAAAGTGTTCCTGTCTATTGTCTCATAATCTCTTAATGAAATTCGTCTCATAACTAAGTGAGAATCATATTATTTATTTTTTTCACAATCTTTTGAATGAAAAACAAACAAACTCAACTCAACTTATTTCTAATATCCTTTCTTTCAGGACTCCCCTCTCGGCATTGACTTCTGAAACATTTTCTAACTTGACCACAATGATTCCCTAAATCGCATCAAATCTCTCATCTTTAGGTGTGTATCTCAAGTAAATTTATCTAGTCAAGGACAAGATTCAAGAAATTGTATTCATATTTTTTATGAAAAAGTTGGAGTGTGAATTTTCAAGATTAAGAAGAAACTTTATCTGCTATCACAACTCTCCTAAGATCTCTATCTTCTTCCCTCTTGCATCTACAGCTTGGACTTATGTAATAGAGAGAGATTTTTACATACCATTCATATCAATATTTGTGCTCATAGGAAGACAAACATGTCCAGAATTCAGACTATTAATTTATCGAAGACCATCCTCTCAATGCCTTCTTTATTATCTTCCAACCTAGTCATAGAGTAAATTACCTTAGAATTCTTGTAATTCCTCTTATTTTTGTTCATTTGTATGCCTGGATTAGTCGTAATATTGATATTGTAGAGCTTTTGGAAGATCATATTTTCAATCGTGTGTCAAGAGTTCTCTAGATTATTGCTCTCCGTAGAGTCATTACGACGAATAATGAAAATACTTGTTTAATGGATGCATCAACTTGGAAATTAATTAGAGAATGCCAATGCTTAAATGAGGTTTGAAATAATGAATAAAAAAAAACAACAGCAAAAACTCGTAGAATTCATTTTGGTTTTCTAATTGTTTGTTTGCAACTACATTTATCTGCATAAATTGTTAGAATCTATCTCATTATTAATCTTTTATTTGCTATTTTGAACAATTCCATTTACCCTTTTACACTTATTTATTCACAAACACACAAACTACAACAGCCTCAAGAATAATATTAATTCACTCCTAGAACAGCATAAATTCTAGAGTAAATCGCATTAAGCGAGGAATCAAATTGATTCACTTATGTATCAGTGGAGCTCCTGATTGCGGGTAATAAATACACTAAGTGCCCATGTTCAGTGTTTAATGCTTGGCTACTGGGGTTTTTAGTTATTTCGTAGGGTAATTCAGGGAACAAATCTTAATCTTTCGTAGCACTATAATTACTGATGTAATTGTTTAAGTCTGGCTTCACAGACGAGATAATATTTGTAAAGCTATTCGGATGGATATAAAGGGTTTTTAACAATTGCAATATCAAATCTACATCTTTTCTCTTCGTTCTACATACAAAAAAATTAAAAAATAAATCAATAAAACAACGAAAACAACAACAAAAAGCTTAAAGGCTTTACTGATTCCATGCCACTGATCCAACAGATAGCTTCGATTCTCGAGAGTATTGCTCGAAAGTAATCCTACATCTGTTCAAAAGAAATGGAAGAAACAGCAATGATAACGAGGAATCTTAATTCAATGTCTCAGAAGATGCGTATTTAAACAGTAGAAGCAAGGAGTTTCTCGGGAAACTAACGCCAAGATCATCTAGAGATATCTGTGATGATTTACTTTGCGTTTCGTCGGTTGTGAACATGCTATTACAGTAGATTACATAGCATAATAAAATATGATCGGTTTATTGTAGAGATGAAGATGGAAATAGCTCATTGGTGATCAAATCGAGAAGTAGTCGTTCACCTTCAAAGTAATCCTTTAGCATCTCGGGAGTGTAGTACTTCAATAGCTTATCTGATCACAACAATATTAAGAAATAAAAAAATATTTTTATAAAAAATTAACACAAGGAAAAGCTGTTACCGACTTGATATGTGTTTTGAATGAAGTACAAGCAGAGAATACGATATAATTTGGGAATCAAGTAGCTTCCTTCTTTTGTTTTAGTCAGAAACGATGTGAGATCTGCAATGGCATCTGTCGCTAGCATCCAGATTGGTTTATTTGTGATCGTTATCGTAGTTTATTTGTTAAACTCGAGATATTAAATCTAATGCTTCGCTGAAATCATACCTACAATAGCATTGTAGTATTGAATTATGTAAGTTTTCGTGAAATCTTATTCTGATTTGATTTATTTCACCATCACAGGAAGTAATCTCTTGAAGAGAGATTCAACTGCTGGCGTTTTTAGAGGAAGGCTTAACACTCGACGGATACAACAGATGAATTCAACTTCTATTAAGTTATTGTCACCTAATGTATCAATGCAATTCATAAGGCACTCAAAGGGTACTTTGTCATCTGGGTAGATTCGATTGACTTGCATGTCGATCGATTCCCCGATGAATTTGGAGTAAGTTAGAAGGAGATACATCAGCTCAAAGGCACTCCCTATATGCTACTCTAGAGCTCTCTCCTCGTCCTGTGAAAGAAGAAGATCAAGTGGAAATGGTATATGATTAATAAGAATAAAATGGCACAGATTTGGAAGAATTAAGTTATTTCAATATTTACATGTGATGCTAGTTTAAGGTGAAATAGATCAGAAAGAAATGCTAAAGTCTCAGGTTGAAGGAGCGAAAATGATGACTTGATTGCTTTAGGATCTGTAGGAACAGTAGCAAAGTGACCTGAGAGCTATGAAATGGTCTTTGATACTGTATCATGGCAGGATAGAGTAATAAATGGCTTGAAGTTGAGAACTTCCCGAACAGCTTTGAGTGCATCCCTGCTTAATTCATTCAAATTAATTGACATGAATTTCAGGAGAATTTGCAAGCATCTGTCTATTACGAGAATTTGGTCTTGAAGGAGTGACTGGGATTATTCAGGAGTTAGTTTTTCCTATGAATCATTATTGGAAGACTGTTGTTTGGGTGGCGAATCTTGAGATGATTCTTGTTGTTTCTCCTAAATTGATTCTTAATTATTGCTCTATTCGGGTTGAACTTGTTGATCTTATTGTTATTAGTCCAGTTCTTTTTATTTTACTTCTGAATTCTGAGAATATTTTAATTCTAAAATTTGTAGGTATCTTTTAGCAATTTTGGCAGTATTTTGTGTAACATTTGATGCAGATTCTTCCCAAGATTTGACTCTATCTGGTTGTCCTTCTCGAATCTCTCTTTTCAAACCACTCAAGATTCTATCACTCATCTCCCAAGCATTCTTCGTTAATATCTCCAGAGAGATTCCCCATCTAATGACATTATTTTGAAATAAAACAAACTAAGATATGAGCAAAGAAGAAGAAAAAAATAACTGTGAGTTTTACTCTAATTTAGCGAAATTATGGACGAGCAATGACGTGAAAATATGTTAAGCAGAATTTCTAGCTTCAGCATGTTAATCTCCACATACAGCTAGCAATGCTTAGAAAATTGTTGTTGCCAAGAGACTAAATTAATTTCTAGGAATTCCACTATCCGTAGAGTTGGCATCAGCGTAGTTCTTAGCTAGATGGTCTCCAATATGCCAGAGCATATCGCAAGATAGATAATTTATGTTATTGTCATCTATTTTGTTGTTAACCAAAATAATTTTGAAAATTATGAAATCAAATAGACAAACGAAACATCTCTCTCTCTATTTTTTTACTGGAGTATTTCTTGAAGCTGTCGATGATTGAAAGAAGATCGTTAAGCTTAGAATAATGGAGATTATTCAAATATTAGTTCACCAACAACTCAATACATTTCATACCTTTTATATTCCGAAATAGGTCACACATCCAAATCAGCTTAATTCCTCTCTTTTTTCTTTCAATCTTACCGTTGAATATGAATGTTTGCGTTGATTCTGAAGAAATACCTTTAAGGATGTCTAGAATCTAACTCCATCCTTTCCTATTTATCACGTGTCCGTTATTCTAGAGAATTTTCAAGATATTCCCCATTATGATATCACGTGATTCACAATGGCATTGAATATCAATCCAAGGCTGGAATAAAGTATGCTACCATTCATCTTTACTCCATTTAGATTTGTCCTTGAAACTACATTTATAGGGTATCACTCGCTTATTAGATACACCAGAGACGATTGAGTCATTCCCAGAATACTCATCTTATAAGAACTAAAAGCAATCTAAAACCAACTAACCAAGAGTTTCAACAGCTTATTCTCTGAAAAACGTGTTTCTAGTCGTTGAAAGTGCTAGAAAATTAGCAGAGATACTCTCCCAAATTCTAAGAAAAGAGTTTAAATAACAAAAATGATAAATAAGAAGAAGGAGAAGATTCTGATTTTGTTGGCTTACAAGTCGATCCTGTAGAGATTCACTTTGAGCGTCTAGAGTATCTTTGCAAGAGGAAACACAGTTTGCTGCTTATTCTTGGCAATATTTGGTGAGGATGCTGCTGACTATTACTATTCTGGTTTTTTTGGATTACTTGCGATATTAAACTACTGCGAACTATTGCTTGGCGATTTTTCCTGGGATATTGTATCGACAAGAAGTTCAAATAGCGAGTTTATTAGGACTATTAAGTGGCTGCTTTCATAGCTTGCAGAGTTGAGAAACAAATTATCAAGTGTCGTCTGAAGAATTTGAATGTCACTTTATTTCGATAATTCATCTTGCGAATTTCCACGCGCAATTCTGTTTTTGTTGTAGAGCTTTTCGCTTTTCTCGCAGAACGAGAGGATCTGTAACCAACTGTTTACTTCCATCAAACCTATTTGGAAAACAGGGGCAAATACATCAGGAAAAGTTAAATATTAAATCAAATTCAATTCGGCAAAAGCACCAAAAAAGAAAATCTGTCCATTTCGATCTGTTACTTCCCAGACAATGTGCGATGTTCAGTAGAACTTTATTCGTTTGAATATACTACGCTGTGATATCTGAATCTTGTTAAACAGCATATCGTGTAATCGCCTTGAGGAATTGCTGAGTAGGATGGTTAATTTTTAGAGTAGAGAAAATTGTTAGTAACGTCTGCAAAGTGCTGAGAACACTCTCAAATTGCGATTCCTCTAATTTCTGTGTGAACAGCAGCTTCAATGACGAATACACGTCCTTCCAAAGTAGCTCTAAGATCGCTTTGAACAATTCTTAAGTTTCAGTTAAATCAACTAGAACTTTCTTCCCGACTTCGATATTCAGCTATTAGGGGTTCGTGCATATCATCTCAAGAGAACTAGCTAATTTAGCAAAGAAATCGATTTACTAGCGGAGAATCAGATTGATCGATATGAAGTTAGGAAATTCAATATCATTGTCAAGATGTTCGATAGCTCGAAGTGTCTTTGGCTGTAAAGTAATCTATGTTTAAGAACGGGGCCCCAAAGAACTTATGAAATTGTTATTGCTATTGCTGGTGCTGTTGGTGCTCAAGCCATTGCTATTGTTGATGGTTTAACTACTATTAGAAGAAGAAATGGAGAAATTGCAAATTTTTTTAGTTAAAATCACAGCTGAATTGATGATTTGACCCAGAGCACTATCTGAATAGTTCTTGCTATTGCAGCATGATATCAACGCATACAGCACATCAGAGTTGCTAATTACATAAATTATTCCTTCAAATGACCAGAATGAGGATTGATTGAGTTCATTCTGTAAGCTTAAACCGACTAAACTGCCAAGCGCATCGAATTCATCACGAAGGTAAATAACACCTCGAGAAATGCCACGGATGAAATTCAGCACTGTTATTATAATTACAACAAAATTAGCAATTGTTTCAAATACTTTTGATTTTTTTTGAATGGTTACTTTAGATGTTCGAAATCGCAGCAGACGACAGACCCTTAATGGCTAATTGAAACAAGTTGAATCTGAAAATGTTTTCTACTTCCTTGAACTTCGAAATATCATCACCGAGTTGCACTAGCGCTTGAAACAAGCACTAATATCCTGTACGAAAACAAAGCAAATAAAAGAACAAAATAGAGTTATTTAAGATTATTTGGAGATTGCTTGCAGTCTGTATCAGTTTAAGAATCTCATTTTTTTTTTGTTTGAAAATAGAAAAAATAAGTCTTTTTTAATATTTATTTACCAAGATCTTTATCAATAGGAATGGACTTTGGCCACCACTCGCAAGGCTACTCTTCAGCGATCATCACGAAATCGTAGAGGATTTAAGCAAGAGATCTAATCTTTTCAATTTATAATTAGTTAGCTGTATCAGAATTCCTATCAGGTATCTGAGAATTCGTTTCACTTCCTTTCTTAAACATTTGTTAGTCAGTCCATATTGTCAATAAGTAGAAACCAAAAAGGGTAAATCTTATTGGTTACTTCTTGCTCTGGTTGCAATTGCTCCGAGGCTTTAAGCTGAATCTAAGGTGTTTAAGTAAATGCTTAAGTGAGGAGACTAGAAATAGTTTAGAAAAGGGATGTCTTTGCTGAGTTTGAAATCTATGCATCTTTTGAAACGCGCATCAGGCAGAGGAGACTAAACACCTTTGTTAAACATGAATATTATGTTTAAGATCGATAACGATTTATTATGTCGATATTATTTCTTACTCGTTCAAGAAAACTAATATCAGATAGATCAATAGTCGAGGGGCTGGAAATAAGGAAAAGAAGCTACTAAACCTTCTTCTATTGCATTTCATCTGCGATTCCCCATACATATGTGAGGTATTTTAAGATCTTTCGGTTCATTGACTAGTAAGATAAAAACAAAAAGCAGTGGTAATTCAATAGGAGAGATTTTTATTTCGTATTATCCATTCCAAAAATATTAACAATTTTACAATTAAGAAAGCATTATTTTTATTTAAATATTTGTTTTATCTCGAAATTTACTTTGCTGAGAAGATTGAGATTCAGCAGATTATTGATGAAAATCATGAAGCTTGTAGTGAAGCTCTTACTTTTCACTTCTTCAACTAAATGCATTATCTGTTCAAATGATTCAACTGGAAAATCGAAAGGGCCTCCTGCAGAAGCTAGCTCGCTTTTTGATTGCAGATCACTCTCCAATGCGCAGAAACTCTATTGAAGATTCAAACAAAAATTACAATCAAGAGAGAAGGAAGGTAATGCATTCTGTTTGACATAGACATCTAGAAGGATTCAGTTAATTGATCTGCAATGCATATAATTTTACTTCTTTAAGCTAAAGATCTTTCTTTTTGATCTTATCCCGAAGTGCTTTGACTTCCTCCAGGACAATACTGAGCTTATGCATGAGACCACGAAAGCACAAAAAGCTAATAATGTCTTTTGAGATTGGTAGTATTTCCCTGTGATGATATCTTAGCCAAACTCTATCTCTATTCAATAATGATTTCTCTGCTTTTTTGATTTTTTTTATTATTTGAAATGCAAAAGAAAAGTCTCACAAATTGATTTTTTTGATTTCAAGGAGAATCCTAGAACAATATCTTCTAGGAATATATTATTTTTAAAGATAAAATCAAAGGTATTCAACAGAAATGCATGAAAGAGAAAGAAAAAAGGATATAATAGATTACACATTAACAAAATACTAGGTACAAGATTTCGGATAGTCAATAAAAAAAGGAAATTATAAAAATAATGTTATTTGTTTGTTTTTCCATAATTTAGTTTTATTTTTTTCACTTTGGTTTCTTAGAAAACTAAAGTATGTATGTTTTGAGCAATTCAGAGAGTGTTTCAGTGACATCAGGGGCTATCCCATAGACTTTAGCGAAATTTTAAGCTAATTCTTCCGCGTTATCTCCTTCGTGAAGGATCACTTTGGCTTTTTTATTTTTTGTTATGTTAACATCCACATGACCCAACAAGCGGCGAGGAATTGATTATGGGTAAGATTCTTTTTGTTAATGCGGATTTTGATTTAATTGCCTCTTTGAATGATCAACCTAATCCTATTTTTCTTTGAGACTTTTAGGAATAGTTGCTGCCTCAGTAGTACTTTAATTACTCTTTTCAAGGGGTAGTACTTTGGTTGGGGTTTTCTTTTGTTTTTCGCAGCCAGCATTTTCAGCGGTTAAACTAGCTGAATTCGTCCTCATTTCAATTTATTCATGAAGATTCTTTTTCTATTCTACGTTTGTGTTGAATGAGTTGATATTTTTATTTGATTTCGGCTAGGCATTCTAACTTGTTTATGCCCTCTAAATAGGAATGTTGTTATGATTATGATTAATCAGCTTATGAGAATAATCATCAGCAGTAACTTTATTACTTTTCAGGTTATTTTAGACATTGCCATTTTATTTGTTTTCTCTTTGAAACCCCAAAGATGAATACCCTCGTTGTTTCACAGTGTCTTTCTCAATCTATCTACCGTTGCTCTTTGGTGATTGAGGTGTGCGGTGGTGAGGAGATATCTAGGAATTCTTTTATTATTTAGAGTATTGTTTTGTTTAAATCTCATCATCAGCTGTATTATGATTTCTGCTATTATTTCCATTATCATAACCATTATTCGACTCATTACTCTCAATATCTTTAAGGTTAGTTTTATTGCTATTTTCTTGCACATCAAAGCTGAATGGCATTACTTTATGCTAAATCTTTGAGTTTTTATCTCTAAGAGCTTCTTATTATTTGATAAAAAACTATTCTTTGTCTTATTTATCTCTTCTAGCTTTTTCCATGCGCATCAGTTATGTTTCTGTACCTTTAACTTATTACATCAGCCTTCCCTCTGATCCTTGGTTCTGTAATGGATGATATCTGCTCTCGCTGGTTTTAGGCTTGAATGTGCACTCTTATATTTCTTTTTCATGTTTGGAGAATTCTATATGTTCTTTTATCTCCCTAATTTCTTCTTATTTTCGACTTGCCAACTCAAACAATCGCTCATGATGTTTCTTCTTCTACTCAGCTTTGTCTGATTTTTTGCCATCAGATGACTGCTCTCCTTCATCCTATTGGCTGTTTTTTCTGTAACACATTATTTAAATAAAAAATAAGTAAAATTTTTGATAAGAAAAAACAAAAATAATGTCAATTTCAAAACTGTTTCTGTTACACAATAAAATATTACTTCTTTGTTGGATTGATAGATGGCTTGAATGTGCAGCCTGCCACCTCATTTGATTTCTTCTCTGCGTTATACTAAACCTATTTCTCCAATCTGACTTTATACTATTAGAAAAGCAGTTCATGTCTAGGTGCACCCGACAACGTTTCGTTGCTTAGAATTGAGTTATCAATGTTTCGACTCTTTTCGTTAATCACAGGATGAAATGACATCTCACTATTGCTATTATTGCTGTAATATTAACTATTAAAGCTTTTGCTATTTTCTTGTGCATTTTCCTTTTTGTTTTGGGAGTAAGTTTCCATCAGAATAGTACGATCATCAAATAATTTTCTAAATTATGTCACCAACTTCGATGATAGATTCAGCCCAGAAGTAGAAGAAGAGGAAGATGTACTATGATCTTGGCTGCTGTTGGTGTTGAGGATTTATAAAATTAACAGATTTGCTTGTTGAAATGTGAGTTTGAGTTCAAGGAGGATCAGAAGAATATTAAACAGAAAAGTAGCTGGAACACACAGTAATTCTTTGAGATCGACTTCTCCTATAATGTCAGAACTAGCAGCAGTAGCAAGAGCTATCCAAATAGTCTCATGCAATCCCATTTCTTCTTTCATCCTGCTAAGAATTCCAGGTGGGATCTCTGATAATTCGCTTTCATTTATGATTGCCTCACCATCGACATATTTGAGATGTTTGAGGACTCCTAAATATCCAAGTACCTCTCCAACAGCTTCAAAGCTTACTTTGTTGAATTCGTCACTCACTTTTGCAACTAGCTCGCCCAAAAATACCTGAGATTTAACAATACAATTAAAGGTAATCTTGTTGAAAGATATATGAAAATATTGACATAAAGTGGGAAAAATGGTTAAGTTGTTCATTTTCAGAATACTAAAAGCAACTATTGTACCTCTATTTTCTTGAGGACGATTTTTTAAGAAGCTGGAGTCATCTTCGAAGAATTTGTTTATTGTTTTCTGTGTTCAGACACTATTTTTTCAATCACTTGCTGCTTATTTTTTCTGACTTTCGCATCCTCGTAGAGTCTATTTTACTTAGTTGTGTCAATTATTAAATGCTCTTCTTCATCTTTGTCTGATTGTCGCGATTCAGAATGTTGTTACTGGCTCTAAGATTGTTAATCGTTTTTTAAGTTGAACTAAAAGTTATCATGTTTATGCTGGCCTTTTATCGTTCTAATATGAGAGCTAGGTTGCTGGGAATCTCCTTCATATTATCTTCTTCTTTTTTTCTATTGGAAATCTTAATAATCTTCTGGAAAATCTTCCTTTTCATCTTCATTACTCTAATATTCCTATTACAATTTTGCCTACCCTCTTTCTTTCTTTTGAAGTACTTTAACTGTACTCTACAGTTTGTCATCTTCTTTCTAAGAATGACTCAATTCTGGAACTCTAGAAATAGGGGAGAAAGTGCATTCATATTCATTTGGTATATTATTTAACTTCTTTGCAAATATTTCTGCTATTGGATCGATTAATAGATGCTATGGTTTCAATGATTATGGTGTAACTTCTATTTCCTCACCATTTTCCTCTTATTTGTTTCTTTTTTGATTAAGCTGATAACTGCTACCCATATTATTGCTATTTGGTGACTTTTCTACCTTACCTGTTTTAGAATCTTAAATTATTTTTGAACTAAAAATCTATTTTTCTTCTTCTTTTCGCTTAAAGGAATCTTTATCTCCTACTCCATTCTACACTTCCAAAGCTCTATACTTATCTCCTAGCTTCTCCAAGTATGCTCGATTTTTATCATTCAAAAGAAGATTATTATTTTTTTCTTTTTTCAAATCTTCATGTAGATAGATATTCTCGCTTTTATTGTTATTTTCAATAGGTTTATCGATGCAATTTTCTTTGTCAGCTTTTGCTGTTGCATCAACTCTAACTTTCCAGACATCTTCAAATGTCTTCAAACGAGTTGACATTCTGGTTCTCCTCCTTGAAAGTGTGTGCCCCTTGATTTTTCTTGTTTTTAAATAAATTACTCCAGCAGAAATCAATATCAATAAACTCACCCAAAATCAAACTTTCTAATGATCGTTTGAAAAATAAAGTTTAAATTTGTTGTTCCTCCCACTCTTTAGCTCAATTTCTGAAAGAAGAAGAAGAAATAACCTACCTAAAATAATCAACTTTTCAATGAAGCCGTAGAATTAAATGTTCAAAATCCTTATCCTAGGTGATTCCGCTGTTGGAAAATCTTGCTTGCTTTTGCAGTATTGTGATAAGAAGTTTCAATAATCACATGTTGCCACAGTTGGTAAGGCTTTTTTCAAAGTTTGCAGGAGTAGATATTGATGATCTTATTTGACCATTTGTTAATCATCCCATCTGCAAAAAAAACCCATCACTTTATTTAAAGGATATGATAAACACAAAACAATAAGCTGATTGCTAATTGATTCCTTGTATGTGATTTCAGGTATTGACTTCAAGATGAAATAATTGAATCTTGATGAGAATAATATTGTAAAAATGCAGCTCTGGGATACAGCTGGTTAAGAGCGTTTTTAGACACTTGCATCAACTCTTTACAAAGGAGCCATGGGAATTGCTTTAGTTTATTCCGTCGACAATGTCAAAGCATTCTAAGGAATATAGCGATGGGTTAAGTAATAAAAGAAACATCTCATTCAGGTTTTGGAGGCAAAATATTGATTTCTTTTATTTGTTTTTTTGAAGGTAAATCCAAGAGAATTCTCAAGAATAAATCTAAATCGTGTTAATAGCTAATAAATCTGATTTACCTACTAAAGCTGTTTCAACTGCAGATGGCAAGAAACTTGCTGAATAATTCAATCTTCCTTTCTTCGAAGTGTCAGCAATGACAGGGGAAAATGTTCAAGAAGCATTTGAGATGTTAGCTCGTAATATATTTGCTTAAATCAAGAGTAAACCTCAGCCAAAAGAAGAACCTACTTAAGCAAGCTAAAAATTAACTGTAGCTGCTGCAACTAGTTAACCTACTAATAAAGCAAGCAAATCGTGTGCTTGCTCGTGAGAAGGAGGTCGATTCTAATGAAGAAGAAAAAATATGAAATATATTATATTTATATTTATTCCTATTTTAAAATGCCAAAACTGCTTGAAAAAATTGGAGAGGAGAACGATTAATGCCTTGCGCATGTGTGTGTTTTGTGAAGGAAGAAAACGAAAATGAAAAAATATTTGGGGCACAGGATTTTCCAAATCATCTTAATATGTTTGTTTTCAATAAAAGAAAAAATAATATAATATATGGGAAAACGAAATTACAATAGGAAATAAAACTTTCAATACTTTTACAAATTATTTGGATAAATAAGCAAATCTAACGTAAAACTAAAAGATAATGCAATGACTGCTTGTGAATCATCTATCCAAAGTTGATCTTCTAAAATTGAAAATTTAAAGGTAAGTTTCTAGCTTCCAAAGAAGAAAGTAATAAACTCAATGCAACCCTTTCTTCCAAATTAGACATCGATTAATTTGAGTTTTCAAAGTTACTCTCTTTCTTTATCTTTTTTGCCTTTTCTAACTCACATACTACTTCAAAGTAATCATAGATATTTTTTTGTCTCTGTGCAAATTTTGTTCAAAAAACAATACTGGGAAGAAGTTATTGTCTGCAATTTTTCATTTGGAGTTGAAAAGAATAGCTGGTATTGTCCCGTTAATCTCACAGAGAATGAATATTTAATTAATCATTTTTTTCAATTACAGGAATTACCCCAAATAAACAATTAATTAATCAACCTGAATTTTTTAAGGAGATTTTACGCCTTAATTATTTTTTATATTTTTTGACAGAATGTGTAACATAATTCAAAGAGAGAGAGAGAGAGAAAAAACTGTTAGAATTGTATTATTATTATTATTATTATTAAGTCTAGCTGAACTTTGGTAGCTTTACATCACGTTAATGGCAATTTCAAAGAATGATAACTTATCATTATCCACTTTAATGAGGAGAATTGAATAGTGTTTATCTTTTTAGTGGTTATTTTCACACGCGCACAATAACCTGATTATTAACACTTGAGATTTTGTGGTAACTGTAACCAAAACAAAAATAATTTTTAACAACAATGGCAATGCTAATTTCGAAGATCATCCTTCTAGGTTAAACTATAATCAAGTTTGATTTGATTTGAGATTTCATAAATACTCGTTGCCACGTTAAAAAGATTAGTTTGAAATGGTTTAATTACTCTTCCAAAAACAATTAATTAAGCTGTGGAAGGAAATTAAAAAAGAATAAGAAATGCTCTAGAAAGCAAAGAAACTGGATTTATTCGGCGAACGTTCAGCCCTAAGAATGGGTGGGTCTACGATCATAAGACTTGGTGTGGATTCGCTTGCACAATCTATGTTAACTTAGCTTGTATCGTATCAGCGATTTACTACTTTCAGCAGTTCTTCTATCGATCTTCACTGACTTACATATTCACCGAAGCCGGCTTCACTAAACCTCTCGAAATCTCTGACAATTTCTGAAAACAACTTTTTTCTGATGTTAGCAATCACTGAAACAGCTACTCTTTCGTCTCCAGAGTTATTTACCAGTAGCACTCCTCTTCTTTCGAGTTTTCCTATTCAATTTTCCTTCAAAGACTCTACGCATAGTATGACATTACCTGATACTTCATGTAATACTCTCAGTTATTTCCAAGACATCCTCTCTGATCCTGAAATGCAAAGCATGCCAAACATGCAAATAGTCATCTAAAATCCATCAAAATTCTTATGCTTCGAAGCAATGTCTATTAACTTTATTAATTAATTGCGCACTTCACTGGAAATATTCATATGATGCTCTGTTTCGGGATGTGATTCTCTTGAAAACAAGTCTTTTCTCATGATTGCGTCAGATTACCTTCTTTCCATTTCGAATTTTACCAATCCTCTCAATAAGAATGCTGCATCTATGAGCTACTAAATTTATAAAAGTCAATACTCTATAATCGATCTGGCTTTTTAGAAAGTCAGAGTTACCACTGATTCAGGGTATCTCCTAGAAAACCTGCACTTCGAAGATCAACTCTCTATATAAAGTGTGGATTATCACAATATCATTAGAGGTTCTTCGACTGATCCTTAGCTTCTCCTTCGAATAACTCCCTTTCATAAACGACTTACTTACAAAGTATTTTAACAAAGAAGAAACTTTCAATTAATTGGAGCATTTCATCATTGGGTAAATTAATATTACTCGATCTGTTGAGATTTAATTAATTCGATTAACAAGAATTGTTACTATTTTTATTTATTTTTTTTTCGATAGAGATATTACCCAAAGCTCTTGGTACTGGTAGGCCTTATAGGTGGCATATTAAAATCTCTAATGGTGTTAGGTTCATTTGTGAGGGAACCTTTTTCAAAGTTATCTATGCGGACTGAGCTTGTAAACTAGCTGTTTACCTTTGAAATCAAAAGTGATCCCTATCACAACAAAGCAAATATTGTACTTAAAATCAAGTAACAAAATAAGATGATTTTTACTTCCAATTATTACCACAAGAATTTTTGAGTTCCATTCCTGGGGAAGGGGGGTCTGTAATATTTTCATTTATTTTGATTTACTTTAATTTTCTTGTTTTAACGATTATTTTATTAGAGAGCCATTGCATTTACCCAGGGAGAAAAGTTAATAAATACATAAATAATCGTATGATTCGACTCTCAAGCATCCCTCAAAATAAGATTAAGAAGAAAGCGACAGTATTCAAGATTTAGAGTAAAATTATGAGTATTTTAATGCTTCCAATCATCAATAACCAACAAACCTAATCAATCCCACTGCATACACAAATGGTACTAGCTTAAAACTAATAAATAATGCTGCAATTTTCTCTGAGATTTCTTCCCAAAGACCATTTATCAAAACACTTCAAAATAAAGAATTGGATTCGGTCATCGAACTAGAAGAATTTGGAGCTTTCGAAATGTATATTCCTTCGCCTATGAAAGTACCTGTGCTGTGTTCTCCCTTACGTAGACTTACTCCCGCGAGTAGGAATAGCTCATCTGTTCCACTAGAGTCTTATAGACTCTCCAAAATAGAGCAGGAAACAAAAACATCATCACAGAAATAACTTTCCACCAATTAATTGTTGAATTCTTCAAAAACTCCAAAGTAATTAAAGAGTTAGTAAGATTATCTTCAGTCGGAAGGGGTTTTATTATCAGGATAGATCAATACACTCACTGGAGATACAGGTAATTTTGATCAACCTGAGAGTGAAGATCCAGATAAACCAAGCGAATCTGAGAATTTCAATCATAACGAAAGTAGCAACAATACGAATAATACAAGAGATAACCAATAAAATAGGAGTAAAACAAATTCCAGAAGCAAATCTAGAGAAATAAAAGAAACGAAAAAAGATTTCTTTCCCTTTGAGCTGGATCATGTTTGTGCTTTTTCAAATAACATCGAAAGCCAAATTATTTCAATAAATAATATGATACAGCAACAATCGTAGGTGTAAAATGCCTAGAATCAAGAAATCATTCCTTCAATTCCGCTAAATGTCTCTGATCCTATTTTTACTTCTTAGTAGGAGATCATCAACTGAAAAAAGCAATAAATATTGATAAAGAGAGGGAGGCCACTTCTTTCTTTCTCATTTGTACCTTTTTATGTTAATAATGTATTTAGTTTTAAAAAACTCTGCAACAAAAATTCTTTTTTTTAATTACATATGATTCACTGTCTTTCTCTTATTAATTTAACCTACTTTCAAAATAATAAGCAGTCAGATTAGCTATAGAAGGTAAGACTTAAATTGAATTAAGATATACATCTAATTAATATATTTATCTACTTATCAAAGCAAATTAATAAGAATACCAAAAGTTAAGACAAACAATAATTAATATCAAGCAAAGATTGATTAATAATTGATTTCTATAGGAAGCCACCGCTGCTCGTTTTAATCTAGTTTCTCCTCTCAACATCTTCATCTCTCAAGAAACAGATGCAACAGCCTCCTTCTTCGATTTCTTAAATAGTTTTCGCTATCTCGAATACTCTAAATTTTTTCATTTTCATCTGTATTTTTCTTGTCAGTTTCAAGGCACGCGGTATTTATGGATATTTTTACTCAGTAATATTCCTATCAATGATCATCTGTTCTTTAGCTGGAGTTGTTTTAATTTGCTACAAGAATTTAGCACTGCTTAAGATCTACAAAGTTACTTCTCGCATTATGAGCATTCTCTACATTATATTAATGATTCTCGCAGTATTTGGTGTCTTTGGTATAAGTGCTAACTACTAAAATGGCTAAAATCGCTAGTATGCAAATCTAAGTTTGACTCTCATAGCATTGAGTCTTGTATTTTTTTTCATTTAGTACATGATATCTATCTGCTAGTTGAAGTATATTAATGCTCAAGTAATTTACTAAGAAATTGCATCTCAAGGACTATCCTAATCAAATCGCTTGTATCATTCTCCTGATGACACTTAAAATTATTGATTTCTAGAGAGTAAAACACCAAAAAAAATAACAACATTGGCTAAGAGATGGAAGAAAAGAAGACAATCATATCTCTCAGTTTGGATACTGAGTTATCCTATCCCATTCATGATAATTCAAACTTAGATGAAAAAACCAAAATATATATTTCTTTTATTTGGGCGATCTCCAAAGAACTATATTTCTACAATGTTCTAAGTAGTTAAAACTTATGTTTATGTTGAGTTTTTTGACCAAACCACAAATATTAGACATTTTATTCATAAATTAGGCAGTAAATATCATTAAACTTTGTCATTTCTTTACTTAACTCTTTGAGTAATAATGCTTAGAAAATAACTTAATGAGCTACGTATCCCACAAAAAGATAAGCAACACCAAATCAATAAAGAAATTAAAAAAAAATGGTTCAATAGGTAGTTGCAGATGGCGATATGATGTATTAGGGGAATGTCGAAGCAAAAAAAGGCAATCTTTTTCTTAGCTTTTGTAATCGTGTTAAGATTTTTTAGGGGCGAGTATTATGGTTGTATTTGCATCGTTATCCATAGAGACATACAAGATTCTTGAAGAATTCTTTGCATGGTCTTGTCTTGTAGAATTAGTTCAACTTGACTTTTGGCTTAAGGTTCAGTTCATCTCTCCCATGTGAAAACTAGCATTTTCTTTCATAGTTACAGATTACAGTTATTTATTTAATAAAAGCTGTAAAAGATTTTTATACTTGTTGATTTGTTTGTTTTTCTAATTGATTCCACCAATTAATTTAAGGAATGGATGGTATTAATAATGATTTTGATAATCTGTGTGTGAAAATTTTGATTGAATTTTTGTTCTGAAAAGATTTTACATTACACTTTACGTTTGACTGATAGACTAGACAAGAATAGTTAATGAGAAATCGAAAAGAAAATAGGAATTAAAACTTTCAAAACTTTTACAAATTATTTGGATATGTAAGTTAAAGTAAATAAAAAAATTAAAGTTATTGCAATGACTACTCTTGTATCATCTATCAAAGCTGAAATTCTAAAAATGAAGATTAAAAGCAATTTTCATTGAAAATTTACTCAATTCGATAAAAAATGAGATAATAACACACTTAGCTTTCAAAAAGAAGAAGGTATTAAAAGTAACACACCCTTTCTTTCAAATCAGACCTCGATTAATTTAAATCTCCAAAGTTAATATCTTGCCTTATCTTTGTTGCTTTTCTATCAACCATAATTAAGGTTTTTCAAAAATTTCTTCAAACCAATCATAGATTATTAATTTTCTCTGACAAAAATCTGTTCCAATAACATTACTGAGAAAAGAAGTTATTGTCTGCAGTAAAAACTATTGAAATTGAAAAGAATAGCTGATGTTATCAAATTAATCTTATAGAGACTGGATATTCAATTAGTAATTTTAAATTACTAAGACAATCTAAAAACAAACAATTAATTAATCATCATGTATTATTTTGTGGAGATTTGACACCTTAATTATTTTTCTCTCTACAAAATAATATTTTTTCAAAGAATGTGTAACATACTTCAAAGAGAGAGAAAACTATTAGAAATGTATTAATTTGGGAAGTTTAGCTGAATTTTGGCCAACATTGCATCAAGTTAAATGGCAATTTCAAAAAATAATGATAATTTATCAACATCCACTGTGATGAGGAGAATCACAAAAAGGTTTATCTATTAGTATTTATTTTGACATGCTTACAATAACCCGATTATTTACATTTGAGATCCTGTGGTAACTGCAACCAAAACAAAATAATCTTAAACAATAATTCAAAATCTACTTTTCAATGATAATCCTTCTAGGTTTAACTCTTCATAATACTCTTTGCCACTTTAAAAAGTGTCGTTTGAAATGATTTAATTAATCTTCCAATAACAAAATAACAATCGATTAAGCTGAAGGAAATTAAAAAGAACAAAAATGCTCAAGAAAGCAAAGAATCTGGATTTTTTCGGAGAACGCCCAGCCTTAAGAATGGGCGGATCTTCTACTCATAAGACTTGGTGTGGATTCGCTTGCTCAATTTAAGTTACCTTAGCTTGTATCGTATCAGCTATTTACTACTTTCAGCAGTTCTTCGATCGATCTTCACTGACTTACATATTCACCGAAGTATATGATGCAGATGAGCCTACTTCATTAAACCTCTTGAAATCTCTGATAATTTCCAAGAACACCTTTTTCCTAATGATAGCAATCACAGAGACTGCAACTCTTTCGTCTTCAGAGTTATTTACCAGTAGCACTCCTCTCCTTTCAAGCTTTCCTATTTAATTTTCTTTCAAAGATTCCACACATAGTTAGATATTACCTGCTGCCTCATGTGACACCCTCAGTTATTTCTAAGACATCCTCTCTGATCCTGAAATGCAAAGCATGCCAAACATGCAACCAGTCATAAACTTTCCATCAAAATTTTTATGTTTGGAAGCAACTTCTATTAACTTTATTTATTAATTGCGCACTTCTTTAGAAATATCCGTAGGATGCTCTGTGTCTGGATGTGATTCTCTCTAAAGCAAGTCTTTTCTAATAATTTCGTCAGATTACCTTTTTTCCATTTCGAATTTTAACAATCCTCTCATTAAGAATGCGGCATCTTATAGCTACTAAATTTATAAAAGCCAATATTCAATAATCGATATGGCTTTTTAGAAAGTTAGAGTTACCACTGATTCAGGGTATCTTCTAGAAAACATTTACTTCGAAGATCAACTCGCTATCTAAAGTGTGAATTATTACAATATCGTTAGAAGTTCTTCAACTGATCCTTAGCTTCTCCTCAGAATTTCTCCCTTTCATAAAAGACTTACTTACACAGTATTTTTGTTTTTTTTTAAACAAAGAAGTAACTTTCAATTAATTCGACCATTTTATTATTAACATATGATCATTTAATTAATTCGATTATAACAATTGTAACTCTTTTTAATATTGTCCGCTAGAGATATTACCCTAAGCTCTTGGTATTGGTAGGCCTGATAGGTGGCATATTAAAATTTTTAATGGTGTTAGGCTCATTTGTGACTAAACCTTTTTCAAAGTTATCTATGCGAACTGAGCTTGTAAATTAGCTGTTTACCTTTGAAATCAAAAGTGATCACAAACACAACAAAGCAAATCCCGTGCTTACAATCAAGTAACAAAATAATAATAATTTTACTTCAAATTATTACCATAACAATATTTGAATTCCAGTCACTAGTCGTTGGGGTGTTCTTTGATATTTTCCTTTCGATTATTTTATTAGAGAGCCATAGGATCTACTCGGGGATAAAGATTATTCAATTCATAAATAATCCTATGATTCGACTCTCAAGCATCTTCCAAAATTGGATAAAGAAGAAATTGACTCTATTCAAGAATTAGAGGAAAATGTTTAGTATTTTAACACTTTTAATCATTAATAACCTACAAACTTAATCAATTCAACTGCATACACAAATGGATCTGACCTGAAACCAATTACTAATGCTCCAATTCCCTCTGAGATTTCTTTATAAAGACCATTTATAAAAACACTTCACAATAGAGAATTGGATTCCGTCACCGAACTAGAAGAAATTGGAGCTTCTGATATGTATATTCCTTCTCCTATGACAATACCTGCGTCATGTTCTTCCTTATGTGGACTTACTCCTGCGAGTAGGAAAAGCTCATCTGTTCCGCTAGAGTTTTATAGACTCTCCAAAATTGACCAGGGAACAAAAACATCCCCGCAGAAATAACTTTCCACGAATTACCTGTTGAATTTGTCAGAAACTTCAAAGTAATTAAAGAGTAAGTATGATTGTTTTCAATCGGAAGGGGTTTTATTTTCAGGACAGATCAATACACACACTGGAGATACAGGAAATTTTGATCAATCTGAAAGTGAAGATCCAAATAAACCAAGCGAGTCAGAGTATTTCAATCATAACGAAAGTAGCAACAATACGAATAATGCAAGAGATTATCAACAAAAAGAGAAAGCAAAACAGCAGTCCAACACAAATATTCTTTGTACACAGATTAACAATTAAATAAATGAAAAGGATATTTTCCCTTCCTTTAACAAACTGTAATTAATGCCTGTAGATTTTTCCACGACCCTGTAATCAAATCCAAACCTTCCCTTCCGATTCAGAATTCCTTCATAAATTTAACCTGGAACACTAGCTCCTTTAGTGAAATATCCTTTTCAATCAGATAAGTAGCCTCATAAGAAAACTACTTTAACGAATGAAAAAGATAAAGACGATTCAAAAATAAAGCAAAATGATTCTGATATCGAAAACAAACAAAATCAAAAAGGGGAGCTTCTTAAATTGGATCAATAAAAGACTTTATTAAGCGACAAAAACATGAAATTATCTTAAAAAATAAAAACATTTTTCTCACAAAAATCCATTGACATAGCAGAGCTTATGCGATTGAATATCCTTTCTAAAAACCCTTTATAGCGTCCTTCAGGTAAAGAACTCGAAGCTCCTCAATCAACCGCTGCTGAATTAGACGCCAAAAAAATAATTCTCAATTGGCAACTTAGTTTTCGGAAAAAAAGCACTCATGACCAATTTGAAGGCATCATATCTGGTAAAGAAAAGAAGTCTATCATTCTGAAATTTAAAGATTACCTTAACTATTTCCTGGTTTGCCTCAAGAGAACACCCAAAGTGAAACAAATGAAAATCACAAATCGAAAAGTAAAAAAAAGACTAGATTTAATTTATATCCTCTAAAAACTCACCGAAATCGAAAAGCTTAAGGTACTTCTGCTGAGTCCAGATTAAATTAATCTCTTTGATTATATGCCAAGAGAGTTCGTGCAACGGAAAGATCCTATCTTTGAAAAAAGCAGCCTCTCTGATTTAAGTTCTCAGAAAAACAATAGATTCGCTACTTGGTCTCTTCTGTGCGCTGAAAAGACATCCTTGGACATGTATTCGAACGCATGCATTGCTTTTCATTATATTAAATAAAAAAAAGACAAAACTAAACTTGATTCGAAGCTCATCGGGATGCTTGATCCGTAAATTAAGAGTTATTTTATGGAAACTCAAATATAACCAGAATAACTTTAGAATTATGCGTACATGCTTGCATCTCAATCCAAATAAAGAGACGAAACAACTATTCAATAACAAAATAATGCAAAAGGATTTTCAGATTAAGTTTAAGGTATTTCAAATAACTTTTCACAAAATCCACTGGAAAAAGATGCAGGATAGATGATCTAAGCGAGGTATTAATAAAGTTAATAGGACTAATAATAACAAATAACATCTTAAACCAGAAAAAAAAGTTATTTTGGTCGTCAAAGCAGCTTCCATCCTGCTGATTACAATAATTCTCTTCCAGAACGGAAAATATTCTTTTCTAATAAGCCTTAGTAGCAGCTTGGATAGATGGTAGAGTCACAAGACGGAAACTCAGAAGGTTCTCTTTTGTAGTCAAATCAATCTCATATTTCATAAATTACAAGTTTTCATTAAATAAATGATATTCCAGATGTTAATAGATCAGAAATATCCTTTTCTGCTATTCCCCATGCAGATGAAGAGAAGAAGGAAATTTTTAAATAAACTAATCTCCCACCTAGTGCCATCAATAAAAACAGTAATAATCTTGGGAGTTAAAAAAATCTTAGAGAGCCATTAAATCAGTTACCATTATTAGTAAATTCCAGAAGTAAATCTAGAGAAATAAAAGAAAAGAAGAAGAATTTCTTTACCTTTGAGCTGAATCATGTTTCTGTTTCTTAAAATAAGATTGAAACCCCAATTATTTTAATAAATAATATGATACAACTACCATCGTAGGTACAAAATGCCTAGAATCAAGAAATCATTCCTTCAATTCCAATAAATGTTTAGGAACCTTTTTCTAATTCTTAGTAGGATCACCAACTGAAAAACAATAAAGATTGATAGAGAGAGAGACAGAGCACTTCTTTTTTTCTAATTTGTACCGTTTTATGTGATTAGCATATTTAGTTTTAAAAAGCTCTGCAACAATAATACTTTTACAACATATGAGTAGCTGTCTTTCTCTTTTTAAGTTTACCTCCTTACGAAATAATAAGCAATCAGATTGGCATTAGAAGATTAAATCTTAAATTGAATTAAAATGCATACCAAATAATTTATTTATCTACTTACAAAATAAAATCAAATAAATTTCGCCAAGTTTGATTAATACTTGTATTCAATAGAAACCATCTCTGTTCATTCTATCCTTGTTTCTCCTCTCAACATCTTCATCTCTCAAGAAACCGATGCAACAGCCTCCTTCTTCAATTTCTCAAATCGTGTTCGCTATCACGAATACTCTAAATTTTTTCATTTTCAGCTGTATTTTTCTTGGCAGTTTCAAGCACGCGACCTTTGTGGATATGTTTATTCAGCAGTATCCCTGTCGATGATAATGAATTCTCTAGCTGGAGTTGTTCTAATCTACTACAAGAATTTAGCACTGTTTAAGATCTAGAAAGTTGCTTCTCGTATTATGAGCATTCTCTACGTTGTATTAATGATTCTCGCAGTATTTGGTGTCTTTGGAATAAGTGTTAGCTACTAAAATGGCGAAAATTGATAATATGCAAATCTAAGTGCTACTCTCATAGCACTGTGTCTTGTATTTTTTTCATTTAGTACATGATATCCATCTACTAGTTGAAGTATATTAATGCTTAAGTAATTAACTAAGAAGTTGCATCTCAGGAATTATCCTAATCAAATCGCTTGTATCATTCTCCTGATTACATTTAAAAATATTTATTTCTCAAAAAGATAGTAAAACATAAAATATAATAACAATATTGATTACTCGATGAAAGATACAAGATAAACAATCAAATCTCTCAGTTTGGATACTGAGTTTACCCTATCCCATGATTCATGAGAATTAAAAGCTTAGACAAAAATACTAAAATATATTCTACTTTTATTTCTGGATGATCTTAAAAGAACTAATTTTCTGCAATGTTTTAAGTAATTAAAACTTATTTTTATGTTGAGTTTTTTTACCAAACAAAATATTTGAGATTTCATTCAAAAATTAGTCAGTAAGTATCATTAAACTTTGTCCTTTCTTTAGTAAACTCTTAGAAAATAACTAAATGAGCTACATATCTCACAAAAAGATAAGCAACATAACAGGGAAGAAATCAATAAATAAAAATAAAAGAAAATGGTTCAATAGATAGTTGCAGATAGCGATATGATGCATTCTGGGAATGTTGAAGCAAAAAAAGGCAATCTTTTTCTTGGCTTTTGTAATTTAGTTAAGATTTATTTTTGGCCTTTGATAATAACTTAGATGTTTTAAGATTCTTATGACAAATGATCAGAATTATCGGTGACATCATTGTCTCCTTTGATATTAAGGCTGGTTAGATTATCTGATTATGATTGCAAAGAAAGTTCTGCTAACTACACTGAATCCTCATCTGCAATTGTAGATAAAAGAACAAGCCGTCTTTTGAAAAACGATCCTTATTTAAATAATTATTTTAAGGGGCGATTATTATGGTTGTATTTGCATCTTTATCCATAGGGACATGCAAGATGCTTGAAGAATTCTTTGCATGGTCTTGTCTTATAGAATTAGTTCTACTTGACTTCTGGTTTAAGGTTCAGTTCATCCCTCCCATGTGCAAACTAACATTTTCTGCCATAATTACAGATTCCAGTTACTTAATAGTTCCTGCAGAGTTCTGTTTTATATCTTTCCTTTGGTGGTAGAGAATCTGAAAGGGAGAGTTCTTCAATCTCTGTGTCATTAAGATGTTCGAAATTGAAAGTATGAAAATTATTATTTGAATCTTCTGTTTGAGTAGCGATAATTTGTGTTAAAAGCTCTTCAGTATTGCGAGAGTCTGTTGAAAATGAAGAAGAGGCAGTAGAACAAGATTCACGAGAACTCCTTGGAATTCGAACCTCGAGTTTGTTATGGAACACACAACCTTCTTCAGGGTAGAGCATAGGATAAGTATTTTGTTATTTAATAAACGCAGTAAAAGATTTATATTATCTGTTGATTTGTTTGTTTTTCCTAATTTATTCCACCAATTTATTTAAGGAGTGGGTATCAATAATGATTTTGATAATCAGTGCGCGAAGATTTTGACATGAATTTTTGTTCGGAAAGAGTTTACACTACTCTTTACGTTTGACGAATAGACTAGACAAGAGTAGTTATTCGAATTTAAGAAGATCTTTACAACTCTCGAATCAAAATTTTGTTTCTAGAAGAAAAGCATCAGACACAAATAAATTTGCTTTTAATTACATTGTTTTCATGTTTTCATTTTTTACTTCAACAATTTTTGTGACAAATTAATATTTATGTTTTTTCAAAATAAATGAAAAGAAGATTGTTATCATTTTTTATTGAATGATTATTCTTAAATAAATTCCAGAATTCTGCACTCTTTATTTAAATTAAAATTCACTAACATTTACCTTGCTGTTTTCAAAAAGAAACAGTATCTTTAGTACTTTTTTTAGGCTGAGAAAAATATTAAGATCAATAATCTTTCCTAAGAAAGCATTATATTTTTAACATTATTTTTACAATTCGTATGAATAAAATTATCTTGGAATATTTTGAAGAATGTATGCGCATCCATCATTTTCCTGTAAATATGAAATTCGGAACCCTTGAAAAAATAATTAAAAATAGCAAATAAATCAGTAGATTTCTTCTAAATCTCCACATTATGCTAATCGAAGAATCGCGGAACAATTATTTCTCAAAAAGTTACAGGATCGGTTGCAATCTACTTAATCAAAAAGAAAATCAGATAATCTAGAAGCTTAGACCTTACAAATTATGGTTAATCTTTCAGGCGAAATTAAATAATCTTTTTTTAATTAGTGGAAAAGTGTAGTTTTATCTAGTGTTCAATTCTGGCTAAAGCCTGGTGGTTTTAACCTTAAAATAATAAGAGAACTATCTCCCATTAACAATCCAAAATAAAAATGAGATTAAAGTTATTTTTTTCATTTTTGCCTTTCTTGAGTCAAAAATAAGGTGTATTTGATTATATGTTGTCTCTTTTAATTAATTTTTTGACAAAGAATGGATAAGATTGTTTTTCACATTTTTAACCCAAAAACAAAGCATTTCAAAGATTTTTTTTTCTCATTTAAAAAAATCATTATTTTTCAATTTTTTCAGTTTTTCTTTTGCGGAATAGATTTCCTCTTGGGATGTTTCTGCCTGATCTTTGAAGCATTTAGTTGTTTATTACACCCAGTTATCTTTATTCGGAATATTTGATGTACTTTTTCATGACATTCGAGATATTCTATTTCGGATAATATTTGGTGAAATTTGCAGCTGTCTCGAATGAAAAGATAAAGTTAAGCATTTCATTAATGATATCTTCAGGGAACTTATCAGAATCGTTGAAAATAATGCTAAAAGGGACTTAGTTATCAATATTTGACATAGGTTTGATGTTGATTTGGGTTGTAGGAGGAACAGCTGGCCGATGATCTAAGGTTTCTTAATCAGATAAAGCTAATTAAGAATGGTGCTACTTTATGCTCGTCATCGACTTTGGAGTTGTAGAACTAAAATTATTCTGATTAGAATTGCTCTTTTTTACTGTAGCAAACGATTTTCTTCCTTGAAAAAATCTCTATTACTATTAGCTTTAATTTGCCGGCTGGTGATTTGTCAAAGATGAAGATTATGAAATCTCAGCAGCATTCCCTGGAGAATCTATTGTTTAGAGAGCGATATTATGATTGAAAACATTTTAATCAGCTTAACTCGGGCTAGATATTCGCGTGATTGAGCCACTTCTCTCGATTTGTACAGGATTATTTGTATTCTTAAAATTATTGTGGCTGCTCATGAAATTAGGAATGCTTGGGTAATTACAATTATTGTTAGAAGAAGTGTTACCAACAGCAAAAAGATTGCTGCCTAAGAAATTAGGAACTGTTGCAGAAGAAGGAGGAGGTATATTACATGATAATTACTGGATGGTCTACTAGTGAATGTATTTTTAGTTAGGAGGAGGAAGAGGACAATCAACTTATGCAATTGAATTCGAAGGTAATTTATTCAAGCTTATTATGGCATTATTGACTGGATTTGAGCTGTTGTGATTGTTATTGTGATTGTGGTGATGCTTCTAATGGAGTTGATGGCTGACGGCTTCATTGTTCTGAGCAAGATTGAGATTTAAATAAGAAGGATGCTAGATTTAATGTAAAGGTAGCATGTTTGATGGTGTTGAGTATCTGTGGCCAAAGTTAAGATGCTTATTGGGAGACTGTGGAGATGACTATTATTGCTAGCCATGAGTAAAACCTCTTTAAAGATTCTGATAATTTAATAATTACTGCTAAATATGCTACTATTAGTGTAATTATTAGATTATCTGCTGCTACTGTTGCTGCAATTTGGAGGACTGTTCTTTGGTTTACTACTACTACTGCTACTGCTTAAACAGTTGATGATTGGAAATAATGTGCGAGGTGAACTCTGAACTAATCGACAGAAGTGTTTGCAATTTCCCAAGTTTACTCATTGTTTTTGAACCTTACGAGGAAGAAGTTTATTTTTTTTGTAAACTTGGACTTTTCGGTGTATTTTCTTCTTGTTTGATTAATGTAAATTTCATATTTTTACCACTATTCCTAGACTCTTTTTTGCTGGGTGTATTTGGCAAATTCTAAATAGCTAAATCATTCAAATTATTGTATTGATTTAAGAGTTCTTATTCCGGGAGATTTAAAGGAAATTCGGTTTATATTGTGGATGGACGACTTTTTTTTCGAAATCTGGGAGTATCACTTGATGGATCAGTGCTTAATAAATTATTTTGGTCCAGCTTAAGATGCTGTTTGGCTGCAGATGGCCGGAATATATCATCTAATTTAATGGGCGTCTTCTTTTAACTTGCAAGTGTTGCGTTTGCAGTTTATATTTATTTCTTAGTTTCTTTATCGGAGAGGACATTTACCGGTGGAAGGGTTTTTAATTTACTAAAATCTAAGTTAAATTCGTACTTCCTCTTATCGTTTGGAGTTGTGGGTGGTTGCTTTTTTAACTTGTTCTGTTCAGGGGAAGAATCGTAGGGCTCATTGTTTGTATTGTACTCTTCAGAGATAACTTCAGATTCAAGGCCTTCACTACTGAACTTTCTTAGAAGATTTGGATTGTTTTTTTACAGAGGAACTGCTAATTCTAGATCAGTTATTTATTGAGTAAGAATAACTTTATTCTTCATATTGTTGGCATCATTTGGTGATTGAATGTGATTGTTGTTGTTGAGGTGATTAAAGATAGTTTAGGCATTTAGGATTTCTTATCCATCTGCACCGTTTTTATCAGTGAAAATGATATTTTCACTATCATTGTTCTCAGAAGCTTTTCTATTCTGTTCGTCTACAAAACTTAAGGAATTAGCTGATATTTTAACAAAATCTTCTTCAAAAACGGCTTCCTAAACTGAAGGCATAACGTCTCTTCTGGTTACAAAATTTTAAGCTACCGAACGTGGTCTCATTTAGAATATTTAAGATAGTTAAGATGAAGAATTAGCACTTTAGCCAGGTTATTCTTGAATCCCTTAAGTTGAATTTTCAAGAATGTTATCTTCGGTACAGTCTTCCAATGGCAATGCTAATTCGCCATCCGAATCCAAGCACATTTCAAAATTAGTTTCTAGATACTGCTGAATCGCTTGATTGCCCTCTAAATCGTCTTCTTAAGAGCTTAAAACATAAGCTTATTTCGATACATTCCAAAACAATATTGGGCACTTGAAAAAGAACATCTCATCCTGCTCTTCATTCACAGTATCCATTAACTCCTGAGCATCTTAGCTAGCAATCCTTAATTGTTCATCAGATTTATCAGATAAATCCATATTTTAGGAATCATTTTCATCACCTGAAGAACTCTCATTTGAGGAAATGTTATTATTATTTCCTTGATTTTCTTCTCCTTCTTCGATTTCGATTTCAATCTCAGATTTGTTGCCTAACTTTCCTATTTGATTCCCACCGTTTTTTATTTAAATAGATTCATTTAACTGCTTCTTAGAAACAACTTTACTGTTTCCCTTTTACTTAATGTTAGACTTCATCTTCTCGTTTCCTTTTTTTACTTAAAAATTATTCTCAAAATCGAATAATTCATTGATGGATGGCTAATTCTTCTTATTGTTTTAGGGAAGACAAAATGAAGCTTTCTTCTTCTTCGTAGGGATATTCTTAGGAGTGCAAGGCTTATTACTCTTATGATAATGGATCGAAGTTGTGCTCCCTCCAAGTTTACCCAATTTATTTTTAATCGGAATTGAGCTTGATCCACTCAATTTTATTTTATCAATGTTCGATAATCGTTATGAATCTTCTCTATCAACGCCTTTCGATTTACTTAAATTCAAGAAATCAATCTTTCCCTTGCTACCTGAAGATACTAAACTCGTGTTGAAAGCATTCATTTGAAGATTGATTTATTGTTATTCTTCTTGTTTGAGTTTGCGAATCAGATTCACTCGAAACAGTTTGAGCTGCTTCCTAATGTGCTTGTGTTCTTCGCCAATGGCGTGAAGCTTATCGTCCCTGTGTCTGGAATATTTACTTCGCGTCTAAGGCTCAGAATATAGGAATCGATAAATTGTTGTGAGTTTTCTCTTCAAGAAATGCATTCTTGGACATTTATACAAAGAATGGTCGTAGCGATTACAAGGCTAGCATTTAGTATACTTATCAGGCTTACTGAAAAAGAGCTCATCTCTCATGAAAGCAAATGATTCCTTAAATTATAAATAAGAATAAATAAATAAATCTTCAGTTTTCCTTAATTTAAGTGAAAATGAGAGTGCGAAAAGATGCAATGTCTTTAGGCATTTCAAAAAATAACTGACAATTACATAATCTTTAGGAAAGTCTTTGATGACATCGAGGAAGGATTCTCTTTGAATTTTCATAACTGTAGTTAATCCTTTGCTTTAAGCAGTGAACTCATAGGGTAGCCCACAAAGGAACTCCTTGACTCCAAAGCATTCTCCTGCCTGGAAAAAAAATATTAACAATAAAAAAATGTTTTGAAGTATTAAGGGGATAGCAATGCTTGAAAGTGCTATTTTTCTTACTGAATAGACTGTTTTGTAGTTGGAGACATTGATATTTTGTGTTTTTTGATGATTCAGGCTCTCTTGATACACTTAAACCTCCCCTTTGATGATCAAATATATTGATTAGCTTTGTGGAAGGAATTTAGCAATGCCCTATTCAGAGAAATCTTAATCACTTTCTTGCTGATAGAACACGATCTCGCCTGGTCCATAGACTTGCTCTTTGCAAGACACACTCAGCATTTCGAGAAAGTTTTACGAGAAGTTATTTGCAAACAGTTTCCATTGTAGCAGATGACCACCGTAATAGCTTTAGTAGATGCTCTAACGCAATTTCGGATTCATTATGTCAAGAATTCCTTGCCCACTTTCAGGTTCTTGTTTTTTCTTAGTCCGGAGCATCTCCAAAAATTAGAATACCTTTGTCTAAAGCTCTGAATTTATGTTTCTCGTCTCCATATAATTTGAAATTTCATACTTCTGTTATCTTAACAAAGAAAAATAATAAAAAAGAGATTGTGATTTTTCACTCTAAAAAAGGAATTTTATTTACTTGTAAACTGATTCCTGTTGGAAGGCGATTTCAAAGAGCTCACTGATTGATGAGACAACATAAGCGAAGACACCACAGCTGAAAATAGTCATAATAATCACAAAAATTCTCTCTAAGTTTGATATTGGAACAATATCTCCATATCCAACACTGATCATTGTAATAAACGCGAAATACAGCGATGCTATGTATCGATCTGAAATTGATGAATGTTCGAGGTGATTTGCTTAGAGCCAAGTCTAAACTCCATCTCTACTTAATTCCACTGCGATCCATTAGAAAATGCATCCGCAAATATGAGCTACTAATGTCATAGAGAGGAACAAATTCACTAGCGTATTTGGAACGGAGAACCGCAGAGACAGCTGAAATTTCTCTTCAATTGTATCATACATGCGCTTACATTTCACGAAACGAAGTACGAAAATTCCAAAGATGAACACGAAATTCGCATCTTGGAAAATAAACCCAGATCCAAATACGCCTGCCAAATCCCAAAGAAAATCTTTCTGCAGATAATTCGAGACAATCCTAAATTTAGAGGTGATTCTCTCGCCATGCTCATAATAGGATAAATTGAAGTTTAAGATGATTTCAAGAATAAATGGGAGAACAAACCAAATACGCAGAAGCGGATGGTTGGATTTAAAAATATTTATTGTGTTATCTGGAAAGCTCAGCATCAAAGGGAGTTAAAAGATCTAGTACAAGAGCTACAAAGATAGCATAATCTTGAAGATAGCCACAATTAGGAGATTATTGGAGATAGTTGGAAATAGTTTGAAGAATCGTAGAAAGAAAAAGGATATTTTTGTTAAAATCGAATCTTAATTGACGAGTTCTTCTTGTTTATTCTTTGAATTCCTGCTGTCTTGCCTGTAGTCAGAGCCAGCATCCTCAAGGATATTCATATGGGAGTCTTTCAGCTTGGATACAATTTGTATCATACCAGACATTTCGATGTTTCTCATTAAATACTTAAGTGCATCGATTCTTTTTTTGAGATTAATCCACCCCCAAATTGCGTTTGCGCTTTCCTTTTGCTGCTGTAATTACTACTATTCTTTCTAGAATTGTTACTGCTGCTATTATTCAGTGATTTTTTTATTTAGAAGCCGAGAACTTTTGATGTTTATGATTTAAGTTGCGCTTTTAAAAGCAGAACGATTGGCTAAGATTTTCTTCTGAGATGAATTGTTGTCGAGATTACCTTCTGTTTGAATATTCCTATTGGAATTCTGCGGTTTATAATCGAATTGAACATGCCGTTCAGAATCACGAACAGAAAACAGCTTTCGATTCGCTGGAGATGCTTATGAATTAACCTAGTTTTCCAAAGAACTCTATGCGTTATCCATGAATTTAGCTGTAGTGATTGGAATATTGCATTCAATCGCTTAAATTGAATTAGGCTATTATTGCTGTTAGTAATTAGCTTCGTCTTCATCTTCATCTTCTTGTTCATTTAGTTATAAGTTTTTTCTCCATCCTTCTAGATTTTTAGTTTTTGGGCTGCTATTATTGCGGCTAGTAGGTTTATCAGTGGAATATTAGGTGTTATCAGTGTTGATTACATGCCTATTAGCATTGCTTGTATTACTGTCCTCCCTGTTTTTTATTGGAAACAATTCATTTGCATCGTCTTCTCCACCACGATTACTGCTAAGAATATCATTTGCTGGAGGACTGCGGCTAGAATATTGCTAGCTTTCTTTATGTAGATGGAATGGTAGGGGTAACTTTTTCAGAAGATCCTCTCCCTTAACACAAGACAATTTAATGTTAATATTTAGGATATTATTAAGAAAATGAGCAAGTATTTGAGCAAAAGTAATATGTTATGTATTGTATTGATCTGAAGGTAAATCTCTCTTGGTTAATTTTTCTTATCAATTGTTGGGTTACCTACTGAAACATGAGCTTCTTAGCTGCGTAAGTGTCAAGAAGGGTTTTCTCATCCAGATGATCTGTTTCAGTTGGGAGTTCTTATGGCGATGTGAAGAGTGTTTCGGTGGGAAGTGAATGATTCATCTCTCACTTTGTTCTTTCTGAAAACAAAATCTCTTCTCTATCTTTTTGTTTGTTTTTTCTCCCCTCGATTCATTCCAACTGTAATATGAATTTTTGGAAAATATAAACAAAAATATAAAGCCTTAATAAAGAAACCTCTTATTTTTCTTCATTGATAAAGCATTTCTTTTTTTGAATTCCTTACACTAAGACAACATATATAAAACAAAATAGACAAGAAGAAGATTAATTGTCTTGTAGAAAAAAGATAAAAACGAAATAATACTTCCTCATAGTTTGCTTCAAAATTCTTGATTCCCTACCTTGCGATTAATTTGAACTTCTATTAAACCCTTGATAAAATAACGATTAATTCTCTTTATTTGAAGACTCATTCAGTAAAACTGGTGAATAGTCAAAATAAAATAAATTTCTTATTTTCAAGACATATTTTAGATATTTTCCTTTATTTTCCCTAAACTAACCTAAACTAACGGAGAAAAGAAGATTAAAAAATCGCAATTATTTCACAGAAAGTATCCAAGGAAAATATTTCAAAAAACAGGATTATTTTAAGAGAGAAAACACAAAAGATTTTGCTTATCGGACAAAAAAATTGTTGATGATAAGTGGATAGAAAACTCTATCTCTCTTGAAAGATTTATCTTATTGTCTTCATAGATGTTACTTGTACGTTGAAACATATGTTCCTTTGAGATCCCAGTAATCTTGTGGTTTTCTGGAATTAAAGAAGAAGCAGAATCTGCTTTGGAGTGAGGAGTAGGCTGAGGCTGTGCATGAGTTTTTGATAGGAATCTTGATAACGAAATTGTAGTTCTACTAATTGTGAAGATCTGAGAAATTCAGTTACTTCACTGTCAAATGGCTTAACATTTTCTACTCTTCTTCATGTTTGTTGATTTTCGGTGAATCCTTTTAAATATCCTCTTGTTAAGCTGGCTTAGCACCTTTCAGGTTCAGTGCTTTCTTCGCAGCTGGACTAGGACGCATGCTTGGTTTTTGCAGCGATGCAGCTGTAGTAATTGGTTTTTTTATTCCAGCAACCAAATTATTGTTCTGTGAAGAAATTACACTCATTCGTTCTGATTCCTGATTCTTTTTAATTTCTGCATTGTTGGCGTCGTAGTTGTATAATTTTATTGGGTGGAGTCTTTAGAAGGCATATTCGTTTTCCATGTCGTATCTTTGGGATAAAAAGTGGACAAAATAATATGAAATATTAGTTATTTTTGAATAATTGAAATAATATTTCTTACCTTGAAACAATGTAATCGGAGTCGTTTAATTCGATTGCAATGATTGGCTCATATGCCTGATTGTTAAAAGAAAATGAGTGCCATTTTTAAAAAAAATTCATAAAAAATTTAATGATTTGCATGTTGTTTTTTTTTACCTTATGATAAACTTCTGGTCGAAGTCTTGATTTTTTTCTAGCTTGGATTTAATAAACAGGATATTCAAATTAGAACTATCTTGTTTCTTCATCTGCTAAGAACTGATTTTCCTTGTTTATCGCACCGTTGTTCAAGAACAGTCCCTTGATGTAGAATCCACCGTCTGCAGGTTTTTCAGCTTGGAGATCTGAGTAATTCACTTTATCTAAGAAGAGTTTTAAATCTATGATGTCGATCTATATCAAATATCACAAAAGGAACAAAGGTATTAGTTCAAAAGTTTTTAAATAAGTTTGTTTATGCAGGTTATTATTACATTTCTTGCTTGTGAGAAATTATAAAGATACGATCCAAGGAATGAGAATGGATCGACTAGTCTATCAATGTGGATGACATTTGGCATCTTGATGATGATTCCTCTTGAAACTATGCTCTAGGTGTAGTTTATTTTCATAAAGAGAATCTGCAAGAATTGAGATAGATTTCGTTAAGAGACTTTGAATGATAATTTTCTCCATGACTCAGGAAGCAAATTACTCTGAATATCCTATAAAATCTAGCTGATTTGACTTTTGTGATGAGTCTATTACGTATCAAATTAATTTGTGATATGGTCAACGACAGCTTTGAGGTCACCTTTTATTTATAAAATGACTCTGAAGAGCAGAACAACTTCATTGAGCATTGCTGATTTAAATGAATTCTACTCTATGTTCTGCACTTGATCTTCTTCATTTCCAGATTCACTCTCTTCACTGCTAGTTTTACTTTCACTACTCTCACTGATGTCATCCTCATCAAGCTATTATTCTTATTCGATTTATTGCTATGGTTGTTACTATTCTTCACTTTGATTTTTTTCTTCTATTTCTTTTTTACTATTTTTGTTGAGACCATTTACTTCTTGATCAGCTGGTAAAATACGAGAAAGAGTATCAAATCGTAGGATACTCTCTCTTCTACTGACTTTCTCCCCAATAGTTTTCTTATCAATATCTTATTAGCCAGTACCAATTTATTCAAGCCTGGATATTTTCATTTTATCAGCAAACGATGCTTTTCTCATGAACGGAAGGATCTTGGAATTTGGTGAAGCAGTGACAGTTGAAGCATTTGTTGATCCAGGAGGTTTTGATAGTTATATTGTATTGCTTCGAAGGATCTATGGGGCTGATCTTCTCGATAAAGAATTAAGCCCACTATTCTGAGAATTCACATTTACAGATTTTCTTGCAAAAGATCGGATGGATTTTTTACTTTATTTTAGTGCTATGAGATCATTTTTTTCTTCAATATGATCTAACAGCACCCACGCACTGAGAAACGCTGGAATTTCTGAGAATTACCTTGTTGATTTCTTGACATTTTCCTTGTATCTTATGAAAGGAATTTCTTTGAGTCGGAATTCATAGTCGAAAGCTTGAATTAGACTCTCCAAAAGTTCTTTTAAATCCCTATTGTCATGGTGACTGCGAAGTAAATTTCGATAATAAATTTTAAAGAAACTCCTTGCTTAATGGCCGATTTCATCAATCAGCTGAGTCTCTTCTCGTTGTTCACCTTATGACATATATTAAGACAGGTGATTATCATGTCCCTTGCTGTTTTTAGTCTCATTTATTTCTTCAAGTTCAGTAAGTTCATTTTTAGGTTTGTTTTGGCCTTTCTCCAAAATCATGTCCAACGACTCAAGCTGATTGCTTGTGTTACTTGTTGCTCTTGAGATTATCTTCTTAGACGTACCTTACTTCATCATCTAAGATCTTAATTAGGATAGCTCCATATCTATTTTCATTAATAATCAACAAAAAGTTATTTCATGTTTTACTATAAATCACAAATTAACTTCGTTTACCTCTGTGGATATCATCAATGGCCTTTTGCTATTACTATGTCAAAGTAAATGGATTATCTGGATCTTCTTCTAGCTTAGTTTGAGTATCCAAAGATATTTTTTTAGACAATTTATTGTCAGATTTACTCACTTTGATGTCTTCTTCATCGGTCATGTACCCCACTAATTTCAGTGACTTCCCATCTTAACTCTCTTAATTCTCTTTGGAAAACTTAAGATCAATGTAATTATCTAATTAACTGGTCATTTTAGGATTCTACAAACTCTTTTGATTCCTCTAACTTTTTGAAGGTTTTTATTTTAACACATTAATCTCTTAAATATCATCAATCCTGGCTGATTATTTTATTATCTCTTCTTTGTTCAGTTTATCTAAATATCTAAGACTCTTCGCAAGTGTGCTGTCTTTCCATTCTTTTTCAATGAGATTGATTTTATGGATAAATTTCTTTGATTTCGCATAGTCATGCATGACTTGATTATTAAACCCAGCGAAAAACAAATCCAGTGGGTCGGTGCATGATGGGAATTGTGTTTAGATGATTTTCTTCACTCCCTCTTCGAAATATTCAAACACTCCACTGTTGAAATCATACAAGAGATAGCTGTAGTTCCTCACAACAAGTTTCAAGTTGGATTCACTTGAGAACACGAAATGCAAGAGCATATTCGTGTAGTAAGGATTCGATAGCTTGTATGTGTTCTTAATGTATTTTTCGATAAACTAGCGAGCTTAGATATTCGGGAAGTATTATAACATCGTGAAGAGTCCTCGGATACCTTGCTAGAAATCAAGATCACTATCTCTTTGTTCATTTGGCTGCTGGCCGAGCTATGAATCATAACTTTTTTATATTACATTTGTTCTGTCTCTTTTGATGCCCATACAAGCGTGAAGGAACGATAAGCTAAAGATCAATTTGTGGTAGAATTTCGTGTAATTGTTTCGAAAATCTTCGGAAGGCTATTGCGTTGCTAGTCGGGGTGAGGATAGTTAAACAGATGAGCTCACAAGAAGAGCTGGTGCAGCAGCCGGAACTGATTTAGATGTATCTCCTTTCTCAGCAAAACTGAAAATATTCAAATGTTTCGTTGTTTAAAGTGATCCGAACGTAGCAATAAATTCATTGGATTAGTTGGAGTAATATTTCTCCATGACTGTTGGATTTAAAGGGAAGGGAGTAAGCCCCTGCAATGTTTGATGGCGGCGCATCAGCTAGACAACATTTCCAACAATCAGATTCTTCTTTAAAATCAGTTCTTTCTCCTATTTCGGTTAAATCAAATAATTACATAAAAATAAATACCAAATCTAAAAAATCTTTAAAAAAATAAAATAAAAAACTTATTAAAAATTCTTACAACTTTTTGTTCATCATCTTCTTCCTCTGCAGGCTTGTTTACTGCAGTTTTAGTCGCTGAGGTAGCATTAGCAGGATTCAAGTTCCCAGCATTGTTATTTTTATCACTCTAAGATGAAGCATTAGGATAACTTGCAGCAGGCGTTTTCGCTTGCAATTCAATGTTATGCTCGTAATCATGTATCTCCCTGTAGAAATATCTCTCCATGGATTATTGAATGTTTTTGGGATGAGAATAATAGATTTTCCAGCAAGTCTGGTAATAACTCGAGAGAATAGAATGGTTCTTGGAAAATGAAAATGGCTTAAAAGAAGGCATTTGACTGTCTCTTCCGCCGTTGACATTATGAGTTAGCCAGACTCTAAAGGATTTAGTTGTAGTAGTCGCTTCAAGTTCCTAATCCAAAGCTCGCAGTAACTCCTTTAATTACTTTCCCTCCATCTGCTCGATTTCTTCTAAGAGTATCCAGCGACCTGCACCTGCTGCTTGATCTGTTAAAATATCAACAATCGTCTCATTATCTCAGTTAAAATTGCCATTTTTAGAACGCACTGTTCTATAACAAAGTTTTTGTATTTTTGTTACTTATTTGATCAATTATGAAATGCATGTTTGTGCATCCAACAGAGATTCTCAGCATGGAGCTATCAGGATTCACTAGAGACTGAAGCAATTCAAGATTCTAGAAGACTCTATTGTACACCTCATTATGCAAGATAATCGTTGGGCGTTTCTACCAATCGAGCTAGCAATGATCCTCTAGAGTCATTGGGGATTTTTCGTTGTTGATGTATCCTTTGAGAATTCTTTAGCTTGAGTACTCAGCAATTTAAGGTAAAAAATCAGGCCTAAGAGAAACACAAGCAACTTGATTTTTAAAGTTTCAAGAAAAAGAAAAAATCAAAATGTCCTGAAAGCCTGTTTTTACCTGAAGTGCTTGAAGATGAAGAGAAGCTGCAAGAACGAGCAATTCTAGACAATCTCTTTAGGTAAGAATGGCACCATCTTGATAGTATCTATTTTAGATTCATATTCTTATGTCTTGCGCTTGGAATCTTTCTGAAGTGATTGAGGAATCTTAATGGATTTAGAAGAATTCAATTAAACATGTGGCTGTGAAGTTTAATTAGATTAGGGCTGTTAATCGTTAGACTATTAGTTTCTATCCTATGATTGATTTTAGCCTTGATTATCTTCTTCTTCATCTGTAGACATGGAGGCATATTTCTCTCGTTCATTTTCGACTTCTCGTTTTTCTTCTTCCGTCATCACAAAATCAGTTAAACTGTTTTGAACGAATGATAGCCTAATTTACAATCAAAAAGGAGAAATCAACCAGGAAACAAGATATTCTATTCCAGATAAGTAAATTCTGATTTGCTGGAATTGTGTTATTACCATTTATCTTATTGATCCACTAAGCTGGAAATTGCTATTTTGAGATTCCCTTTGGATTAGAAATGAGAAAACGAATTCAAGAATCGTTCCAAGAGATCTTTTCCAAGAGTGCTAATGAATTTCTTAGAGAGCTACGCTATGACAAGATGTGGCTTAAAATTATTGAAGTTGACTTCAAAAGCGTTCTTTTTTGCTTCGAGTTAAAATTAACTAACAGATTTAGCACCCTAACCTAACATTCTACTTTGCGCCAAGAAAGAAGATGAAGGATTACCTAACAGATTCAGAGGTTCTTTTTTCTTTTATGGAGTATTATCAACGACTTAGTCACCTTCCCTGAAAGAACAAGCAAAAAAAGATTAGTTCAATTCTATTATTATTGTCATTTTGAGCAACTTTTCAGAAAAGTTAATATTTAATACTGGTAAATCGCAGGCAAATCCTGATGTCTCTCATGGAATTTCGCGAGTAAAGGATTGAAATAGTGTACAGGAGAATCTGGATCAGTTATAACAGTATCAATGATGTTATCAAAGTTGATTTCGTTTGCATTATGATGTTTAGGTGTCAATAGCAGCATGCTTGAAGATCTTGATCTTGCATTGAATTATGATTTAAGTGATTCTCTAGCTGAAGAAGCATCAGCTTCACTTTTATCATCAAATTTATTAGTCCTCGGTGAATTCCCATTCGATGTCATGACTTCACTTTCAGCTCTTTCAAACTAAGATTTTTTCTAGAATATTGAGGACATTAGCGAAGGCTTCGTTTACATAGTCTGCATTTTATTAGAAGATTCTCTTTAAGAGGCAATCCCAGCCATAGCTGCAGCAGCTGCTTTCCCAGTTGGAGTACCTGGTACAGTCATATTTTCAGGTGGCTTAATCATGTCTTTTCTTTCTTGGTATTTTTCTAATAAAGTTAGTTTTTCAGGCATGTAAGGAATCAGTGGAGCTATGATATCGTTTGGCAGTCTAAAGAAGCGAATGAGTTTTGAGTTGATTGCACTCCATTTTTCATTTTAGAGTTTAATCATCTCTGCTGGGGTGAGCTGTTGGATATTGGAAGCTTTCTTTGATTTTGATTTTGAAACATCTTCTTATCCATTTTCAACACTTTCATAAGTGAACAGTTGTTGATCGACAGTTTCATAGTATTCAGGTGATGGAATGGTCCAATTTAAGAAGATTTTCCATTCTGATTCGGAGAACTAATTCGTGCCACGCGCGTACATCATACTCAAGTAGAAACTGAATAGTACACGATGATCTTCAGCCATACTTGAGTAGAGTAAATGATAGACAATCTCACAGAATCGTTTCACAAACTTGTTTTTCTTGAACAAAAAATCAAAAACCAACAATAAAATAAAAATATCTTTCAAAATAAACCCAAAATATATCTAAAATCTCTTACAGATAGCTTGAAATTATTGGCTGCTGTTGGGATCAGATTGAGAGCTACACATTTCGCGCAGGCTTGCGAGATCACCATGAAGAAGAATGTGTCCGAAAACGAATATACGTTTCCAAGTGCTTTTTCAAGATTATTGTAGTTGAGTTTGATCGCATAGAGGTAATCCAGCACTAGCTGCAGATAACTGTGTTCATTCACGATTTCATCAAGCTCATGGTAATTCGTTGTGATTGATTTAATAGTCTTCTACTTTTGTCTTTCTTTGGCATTTTTGATTTCTAGTACACCTCTTTTTTTGTTAATATTACTCCTAGTGCTCGCCATCTGGGAAGCTGTCTCAGAATTTGCAATTCCTTTATTCAGCTAAGGTATGGTTAATGGATTAAGAGTAATGTTTCTGTTGATATTATTATTTTTCCCTGGGTTGGTGTTTTAAGCGCTACTAGTATTTTAACTTTCTAAGGGTATGATCGAAGATGTCATACTTTTGTTAATAAGTTCTTATGAGGTTGTTTCAATATGATTACCTGAAGTAGCTTTTGGTTAGTTTAGATTTTCTGAGTTCTATTCCATTGAAGTGCGCTTATGCAGCATAATGATTTTTTGAGACATCGGTATGTATTCCTTTAACTTTTCTCTTTTGATTTGCATGCTTTGTACTCGCTGTCTGGGTGAAGGTGAAGCTTTCTCAGTGATTTGATCTTGGAATTAATTAAGTTTGCCTTCAATTTTATCTAGTGATCGTTGCATGATGTCTTCGATTCGTTTGTCTTGATCGGGTAGAGAAGATTTCTTAGTATGATGGTAATGGCTGATTTCAGATTCACTTTCAGGTAAATCCTTGTCATCTTCTCCGAATTATATCCTCTGTAGTTTCTTAGCTGAAGAGCTATTCTATCCTACTTGGACTATTTCTCGAATCACACGCTTTTTACCGGATTGTTTAACTTCTTCATCACTCAAAGCTGCAAATTATCAAGAAATTAGAAATAAGAAAAGAAAAATGAAAGTGAATGCTATCATTTGATATGAATTACTTTAATTCAGAGCATTTATCTTTATTGCTTGTGCATCCTTCATTCCAATATGGAGTTTGACTTATTCAGCTGTCTCATTGAGTTACCTCAAGAAATCTAAGTCTTCGCATGTGTTACAATTTTACACCTAAATCTATAATGCATTGAATAATTTAGAGAGCGCTTCTCGTCGTGTAGTATGGTACAATCTCTTCTATTCGACGAGTTCTTTCTTCCTGTCAAAGTGCATTTAATTTATCATATGATCGAATATCGTTTGTTTCCAGAATGTCTCATCTTCAATATCGATTTGCATGAAGATTAGCTTATTAAACAAGGAATGTGAGAATGTGACATCATTCTGTTCAGATAAGCAGAATAATCTGAAATTCTTGTGCACAACGATATTCTTGCCATTTAAATTCAAAGTAACTTCTTTTCTCGTTTTTTCATTAAAATTCACAACAGCATCGTCGTTCCAGATGAATTCGTGCTTTAGGATATTAGCTGCACTATCTTTGTTGGATCTTGTAAATTTAGTTTCTTCTTTAGAGCGGCTGATGAAGAATCTTAGTAATTTCATCATTCGCTTGTATTTCCATTCGATTATGGGCATGACTTGCTCCAATGCATGGATATCGTAATTTCGAAGGACTAAGATATTTCCCTCTTGGAGAGCTCTTTCAATATTCAAACTGGACTCCTATCCTGTGAGTGTGCAATTCTCGATGACTAATGTTTTACCATATTTTTTCTTTAAATATTAGAGATAAACGCATGTCTTATCTAAGATAAATACGTAGTAGTACATGTCCGATTAGCTATGTCGTCAAAAAACAGAAGTAAGAATCATCAATTAATTAACCAAATATTGGAAGAGTGGAGAGTAAAAGCATTTTTAAAAGTAAATGAAGGGAGAATTTAAGAAAAAAAAGTTACTAAAGGAAATCGAGGAGAATGATCTTATCGATGAGATCTTGATTGTATGGGATCGGATATTTCATGAGATCAAGATACGCTGAAGTGTTGAAGAGAGCGTTAAATAATTTGACTGACTTCAAATGGTTAGATTTGCTCAGTTTATCGTGGATCAATTCAGAATATTTATTCCTGACGTAGAATGGATATTTAACTAAAAACGTTGCCTGCAACGCAATATGCGTAGATAGCTCATTCAAATACCCATTATTTGTGAGCTCACATGTTTCATCAAGGACAATATACTTAAACTGCGATTTGAATCTGTCAAGTTGATCTTAAAATTGCTGGCATCCATTCTTTTTATCTACAATATGTCCCATAATAACTCTTTGTTCTTTTTTGAGTCTTTCAATGAGAATCGGGGTTTCTCTCATGATCTGCAGAGGGCCACTCATCGTTTTTTCGATCATATGGCGCTCTTTTTCTTCTTTATAGACTCTTAGTAAGTCTTTCTGCTCAGCTGATGAAGTACCTAGATTTCGAACTTCCAAGGCTAACCGATATGTTTCTATTATGAAATCAATATATTTCACAATTTCCCTTTGGTGAATATTCATATTCCCTGTTAGCGATACCATATAAGCATGGTCAGCTGATCCACCTTCACGATTGAGACATTTGAATAAATCATAAAGGTTTTTCTTGACGTGTTCTTCTTTGAAGGATGTGATAACATTCTTGAATTCGTCACTGTCAGTTAGGAGATTTAAGAATTTTTCTCGATATGATTCGATATTATTGATATTCATTGAGTTCTTGTTAATCTCAGAAATTCCATCTACAACATCGTCAGCGAGTTATTGCATATTGACATTGTATTTGTCAGGAATCAGACGATTTAATCCGATGAAGAAAATCAGAATATAAACTGTCATTTGCTTGATCCCAACAAGCTGCTGAGGGCGTATCTCATCGTTCCAAGAGTTTTTAGCAAGTTTACATATTTTATTAGCAGTGTCATTCATTACCTGCTGGATGCTTCTGAATTAACCTTCGAGATTCTAGCATTTTAAGATCATCTCCTACACTTACTTTTCTCTTTCGGCAAAGGCTTTTTTTTCAAAAAAAATAAATATATTTCTCAGGCAAATAATCATCCAAACAATCATTTTTAATGAGCTTATTTAAATAAAATTAAAATCTTACAATCCTGCATTCTTTTGAGTTCATTGTATGCTTGCTGAGCGTCCGTTAAAGATTTAATCAGCACTTTCTTCGATTCCTTTGCTTTGGAGAATTCGGATTCTGTTTGATCAATTTCTTCCTGGAAGCTTGAAAGTTTCTTTTCCATTTCTTGAATCGTTTTCAGGAACCCGCCTCTGCGTCTAACTTTTTCAATTTTAGCCCTGAGAGAGTGTCTTACGATATTACGAGTCAAGTAGAATATGCTGAATGTCTCCTCGTATGTACGCTAGACATTATTTTTCCAAGAATCTTCGTAAACCTTGCTCACCTCCTAAACAAAAAATATTTAAAAAAAATAAGCAATAAATTCATGGTTTTCAACTCAAACAGCCTTTTAAAGAGTATTGATTGTTAGCGAAGAAACTGTATTTACCTGTTCTTTAGAGTATGCCTACATGACGAGGACTCTGTGCTTAGAGTTAAGATATCTTGGTATTTACTAGAAGATATTTCTGTACAGCTATGTTTGTATCTACCTGTTTTGATCGTGCTTCAAGGGAATATAGAAAACGCTGTATTTATTGAACAGCTAGAACATATGTGAAAAGGCTGTGTGCAGTTATTCCAAAGTTGAATCTTCCTGGGAAGTTAAACTTTCATGCAATACAAACCGCAGGAATTTCTTTAATCGCATCGAAAAAATGTAATTCAAAATATAATTATTGAACCCCGGGTACTTCATCTTCATCTTCCATCGGAGCATCAATTCATCGATTTAGCTTTGCGAAAACATAGATGCTATCTCCCCACCTTCAAGGAGATGATGGATGATATCATAAAGCGCTTGAATCGAATTATATCTCAAGATTTCGGAATAATCACCTTGGTTAGATGAGTCTCTTTGTTCATCAGTGGTGATGCAATAATTGGAGAGTTTCACATAAATCATGATCGTCTTCTCCTCTAAGAACAGATTCTAAATTGCAATGTACAGTGCATTACTGAATCTTCGTTAGGTTTATTTGGGGAGTTCGTTGGAAATTATTTCAAAATCAAACACCCTCATTTCACATAGTTCACAGCTGAATTCGATTATGTGCTCGGTGACTCGCTGGGACAGCGTCGATTCGATATAAACATTTTAGCCGCTAGTTTGAAGTAAATGAATCAGTTTGATAACATGAGTCAATAAACATTTGATATTCACTTCTTGAATCAGCATGGTATCTAGTAAATCCATTCTGGGTAAGTTTTGATTGCTAATATTTTCTAAATTCCATGAAGGAGTCTTTATGTGATTGGAGGACATAACATTCACCATACTCGCCTAGAAGCTTAGCTTTGTTGTGCTCTCTGAGTAAAAAAGTTTGGATTTAGAATTATTATTAACACCAAAAATAATAATTGCACAATTGGCATGAATAATTTTGAAATCCAATAAAATCTTATGGCACTCTAACTTAAAAAAGGTAAAAGTTCTTTTGTTGCATACCTTGATTATTGCTTTAAAGCTGTAGTGGATTGGGAATAGCATTTGTTGACCCAGGTATGTTCTGATTGTAAATCATTGATTTCGATTGTATCATTGATGGTGTGTTTTTCCGATCTAAGAACTGATGTGATCCAAACTAGATGCTCGTCATTTTAGACAGAGCAGTCAATCTCTATTGTTTGTTGTTCCCTGTTTAATCTGAATCATCGCTATTCTGTCTACGGAGTTTTTTCATGGATCTGTTTTGATTCTATGTTTGAAAATCAGCAAAGAATTTATCTGTATCTCCTCCAATCAGTGGATTCAAAACACAATATTCGCCGCTTTTTCTAGAATTAAAGCAGTATTAGACTAATTTGCCCATCAAGAACTTGAGAATCTTCTTGGATTTCTCTCTGTCGAGATACACAAATTCCTTATCGTCTAAGATATCAAGAATGAGTTGAATTTTATCATTTGCTGCAGAATGAAAAACATCCTTCGAAGACACAGGCAAGTGATCAGCTTTTTGCAGCATCTTGTCCTTGCTCATGATCTTTATGTTGAAGAACTCCAACTCTTCGCGATCATGCAGGATACTCTCCCAGAGTTATTAATTCCAAGTGGATTTACTTGCTGGGAACTCAGAATGCTTTGACTTTTCCTTTTAGGGATTATTTTCCTGGGGAAAAAAACCATAAAAAATTAATTTCTACTACAAAAAATAGAGAGAAAGAGAGAGAGCTCAAATGAAGCTAAATAGCAGGGTCTATTAGATAAATAGCATGACAATTTTTAACTATTTTTACTTTTGGCGACATGCTTTCTTGAGGAGGTGTGATTAAGCTAGCTCTCTACGGATTTCTTCCATGATTGTCTTGATCCAGCAAATTATGTTAAATATCATTGTGATGCTGAAGGAGCGAATCATTCTTATTGTTTTTATGCTTGCTATTGTCCCCAAAAGCGAGTAATTCCATAGCGATGTGCTTAGTTAGCTGTGAAGTGAATTAATCAGGTAGTGTAGAGAAAGAATTGAAGTTGAAATGCATCGCCTGGATGATACTCTCGACTTATTCTTTGTTTTGAATCTTCCTAGTTTCATCTTCTTGTGGACTTTTCTGCGCCAACACGAATTAGTATTTCTAAGCATTAGTGACATCTCGACTGATTTAGACATGAGAGTTATTAGTCCGTTTTTCTTGAATTTAATATCGACGATCTTCTATTTAGATTTCTCGCTCCGTTTCCATTTAAACTTGCTATCTGACGAGCTGTTGCATCCCTACTTCATCCATAGTTTCGGGTACTGGGAGCAAAGCGTTGGAAATCCCTCCTATGTATGCATATTATCCCTCGAAGTTCGCTAGTTAGCCAATAGTTGCTGCTTATTGTGGAGGAGGAGGAATTAAAAAGTTTGAGCCAGCAAATTCACTTTCAGATTACTCTTCAACTTTTTCTGAACCGAAGCTAGATTCCTTGTCTTCTTCAAGGATATTTTCTCCTTTCTGCCTTGGAGAAACGCTGTTAAATGTCTAGAACTCAGCTTTAAACAAGGAATTTTGTTTTGGCTGGAGTTATTGCAATTTAGATGGAGATAGTAGTTATAAAGAAGGAATGTTCTGTGATTAAGTTATTGCTTGTGGTTACTGAGCTTGATTGCTGTTTTGTTAGCTTCCTGCTATAGGTTCTTCAATGGGTGGTAATTATATCAACCCCAATGACTGCAGAACCTTTGAATCGTTGGACAGTTAATTCTCTCGAAGTGTTTACACAAATTAAAGATTAACAATTGAAAACTTCTTTCTGTGAACATGTTTTTTTTTCTTTTCTGCTTTCTAGGCAAGCTTAGCGAGTTTAGCTGATTTCTTCTCTTCATCAATGTCATACGATTCAGTTGACGACAAAGATTCGGAGGATCGCTCATCATCATCAATCGAAGGAGTTCTCTCAATTTCTTGAGAATTATCAGATTGATTTGAAGAAAGTGATGAAGACGAAGAAGAAATGATAGAGGAATTAAAATTGCTTGAGAGATTATTGTCCTTTGGATACAGATCGGTAGTGCTATTGATTGTTCCTTAGATTAGATTTTCAGTGTTGCTGTTTAGATTATATGGCATGGAGATCATTCTCTGCAATTTCGCTCTCACTTCTATGAAAGAATGCAATTAGAAAATGAAAAAACCAGCAAAATGATCGTTCGGATATTCCAAAAAATAACGAAAAGGAAAGGAAGAAATGTTGGAAGAAAAAGATTGTTATTTTTACCTCTTGCAGCGTTTTGGTAATTTTCACATGGATGATGGATGAATTCAGTAGAGAACAGCTGATTGATAATGAAAACGAGTGCCCTGAGCAGAGCCAACGGGTCAAGTTATCTGGTTTGTTTGTCGATATATTTGAATATTCTCAGACTTTTAACTATTTCTAGCCCTTTTGTGAGAGAGAAATTTGCATTAAATTAGCAGCTAATTTCTTTGAATTCCGTTTTGAATCTTATGTTCATCAAAGCAAGCAGGGACGAGAAGTCATTCAAGATATCGAAAGAAACAGATTTAGCACTGTACATGCTTTAATTCGCTTGCTGATAGATACTCACTAAATCAGCTTCTTCCATTTCTGGCATCTTCAAATAAGGCAACTTCTCGAAAAGTACATTGTGACTTTTCCTTGCCATTTTGCTTTGATCGAAGTATGAAAACACACCGAGAAATGACACCTGGCTGAAGGATATGTATTTGTTTTTACTATTGCTGTACCAACCGTTATGCTAAACCAAAGAGCGCACTGCACCGATTGGAGATATTCCACTAGACAAAAAGCAATTGAAAAGTTGAAATTTTTTAAAAACTGAGTAATTTTGTTACTCTTTGGAGAGATTGAGATCATCCACAATGACTAAGCAAGTTGTCTGATGGATGGATGTGAGGTGATTGGAATTCTTCCACACAAGATTCTTTTCAATTCTTCTCTAAAAATCTGATATTGACGTCCCTGGGGAAACAGAAAGCAGAACGCATGAAAACTAATGATATTCTTGCAGAGTCTTGAGTTTGTTTCGAACAATCGTAGTCGCTCCATTTTGGCTTTGAGCCAAAAGAATGAATGGCTTCTCATACGAAGCAAAGTGCTAAATGAAATATTTCGCGACTTTTGAAGCGCGTGTCTCAATGAACAGAATATTCTCAGGGATGTACATTTCTTTTTTTTCTTGTGTAAATTTAGTGTTGACTACGGAAATAGCCAGCGGATTTAGGCGAACTATTTCTCTGTTGGAGATATTATTCAGTTCGAATGACCCAGACATTTCACTGCACTCTTCAAAGGAGAAGTTTCGCCACTTGATCCATTTTAGTTTGTGAATATCGTAGACATAGTCGAAAATATTGATATCTTTTTCTTTCAGGAGTTGTCTTAAATCTACTGCAAAAGGATAGGATTCAACACTGAAGCGGAGTCGTGTGTGCTATGATCGGAATCTGAGGACAACAAAAATTATTTGGAATAAAAGTGAAAATAGGTGAAATGTTTACTTGCAATATTTCTCAATAGCACTGTTCAGGAAATCGATGTAGAAATGTAAAGCTTCTTGTTTAAACTGATTTGCTAAAGCCCACGTTAAAGAAAAAGTAAATGCTGCTTCGAAGGACGCAATCAGTCTCAATTCTGTGTCTAAATAAATTGAATTGTAGCCAGTTTCTTGATTTGTAGAGTCAAACACAACAGGCTATTATTCTTCCTCTACTTCATGATGAAGTTCTTCATTTTCGTCCTCTTCGTTGGCTTCTTCTTTTATTGGAAATTCTGATGCCCTGCGAGTTCCCACATCGGGGGAGAACACACAGAATGGGCTTGCCATTGGTGAATTCGGATTATTATTATTATTTGAGGTGAGGAAGTGTCTCCTTTCTCGCCTAAGATTATTCGATGGGATATTTGCCATTCCTTCAACTTCATATTCACCACACGCTATTTCAAACTTTCGTATTTCGTTAATGAAGATCTCAAGATAATCTAGGAATGCTTTGAGTTCTCCTTTTTCACTTCGAGCGAAGATCAAATGATGTGAAGGCAGCTCATCGAGCAGCTTAAAGTACGGTTCAAGTAAAAATGCATACAAGGACTTAGCAAGCGTATGGAACCTACTAAAGAATGCGTTTTTTTAGATTTTATCTCTAAACCACGCCATGAACTCGTCTTGCAAGGAAATTACTTAGTTCGAGAAAAAACACAACATGTACTTGTTGAATGAAGCTGGGGAGATATTCTGCAGCTTCTCGAGGGAGAAAATTGTCGTGGAGCTGTTCGGCACACTAAGAATATCTCCTTCTTCGAATGTAAAGGATCTCGATTCAAATCCGTCAAGTAACATTTCTACAGTGCGTGTTTAAGGCAGTTCGTTCATGCATTCAGCACAGCCATCGATAATGATCCAGTCATTCATCGAACGGTTAGCTAAATCGTGAGATACTCTGTGTTAAAAAAGTATCAAACAAGTAAGCATATCAATAACAATTGGCTTAATTTGATATTCCTTTCACGTTTTCTAAAAGATTCTTAAGAATATAATTCATTTATTGTTGTTACTTGAGTTTTTCAGTGATAGAATTAGCAACATAGCTACAGAATGTGGTCTGGACTCCAAGCATTTGATTGATTGTCTCTCTGCTTTCACTCGTTTCGTAGCGCATAGTGTCGATCAGCATATTCAGAATTCCTTTCCTTGTTCCTGTAAAAAAATACCATGAAATTAATAATTAAACGGATTCTTAGGATTCTTGTTTTTGTGTTACTTAGATATTCTGGAATATCATTCAGAGCTTAAGCATTATTTGCATTATTTGCAGCATTTGAATTGTTATTGTGGCTAGGAGTATTATTATTATTATTCGCAGCTGTAGTATTTGTAGCAGCGTTAGTGTTGTTATTTTTGTTATTACTCTCATTCATGTTAGGATCTTTAGTGTCACTTTTCTTAGTGTTAAACAGAGTTGATGGGAGCACACTGTCAACGTTAATAAAGTTGACATTGAAATTGATGTCTTTGATCAGCGATGTTAAGTACGACAGCAAGTCAATGAACATGTTCTTCTTTGACGAGTGCTGTCCATAGACGATCAACGGGAAGTTCTTCAGAACCAATGGTAATAATCGCAGAGATTACTCGGAGAACTACACTTAAAATGAATATTAGTGATGCTCGAAAAATGCTGGAAGAGCTTCCTTATGGATTCTCACTAAGTCAGATTGGTCTCTCTAGGATAGAGCTTCTGAAGCCCAAGGGAAGAGTCGAGAAAACAGTCCTTTCATGTATTTAAAAGCTGCAGGTGGAAGGATACCTTTGAAGTAATTGTCAATAGAGACTCTCAACGCGATTCTGAAGCCATTCACTGCAAGGAAAGCTCGCTTGTTGTCTTGCTAGTAAAGTAATGAGTTTCTCAGGATGACCATGATAGATTTTAATGACAGTAAGCGTTGTTGTTTGTCACTCCGCTGGTTGATGATTTGCTGGAAATCGCTGTAGGATAGTTTCTTCTAAAATGTGTATTGCTGGTTATTGGACACTGTACTGAGATATTCCATGAAGTAAATCAATCGCTTAGCACATGTTATCGATTCTTCTTTGCTGAAGCCTAAGATCTCTAAGTAACTCTGAGAAATAATGTCATAAAAACATAGTTTATTCAGTTGGTTTTTAATTAAAAAAATCTTATTTTTTGTTTACTTTGACGATTTCGATGAAGTCTGGCCTAAGGAAAGAGAGCACTCTGAATGATTCAGAGACACTTTTAGGGAGAGAAGCAAACGAATTATCAGCTGGATTAGGAAGCATATTCATAGTTGCAAAGACTCCGTGATATTACCCAACTTCTACATATCTGTCAGCAAAGGAAAATTACGTATTCCCCATAGCAACGGCTTTGCGGATGTGGAATAGAATATTAGATAGCAGTGACAGTGTGCTCACGGAATAGGTTTCGATGCAGTTTATGTTCAGCCAATAGTTAGTCGAAGCAGAGTTTAACAGAATCGATTCGACAAGATGAGGACTTAGTCTTGAAAAATTACATTCGAAAATAGCCCTTCCAAGAATTGTCGCTAAGGTTTTGATAATGGTTTTCTTCCCAGTTGAAGGACCTCCTCTGACTATGCACCCGAAGTTCCCTGAGATAGCTGTGACAGCTTGATGGATAACTCGCTAGACATTCTCTGTAAAAATGAAATTATTCATCATAGGAACGAGTTCAAAGCCATAGGAGACTTTGTGGAAGAAGCACATCAAATAAATGTCGATTTGATTTGGTTTTTTCTTCAATTGGCTTAAGTATTCCGATCTAAACGCAATAGCTGGCATTTTCCCTTGACTGTCAACTTCAGCGTCGAAAGAAGATGGAATGAGTGCGCCAGTTGTGAAGGATTCGCTGATACTCTTTTTCTCTTGCTTTCCTACTGCTGCCTGCTGCAATTTGCGATCTTCGTCTTCCTTGTATTTCTAATGAATTCATGATAGCCAATAAAAGAGATTATGAAGGAAAATCCATATTTTGGAGATAAATAATTCCATTCTGCTAATTATTTTTATCTTTATTTTAAAACAATTAGATTTTTTACCTATTCAAGCTATTCTTAAGTTTATTTCTTGGTGTTCCAGACAAGTTCTTAGATATCGATTCCAGGCTCATCAATGGATAATTGCAAAGTGAATTTCGGTAGGATTAGGTACTCAAACGAATTAATCGAGAAATTGTCTGTTTTCATGATCATTTCAACAATATCCATATGCTATTAAATCTAAATCAATGCTTGCGTGAACTATATTGTCTATGAATAAGTTGTCCCTGCAGCTTAAACTTGTTGATAATATGTCACAAATTCTTCGTAGTTCTCTTTAATGTGAGCGAAGAATCGTGGGAGATCCTGAAATTTCTTTTCCAACGAAAGAAGGAGAGTCAGATCGTGCATAAAGAGAATGTCATTGATCAAGAAATAAGTCTGAAATATCACGAACTTTTTGACTAAAAACATATTCCAAATCTTCCAATAGTTGAAGTTCTTCGCAGCGATCGGCTTGAGGTTGAATATTATTTGCTGCTTTATGTAATTCTTGATTTCACTTTCGATAGTATTAACTGTTCCCATATTCGGTGGGCGCTCCATGTATTTTAACACATAGGGGATCTAATAAAAGCAAATAACATGATTCAAGTATCTTGGGAGATATTAACATCAATAATACACAAATAATTTTAAGAAAAATTACTGGTATCGGCAATTCGATGGTTTCTTCATAGAAGTTGATGATTTGATTAATTTCCCAAAAATTATCATTACCACTCAGATCATTGCCTACCGAGAAGCACTTGAACTCCTTTACACCAGGGAAAATCAGCTGGATTCTTCCTAAGAATTCCTTGTTTGAAAAATAGCAAATTTTAGAAGGTAAACAAGGAAAAATAAACATAATATATCTAGCAATACTTATGGGAAGAAGACTTTTTGAGATATTTCCAGGATGAATTCATCAGAGACGAAGGCATATCTCGGGTGCGTCTATCTAACGACATTGATAATATGATATACCTATGATTCCATTTTCTCCGCTGTTTGGTTAATCTATGAGAATATCTCAAATATTTCAATTTAATTCTTTTAGTCGACTGCATCAAGGGAGAATAGATTCAAGAAATATATCATGCCTCTCTTAGTGATTTCCTCTGTGTGCTTTTTGAACTCTTAGACAACTTTTCTGAAGAGCAGCTCGATGCCTTTGTACTTCTATTCACTTTCCTTGAAGCGGAATATCGGTGCGAATTTTAAAATATTATCTTAGATTTTAGCGATGATCTTCAACACCTTCCTCGTATGTTTCACGAAATGCTCGATTCTACGTAATTTATCCAAGTATTCGTTCTTCTAAAACACTTTATTTCTGAGTAGCTCACCACTGGAAAATCGAAAATGAAAAAATCAAATTAATTAATTCAGATAATATTTTAAGTATTTCTTTATTACACTTTAAACTCTTCATGTCTCAGCCTATCGATGATAGTCCTGATATCGGTGATGAGGAAGATCGAGAAATAATTTAGCATTTGGAATCTCTAGTTAGAGAATTCCTGCTCGATGTAATTCACACTCTGCTGGCTTTTAAATTCGTCTTTTGCTTCCTAACAATTAGATATGAATAGTGATAATGTTAGCCATTGAAATTGAAAAGAAATATCGTCTTCTGGATGGAAAATCCACAACGAAATCCATTTCTTTTTAGCTGGAATAAATATATGAATTAAATGTAATTTTGCAAGATTTTTATTTACGACAGCGATGACTTTGATGCTTTGAATGAATTCAAGAATACCATCAACAATGAGAGTATTCAGAGTCAATTCTGTTGGATCATTCATCCTCTTCATTCTCTTACGCTTTTCTTCATTTTTGTCGTAGATAAAATCGAATATTTACTGATTTGGATAAACAAAAAAAATGAAAAAAAACATATCTACAGCAGTTTATTCAAGCATTTTTTTATTATTTTCTCTCTACTTACATGCCAGTGCTGCGTTTTGAAGGACTCGTCTTTAACTTAAACCAGCAATTCGTAAACTGATTAAAAACCGGATATTTCAATGTTTATGGCATCAATCAATGGTAGAATTCCTGGGTTCTCTATAGCAAAGAACGGCTCCACTTCTCTTAAAATTTTATTTCCTTTTTCTAGGGTGTAGGCAATGTCTCTTATATCAGAGATCTGCATGCTTTAACTGTTCTAACTTGTTGAAATCAATGGCTTGTATAACCAGATTTATTTCTTCGTCAGCCAATCATGTGAGAAATTCCATATTTTCTCATAGTTCTCAAAATCCTCTGTGAACTTTTCAATATCAATATCAGTATCGAAACTTTAGTCCAGATTCATTCCATCTTACTGCAGCTAACGGACTTAGTCTCTTTTTAAAGAAAGAGAAAATACAATTTAATACAATGATAAAAAACCAGAATTCTATTTTAAATCAACCTTAAGGAATAAAGCAAATTGATGACAGTTTCTGAGTCTCTTGATTGCTGTTCTACTTTATCAAACGTAGTGATAGCTTTGATTTACTCGACTTTCTTACGGATCTCATTAATGCTCACTTTGACTTTCTCTTTTTCTTCCAAGTGCATGCGAATGTACTTTGGTCTGTCATGCTCTTATTTAGCATCTTTTTTGTTCTTCAGCTCCTTGACTTCCCTATCGATCATCTATGCACCGATGATTTTCAGGATATCCTCAGAACTGATCTCGATTAACAACAGTTGCTGTTTATCGATGATATTCTACCCAATCGAAATGAGATTTAGGATTGAATCAAAATCAGCTTTGAGTTCATCGCCTTGCAGATACTAGTTAAGTTTAATGTAATCTCTAACAGTCTTTGGATCATCTGACATTTTCGCTAACATTTTCTCACCAAGTTGCATACAGTGATCGATGCTATTTTAGAATTTCTCCCTGAGAATTTTCTTCGCGAAGGAGATTTTACTGCGGATTTCACTCATCAAAACTTCTTTGTATTCCTTGGTATCAACTAAGAATAACCCAAGGTTCATCTCGTCGATCATGCGCACTTTCATGAACTCATAATCACTCTCCATTTTATCCACTTCATTGAATACGGCCTCTAATTGCTTCAAAAAAAAGATAAGAAATTTATGAAAAACTCTCAGTTTTAAGTGAGTCAACTCAATTTAAATCATTTTTACATCTGAATCCACTCTTTTTTGAAGGTATCGCTCGTATTTATGCGAGTAGAGCTAGTAGAACTCGAATCTTTGCAGGAGAATAAAAAAGCTGTAGAGCCCGTAGAAACCATAAGTCAAGAATTCTTCGGAATCTCTATTCAAGGCTTTTATTTGCTCAGTTATGTCTTCTACCTTTAATAAAGGATCCTCTGTTGTTTTTAGTATGTAAATATCATCAATTAAATCACACTTTAACAAGTAATTTTATGGTGATAATTACTTCTGTAATAAATCGAAACTTATGAAATGTTCTTGACGGCATCTTAGAAAAGTTATTTGAATGTCTATTCAAACTCAGTGATAGGTGGATCGTACACCACGGAGAAGCAATTCATATTGAACCAACCCATCTTTTTTACAGATATTGTCTTATCCTTTTTAAAAAGTAATTTTATCATTTTCAAGTAACGAATTAGTGCATAGAGTCTGAAACATTAGAAAATAAGAGGACTTCTCCCTCATTCTAAAACATTATGTTACTTTGGATTATTCGTTGAATGTGAGGGGATCGATTTCCTCAAAGTTTCTTTTGGCTATTTCCTAAAAAATTTCTTTCAGCCCAACGTTCATCTCAGCAAATCTCCAGAACTTTTCCCTGCCATTATCAATGACTTCTTCCATTTTCGTTAAGTCTTGCAGCCTCTTGAAGTTGATCCGCTTGCAAATACTATCTAATTGCTTTTTTCTAGCAGTTTCAAAGCAAATAAACAACAAATAGATTGATTGATCATCGAAAAAATAAATAAATTACTCTGCAGGTATTTTTTCGTTGAGAAATTTCGCTTTGATCCTGAACAATGGTTAGATAAGTTTGTTTTGCACTTGCTGATACTTCGAATGAGCCATTTAATCTGAAGATACAATTTAAAAATTGAGGGGTGGGTGAGTCACATTCTTGGAAATTATTTGTTACCTGTAAGTAAAAAATTGACTAACTGCTTGTAAAGGTGATAGATAATTTTGGCTTCATGGAAACACGGCCAAGTGTCCTCCATCATAGGATAAGCTGCATCTTCTCTGAAAATAGCTTATGATTGCTAAGAATAACCAACAAATTAATCAACTTTATTATTTCCAAAATAATTAGTTTCCATTTTTTTATTATTACGACTGGTACAGGCGCAGGAGCTGGTTATTGGTTTGATTTACCTTCACTTTTTCTTGGAACTGCTGTAATTTGAATTCCATTATCTTCATCATTGCCTTCCTGTTGATTGTCAATATCTTCTAAAGATCCTTTTCGTTCACCTTTCTTTTGGTTTTTTTATTTTTTTCATAATATTAGATAGAAATTCAAGATAGCAAACAGAAAATTCCTTTTTATTTATCTTAATATGCAAGAATTACCTCTCTTATGCGCTTGAACTTCACAACTCCTTTTGTAGATTGGTTTTAAAAGTGTTTCTTAGCCAATCTCTCCTCATATTCTAGATTTCTCATGAAATACTTGAGTTAAGTGTTAAGAAATTTATTGTAAATAGTCTCCAAGGCTGGATCGTTTTGCAGGAATTCGAAAGGCATCACTGCAAAGAATTTGTTTAGTTTCTCATTCAACGAAAGAAGCTGCTCACGTACCATTGAGATGAAATGGGACTGCACAACTTTTACGGCTCTGATAAAAGAGTAATTTCATTATAAAAATATTAATAAATAGAGTGAATTTTATGCTAAAGTTTAAAACCCTAGCAACACAACCATCTTGGTATCAACAAAAAGAGAAGGGGAAATAATAAAAAAGAATCTCAAAATTGAAGATTTATTCTTTACAATCCAATAAAATCCTTGTGAAATTGTTCAGTCCAGAGGGAGTATTTCTTCGGTTCTGCTTGGTGTTTCTTTTGATTGCTGGATTACATATCGAAAATCAAGATCTATTTTAAAAGAATTATCAGAAATATTATCTTCATTTTTTTTTTAATTTATGAAATTTAACGTATCTTGTTTGTAAAGTAGTTACTTCGACTTTCTCAACTTATCTGGTAATCTAAGCCACTTTCGCCTTACAAGAGTGGGAGATTTCTGCAAATCATAAAATTAAAAATAATTATTGTTTTAGCTCAATTGAATTGCTTTTTCCATTTGTACAATGCAATTGTTTTTTTTTCCGTAAAATAACTGAAATTCTTACAATTTAGTGACTCTATTCCATGAAGAGAAGAAGGAATCACTCCGCTAGAAGCCAATGATTCGATAAAATTGAAAATATGAATTTCCTTCATCTCAATCAAGATCTTAGCCAACTTCAAAAACAAATAAAATTTATTATTCCAAACCACTTCGAACTCTTGCCTCTCTAGCAAAACACCAATTAAAACAAATATTAGTACCCCTGGCACGATCTTATTGAACACGCAGTTCCGATAATCAGACGAGAAGTAAAAGCTTGGAGAGAGTTTCCTCAGCAAAAAATCCAAATAAGGCTAAGGAATCGCGTAATATTAAGTGTAAATCGTTGCTTGGATTTTCTCATAGCGGTCTCTCTCTCGCTGTAATCTAGCTGCTTTGGTTTCGCGAACAGGAGGAGGTGGCTCATTCCCTTGGACCTCCTTCAACCTCATAAACTCAAAAGGATATTTATCTTCCGTCATGAATTCATAATCATAAATCATGTCTTCGATTGGGTCTTCAAGTAACGATTCACCGGTGTGGGTTTAAGAGAATTTAGTTATCCTATTTAGCATCATTTATGAGCTCGTTTTGCTGAATTATTTCTTCGGGCTCTCATTGAGTTAATTAAAAGTTTTAATCTCTGATTGATCCTTCTCATCAGGTAGTGGAACTCCTCCAGCTCCTTCATCAGATACCATGATTGCGGAGTTTCTTTATTCCAAGGTATTTTTGGTACCGGTTCCACTTTTGAAGTATAATTTATGACTGCTGATGATATCTTGGTTGTTTTCTTGAGAATGGTGGCGCACAGGCGATCTCATTTACTTGTGTTTCAGATATTTTGTAGAATGGAGTTATTATTATTATGACTAGGTTTGCAAAAGGTAATGCTCTGCTGAGCTTGCTTCATTATCACTGGCGTGGCTCATATTAGCTAACAGATTACTCCCGTTGTGTCTCTCTTTGTAAAATGTATCCTATTGAGGACTCCTTTAATTTGGATAAAAACTTCCAAGTGATGGTCTCTAGCTCATCATTGTCTTGGACATTATTCTAGTTGAATGGGTATGGGGATAATGATTATCTCTGAGAATAGCTTAGATTTAAGGGACAGATGCTTTATGATGACGAAGATGACGATTGTGATGGTTCATAGAAAAACCATATGAATAGTGTTTCTAATGAGGTCTAAGATGATGAATTGGATTCCTCTCATTTTGTATGTCGTAGAGTTCTCTATGAGAAAATGGACTCATATCGTCAGATTCTTCTTCTTCTTCCTCTTCTTAATTCTCTGCGTCCATAATCTGCCTCCCACTTGTATTGATTGGTGGGCTATTACTGTGAAGATGCGAAGAATTTCTATGAAGATTTGAGGAATTTCTGTGAAGATTTGAGGAATTTCTGTGAAGATGAGAGGAATCTCTATGAAGTTGTGAGGAATCTCGATGAGGAAGTGAGGAATCTCTATGAATCTGCGAGGAATCTCTGTGAAGATGTGAAGAATCCCTGTGAAGATGCGAGGAATTTCTATGAAGGCTATGATCCCCGTGATAATGAGTGTGAAAATGAGAATGGTGAGGATTTTAAGGAGAAGAAGAATGCTCGTGATGATGAAGATGGTGCTAATGATCAGGATGACGATATTTTCTTCTGTGATTCTCTGAATGCAAGATTTTCTCTGGGTAGGTCTAAACATGCGCTAATGAGTTGAAATCTAGCACGAGTTTCTCTGCTGAAGATATCTTATCAGGGAAATAAGCCTCAAAGAATTTAATTAGCGAAGGAACCGTGTGAATCTCGCAAGCAAATTTAATAACTTCATATTTGAACATCTCTAACACTTCCTCTCTGACTTTTTTGGTGACAAGCTTCTTTTGATTTCGGAGGTTTTCAGAGTTGAACACTTTCTCAAGAATATTGTTGAGAAGTTTCTTGGAGAATAAAATAGATTTATCCGTTTGTCCTTCATCGCTGATAAAGATCTTCATGCCCATGTAGTACAACAATTATTCTCGCTTCCTTAACGCTTCTTTATTTCTTGAATTCATCTCTTCTTCGTTCTCCCATTCGTACATGAGATTCAATCTGGAGACTTCTTTAGTTTTTCCGTTCGACAACCACTTAATGAAAAACCGTTTAGTTTCTTTGTTGTATTTCAGGATCTCACAGTCTCTCCATACCATATTCCCATCTGCTTATGTCCATCTCGAGAATGCTCGAATGGATCCTTCTTTGAGAAGATCCTGTGGGTCAGGATCATTGTTTAGATAGGTATCGAAGAGTTCAAGGGGTTAAACCTTATAGTTCATCAGATTAGGTATTTTTATCAGCAGCAATTCCTCACCTTGGTCATCAAATGTAACGGTCAAATCTTCTTCATGCAAAAAGGGATTGTTATTCGCTAGAATATTTGTGCTCGAATTATTATTGTTATTATTATTCCCTTGCTATTTAGACTATTCTTCAACTGTACCATCTCCTCCAACAAATGAAGTTGGTAATCTATCTAGGATAGATGAGTCTGCAGCTGGATTCTCCGATGTTTTTTTGTAAAAAAGGAGACTCTCGTCAGTATTGCAATCGCTTTGGGTGACAATATGCATGGCACTCTGTGAGTTATTAAAGCCAGCATATTCTGTTTTTTTAAGATCCTTTTGATTTACAACACAAGGATTTCCTTCATTGCTTGCTTTGCGAGATTGCTTGAACCTTTGAAGAAGAAAAAATTTCAAAAATATTTCCTTAATAAGCTCTCTCTACGTTGCTTTTCTTGAAAACTTACCATTTTGTGCTGGAAGGTCCTTTTGTTTTTCTAATGATTTCTGAGAGAAGTTTACTGTCAGCTTCTTCATAATATTGTCCACTTGGATCTATCGAAGTAATGCTGGCGTTGCTCATTTTATAATCTCCTAGCTGCTTATTGTTTTCTTCTACGGTATTGATAAGCTGTGCGATTTTGTACTTCGATTAGATCGTGGGAGGCAAGAAACTGTAGTAATCTGATAGTGGCTGCAATTAATGTCCAGCATGCAATTTTGTTCCACTCGAGATCATAGTCTGATTCATGCTCTGTGTTCGAAACACGAAACAAGCAAAAATAAAGCTAATATTTCAACAAAATAATACCCAAATAAATCAATACTAATAGTTCTTTTCTGGGCAATGACGAAGCTGATTTGCTAGAGTCTTCACCTGATTGCAGTATCTTTCCTGCGGATAAAAATTATTTGCTTTTGCTTATAGAAAGCACTTCAGTTTTAAGTCTCTTTTCCGAAGACCGTATGATCGTGTGTCGATCTTGAGCTTGAGTAATCGTTGGCTGCTGCTAAGTTACCATCGAAGATTGGGAATTCTACAGCGTTGATAAAAGTTATTTGTTGTTGATAATACTGTTGTTAGATTTATGGGAAGTATTCGCCTCGATGATTTTATCGACATGAAGACGATAGACAGGTTCACTGAGGCTGTTAATCGTTTAGTTAATAGCTCTTTGAAATCCTATTTTCGTCTTACTGGTGAAAAATTATTAAGATCCTCCATCTTTTGTTGAGCGGAATCCTCCGAATTTAGTCTTGCTAACTTCTTCTGGCGTCATATAATAGTCATCAGAGTCGATAAACATAGCTGATGGAACTTTAAATGTCGATTATGTTCTTCTGAACCCACCAAGAGCTGCTCCAACATCCTGACTCTAAGGCAAGCAAAGAATTATGAACATCTTAAAAATATACGAAAAATATTTAATAGGGGGATAATATGAAAGAAAAATGCCATTCTTTCATTCAAATTCTTGCTAAAAACTGTAATGTTAGTTAATAAAATTCAACTCAAGGATATATTTATTCAAAGATGGGCTTCACTCAAATGATTCTCACACAGTACAACTGGCTTAATTAAAAAAACCATTGGATTAGTTTATCCTAAACAGCAGCAATCTCATTGTATCGTAGTATTATTTTGTATGTGCCCCACCCATTTGGGTTTCTATTTTTAACTTATTATACCCTTCATTGGGCACCCATTTTATTAGTTTCTAGTCCTAAAGAATAAACGTGCATGCTATTATTTTCGTTTTGAATGCCTAACTTTTTGAACTCCAAACAATCTATGCTTTATCAGCTGTTCAATGATTGAACATTTTTAAATCTTTCTACACTTTTCTTTATTCTATTCTCTAAGTTTCATTTTTCATTTAATAGCTAGATTCCTTCAAATCACTTTATTAAGATAAACAAATGTCTTTGTGCATATTGCATATTCTTTTCTCCTTCAATGCAGAGGGATATTTAAATATAATATTTGAGAAACAGAGAAGAAAAGAAACCTAAAATTAGAAAAAACCCTATCTACCTTTGAAGGATTAGATGGTTGCTGTGGTTTTTCTCTGAGGGCAATATTCTATTGTAAAGCACGAGAAGTGCGGAAGGGAAAATCTGCAGAAACAAACTCTTTTAAGGCTTCTTGATTCTTCTCCATAGATGATTTAGTGCTCTTTCTCTTAATTACCTTCTTAATTCACTTTTTAGAATCAAAGTCGATGGGAACTTATGATAATTAAAAAAGTGTGTTTTCGTTTAAGATTATTAGTTTATTCAGCTAAATTAAATAGCGTATCGCTCATACAATACAAAAATAGGTGAAACGTTCTTTAGATAGATTTCTAGTTTCTTTAATTCTCATTTTCATTAGAAATTTCAGCCATATTGGGGCTACCAAAGGATTTATTTCGTGTTTTTAATTTTTTGTTTGAGGCTCATTTCCATCTCCATTTTTTATGTAAAATTTGGCTGTTTTTGTTTAAATAATTTAAATCCTATTTTATCTATTTTTCTAGTATCTTTCATGGTAAAAAATGATGAAACTTTTTGAATCAAGATTATTTTTAGTTTCGATAATAACGGGCAGTTGCAACTTGCAGCTGAAAATCTTTTTAAACCTCACAATATTTTGCAAGAGAAATTCCAAAAAAAAAGAAGTACAAAAAACCACAAAGACAACATTACTTAAGAATTTATGAAGAAATAGCTATTTCAATGATATTTAGTTTAAATAAAGACTAAATTTATTTTTTATTTTCAGATCAGTTTGCTAAAAATGATACAGTTAGGAACTTTCTTTTTAATAAAAGTCCTTGCATCCTTTCTTATTTTTCTTCTATGGATTTTATAGACATAACTTAAGCTTAAACTAACGATTTAACTAAATTGCTTGAATAAACATATTAAGTATATTTTTACATTCATATTTAAGTTTATTGATAAGGAGCTAGGCCAAACAACACAACTCTTAATATTTAAAACTACTTTTCAATGATAATTCCAATTAAATTCTTTTATTAATTTTTCTTGCTAGACTATTAACAATCTAAAAAAATAACAAAAAATGACAATTTCACAATAAATCTATATTTGCCTCAAAATAATATCTTACCTACTCAAATTCACTTTAAAAATATGAAATACTTCAAGTAAATTGCAGTTGCTGTTAAATAATATACCCGAAATTAGACATCGTTAAAACTAAAAGAAATCTTTACAATCAAGTCAATTAAGTGCGATCATTTTCTAAAAATTCGAATCAAATCACGAATCTAGTGATGCAATATTTAAATTGATTGAACAGAGTTATTACTTTATACTTGATCTTACACGCTGTTTCTGAATTAGATTTCCCTTCACAGGTATTACTCAATGCAAAAAACTAAAGTGAACGTGGGATTTCAGAAATTAATATCCAGAGGATAACACAAAGGGAATGAATATTTTGCATCTTTTATTTTTACAATTTTTTCCTTATAAAGATTCATTTCATTCATCAAGCAGAAATTTATCAGTAGCCTTTGAAGGATTCCCCCTCAACTCTTTCCCAATCCTTTTTATAATTAGGCTAGAATAAAATTGAAAAACAAGAGGAGAACAAATAAGAATGTACTATTTTAAGAGGTTTGTAACAGCATAGTAATACATGTTTAATCTGAAAATGTGTCTGATTAGGGTCCGAAAATTCAGGGCAGGAAGTTAGGAAGAAATAAAAATTAAAAATATTATTGTTTTTTTTTAATAATATCATAAGAAAAAGTGAGTCCTTTCAAAGGCTCAAAAGAAAGAGGACTATTAAGTGAAATCCTGCTTCAAAAAGCAGATGATAAGAAAATGAATCTAACAAAAAGGAATCCTTTTCTTGCTTTTCTTTATTTTATTATCCAAAATGGATCGGCATTTCAGATTCAAGAACTTACATATGCTTGGATTGAAACCAAATTATGTTTGAAACTTAAAAAACAAGGAAAATACTGTATTTTAGGCCTCACTTTGTTTTTGGTAATTTTATTGTCAAAAAAATACCAAATTGATTGATTTCATCCACTAATGTACTAAAACCATTATTCATGGAAGGTAAAAAACATCTAAAGTCAAAGAGGATTTATTAAATTAAGGGCAGGTGAATTGAAATCTGGGATGAGAATGTGGCAGAGTTAGTCGAGTAAGAGCGGCAATGCAAAACGAGGACTCAAGATTAAGGTTGGATGGGGAGAAGAAAAAGAGACAGAGAAAAGCAAATAATTGTAAGGGAAAAACAGCAAATCGAATATCAGACGTGCTGAGATTTTTACGTTACTCGATTTTCACCAAAATGGAAGGAAATGTGAAAAGATTACAGAATAGAAAAATACTCTTATTTTGCAAGGTCATTTTTAAATTTAAGATCAGATTCTTTCAGTAATCAAGACAGAAAGACAGAGAAATGCTTTTTAAAGAAAAATACTTGTTTTTTGGGAATAAAATGGAAAAGGAAAGAACATTAAATATCAGAGGAAAAAAAAAGAAAACAAAGTGAGAGAGGGGGTTTTTTTATTTTTGTAATAATAAAAGGAAGGACTTCCCAGGGAAGAGTTGATAAATAATTATTCAGGAATTAAAAAATCATCTGATAAGAGGATCAACCTTGATAAAGAGCTGAAAAGGGCTATTGTAGATTGATAAATATTAGACGCTTTAATAAGGAACCAAATTTTTGGCAGATTGCCCTTCTTTTCTACCTAAGTATCCCTGCTCTTCCCTCTCTGAAATCAAATGGAATTCCCTCAAGATTCCTCCAGAGTAAATCACAACACTAGTGATAATCCTACATTCAATCCAAGTATTGACAATAATACCGCTACCAACTAAAATCGACCTCGCCTTGACAGCTGCATGTCAGATTTCGATTTCCAAGAATGTGACGCATTCATTAAATCATCTATTATTAACACTCCACAACTCAATCCAGAGAATGGTAACAACAACAACTAGAACCACCAGAACAATAACTCATAGATCAATCATCAATTCTACCTTCCACAAAATGCTTTTTTCTAAGAAGCTCCTGGCAATTCCAATGTATTTCTCCCTCCCAGAAAATATGAATATCTTGGACAAAAGGAAGAGCAGATCTACTAAGAATCCAAATCTGCTGTCATGAGCATCCCCGATTTTGATTTCCTACCTTATAATAATCATAATAACCATCTCCAAAGAGGTTTCTAATCAATGTAGGTTCACTCTTCTCATCAGATCGGCAGCCATAATCCAGTGAGTATGAACACTATTCCTCATTCCAACAGCAACAACAATAACCTGTTGTTCTCAGCTTTCCGAAAGAACAGTGAGGTAGACATCACTGATTTGTTTCCTCCCGCTGAGCCTGTTCCAAAAACCGAGCACTAGTAATATTACGAAGAAAGTGATTACGCAGGAAACGAAAATCTCCAGCCAAGAGAATCCTCTAGTCATTTCTCTAGTTCCTCACCAATAATCCCCAAGAATGAATCCAATCCCATAAATGATCATCATCTCTTCTATTAGCAACCGCAACTAACTTAACCATACCCCTTTTCACTCCATAATTCTTAGAGGCCACTATTTCCTTAACAATAACATCTGTAGCATTAGTAATAATAGTAGTAGTAACAGTACCCTATGCCTTACAATTACGCTGCTCACTAACTATTCTAACAGCAGTAGCAATAATTCAAGCAACAACAGCACTTGATTGCTTAATAATTTTAACATTAGCAATTATTCTAGCCCTTCCATCTCAATAACGCCAACCAAAGCTGCAATAATACCAACACAAACAACCATCCATCTTATTTTAACATCCAGCCCAAGCGCGTGAATGTATTTTCCATCGTGAGAGATCAGCAAAATGACCGCAAGAAGGATTACGACAAGAACATCTGCAGATATATCACTAGATAAGTTGTCAGAAGCTTTGCAAGCCCTGATTTCAAGAACAAAGTGCTCACTATCATTGCAGACATTTACCCCGATGCTCCTTCTAATAACATCCTCTCACTCTACAAAGATGTGACAGAGCATTTCCTTGGTGAAATTGAAAATCTCTCTGGCTTTAGAGCTCTCAAGGAAGTCCTACTGATCAACGTTGAAATCGATGGAAAAGTTCTAGCAACTCAAAAACGCATTTTCAGATCGTTCATGAAATGGTTCCTCAAAGAAAGGTATTTCAGAAATATTCTCAACGGAAACATGAACGACAAGCTAGCTTTCATCAAGTACAAGAACAAAATCATGCTGCATTACATAAACAAGCCGCACAAATGGAACTCCAATAAGAAGAAAGCTACAGATTAAACTAAAGACATTACCATGCTTTCCAAGATTGAATGTCTCTGAGAAAGCAGACTTTTAGAAGTGAGTGTCTCTCTCATTTCTTTTTGGCCCAAGCTAATGGAAATAGAAGGGTACACACACACAATCAAGATACAAGCAATAGTATCTCTCTAATCGACTTTTATAACAAAAATTATATCAAGAACTCAGGCTCTTTGAAGTTCCCTGGATACCACAGTATTGATGGGAAATCAAAAAGCAATATTAAAACCAAAGCAAAGTAAGAAAATATAGTATTATATTTAACAAATCCATCTCTTCCCCCTTATATTTTATCAGCCTTTATATAGATTCATCAGTAATAAATTCCATAACAAAATCATTTAATAAAGATATTTTATTTCCCTTCACCTAACCTTATATTTCTCACTTAACTAACGAAAAAATTATAGTCATCAATATCTATTATTCCCCACCCCTTATGCACACAGCAAAGAGTTATGGAGCTATCGAAAAGTTCTTGTTAGAAATTGATATTTTGATTGAGCTAAAACAGCTTTTTAATGTAATTTTTTCAAAAAATTATTATTATATGAATGCTAAAAACATAAGAAGAGAATGAGATATTAATTGTATTTTGGCAAATAATCTAGAAATAATAGTTACTTTCATGCCAACAAGCCTTTTTAGCATCTGTTGTAAGCAAGGATTTTAGGTAAGAGAACATCTTAATAGTTTTCCAAATTATTAAGAGAAATGAGCCAAAGCTAAACTCTATTTATCAAGATGTATTCCATTGTTTTTTTGATGATTTTTCCTGAAAAAAAAGAAAGATAATTTGAAAATATCTGTTCTTATTCTTCAACACAGTCAATCTTGAAAACAACTTATAATAATAATAACAACTTTTAAAAAATTTGGCACTAATTCTAATAATATTACTCATATCAACATAATAATTACTTAATCTATTTGATTCAAAATAATAAGTGATACTACATACCCATCTATTTGTCGGAATTATGAAGTACTCTCAAATAATTAATAATCACCCTCGATACTAATGCAAGCTACAACAGATAATAATAATTCGAAAGGGAGGACTTGATGGGTAGCAGGATCAAAAATCATTTGAGTTCTCTTAAAAAGATAGCATTTAAATAAGAGATTGAGAGGAAGGAAAGTTAAAAAAATAATATTTTTTATCGTTTTTGAATTTAATATTCAGCATCTTAAGATCTCATTAGAATCCTTTAATTTTAACTTCTTATTCCAGAAAAGATTTTATGATTGGAATCAGAATACAATTGCAAGTTTTAAATGGAATAATTCTGTGAATAGGGGTTAAAGCAAGAAGGAGGTGTTCAAAATTGGAGAAAAAAAACCAAATTAAAAATGAATTCCTTTG